>ERZ1034680.35-NODE-35-length-107139-cov-31.980520_pt1 | contig 107139 bp, 96 predicted proteins | sample MGYA00520639_ERZ1034680 | MGnify/ENA primary metagenome ERZ1034680 (study PRJEB33766, sample SAMN09781760) | gut metagenome | biome: gut microbiome | host: Homo sapiens | place: Madagascar | study: EMG produced TPA metagenomics assembly of the PRJNA485056 data...
ATCAATAATAATTATTTGTTAATATTTAAAACGAAAAAATATGATATTCTGAGTATTATTTAGTTTTTATTAGCATAAATGAGTTATTCCTTTTTAATCATTATATTTAGCTATTTATAATTGCAGTCTTATCAGCTATAATTAAATCATACCAAGTGAGCAACACCAATAAGAATTAAGAGCGATATTGGTTATATGATATGTTCAGGTTATTGTTTTTAGGAGGGTTTTATTATGAAAAAATTCGTTTGCAGTGTTTGCGGTTATGTTTATGAAGGCGATGAACCACCAAAGGAGTGCCCAATCTGCCATGCTCCGGCTAGTAAATTTGTTGAGCAAAGCGAAGATATGACCTATGCTGACGAGCACCATGTCGGCACAGCTAAGGATGTTGATCCGCGCGTTGTAGAAGGGCTGCGTCAGAACTTCACTGGTGAGTGTTCCGAAGTTGGCATGTATCTGGCTATGAGCCGTCAGGCTGACCGTGAGGGTTATCCTGAAATTGCTGAGGCTTACAAACGCTATGCCTTCGAGGAAGCTGAACACGCTGCTAAATTTGCTGAGCTCTTAGGTGAGGTACTAACTAACAGCACTAAGAAAAATCTTACTATGCGCATTGATGCTGAACACGGTGCTTGTGCTGGTAAAAAAGAATTGGCTACACTAGCTAAAGAACTCGGTCTCGATGCTGTTCATGATACCGTTCATGAAATGGCTAAAGATGAAGCTCGTCATGGTCGTGGCTTCAAAGGACTATTTGACCGTTACTTTGCTGAAAAGTAATTAATATTACTGAGTCTTTTCAATTCAAATATCCCCAATCCCCAAAAATGGCTGCAAACTTTTAAGCTTGCAGCCATTTTATTATATTCAGTTTTTATGCAAACGATCTTCTTTTTCTATCAGATAAAGTGGTCTAGCCTTTACTTGACGAAAAATTCGTCCAATATATTCGCCTACTATTCCTAATACTAACAGCTCAGTGCCACCAAAAAATGACAGGCAAATCATAATAGTTGCCCAGCCAGCCACGGTATCTCCCATTAATGTTTCATACATTACATGAATAAATAACAGTAAACTTGCCAGCAAGCTTACAAAACCAGCATAAAATGATATTCTAAGCGGTACCACTGAATTTCCCAAAATACCATCCATTGCGAATTTAGCCATTTTCCGTAAAGAAAATTTAGATTTTCCTGCATATCGTTCCGGCGCAACAAATTCCAGCTGAATTTGATTGTAACCCATAGCTCCAATAATACCACGGATAAACCTGTCCTGCTCCCGATACCGCCGGAATTCCTTAACTACCTGCCTGTCAAGCAGCCGAAAATCAGAGCCTCCCGGCTGAATTGGTACCTCTGAGATACAATTTAAAAATTTATAATAATATTTGGACGTCAGCCGTTTAAACAGCGATACGCCTTCGGTCGTAAGTCTTATCGTCTGCACTACATCATAGCCGGCTTCCCATTTAGCAATAAGCTCGGGAAGCATCTCTGGCGGATGCTGCATATCACCATCCATAGTTATTACTGCATCACCATCGGCATTATCAAGTCCACAGGTAAGCGCTGCCTGATGACCACAGTTATGTGCTAAGAATATAGCCTGTACATGCTCATCTTCCTTAGTAAGCTTACGCAAAAGTTCCCGGCTTTTACTAGCTGAGCCATCATCAATAAACAATATATGATAAGCATAGGGCACGCTTTGCATAGCTTTTTCGACAGCTGCCGTAAAATGCCGCAGATTATCGTACTCATTATAGACTGGAACTACTATACTAATGCTTGCCTTTTTACTGCTATTGATTTTGTTAATCATTTTTGTTATTCACCCACACTTCTTCTTACCAGCATTTGTCCATTGATACGACCAGCTTCATGCCAATTCCCTGGTAATTCCTGTTGCAATTTTATATAACCTTTTTCATTAGTCACAACCAAAAGCTTATCCGTATCCTTTATGTCTTCAATTGCCATAAATGGCATTACATTAGTGCTGTTCCAGCTTATTCCAGCTGGTCTTTCCTTAGCTATAGTCTCCGCTGTTGCCAGTTTCTTTACTTCTATTCCTGAATAATAAACCAGCGAGGCTGAATAAGTTCTGTCATAGCTTAAGACAATGTCATCATCATGTATCAAGGTTTTTAAATACGCAGCCATATCCTTGCCAGAATTTTTCTCCATCAGCGGCGGGGCTATAAAAAATACTGCTGCTAAATAAAACACAGTCATAAATATAGTCGCAAAACGGAAAATTTCCATGTGCTTTACAAAATATCTTGCTAACAATAAAGCTGCCGGCACCATATACGGAAGCGTATACGTTACATATTTAGTTGCAAACAACTGAAATACGCCAAAGACAGTTATCGCCCAAACCAGTAAAAACAAGGTTATTTCATTTTGTGGCCAATGAACATCACGCCGCCACAGCCGCCTTATAATAGCTGGCAAACTGATAATTGACCACGGCAATAAGCCAGCCAAATAAACAAGCAAATAAAAATACCAGACATTATCACGCGGATGCTCAGAAACAGTTGCCCGAAGGGCATTATGCACTCCTAAAAATGTATCAATAAAATCCATACCATGCATAAGATACATTGGATAATACCAAATACCGCTGATAACGAAGAACAGCACGGCTCCTAACAGTATGTGACAGCTAACTAGCACTTTAAGCTGGCGCTTAATACCTAAGAATATCAATATTATCAGTCCCGGCAAGCAAAGTCCGATCGGTCCTTTGGTAAGTACCGCGATAGCTGCTAATACAAACGCCAAATAAAAATAACACGGCTTTTTTTGACTATAGCCTTCATAAAATGCCATCAGCGTACCTGATATGGTAACAAATAACGTCATATCAGTGATAACCGCATGACCAATATACCAGCATTCAACTGAAGTACCTAAAATAAAGGCTGCTACCAAGCCATGTTTTTCACTATACAGATGCCGTCCCCAAAAATAAGTCATAAAAATACCAATGGTCGCAAATAATGCTGGAAAAAACCGCACGGCAAAATCATTTACACCAAACATTTTAAAGGCAGCTATAAGTTCCCAATAAAACATAATTGGCTTGTCATACCAATAATTACCGTAAATTCTCGGTGAAAAATAATCCCCTGATTGCAGCATCTCTAAAGCTGTTTCTGTATAATTGGACTCTACCGGATCAGTTACCACCAAAAAATTATTTCCCACAAAGTAAATCAATATACTATAAATTAATATTCCCCACAAAAATTTTCTATTTAAACTCATAATCTCACTTCCCATTCATATTTAATCTAAAGGCATACAGCTTTACTAATAAAAATGTTATTGGCATAGCTAAAAAAGCGGCTGCTAAAAAGCTTACCAATGGAGCATGTCCTAATACATTATAGGCTAACCATACCATCACATTTTCTATCAAAAAATTTGGGATATAGGAAATAGCAAAGCGTAAATATGCCTGAAAATGCGGTTTAGCTGAAAATATTAAATAGCAGTTTAATAGATATGCCAGCATATTGCTAAGTAAATAACCAATATTAAAGGCAACATTTACATCAACGTCAGCCATAGTAATAAGCTGCGCAAATACACTGCAATCAAGCGTATTAATACCACCCACCAGTAAAAAAAGAATATATTCCCGGCTAGCAAACATTTGCAGCCATGTTAATACCTTTGCTCGCATTGCTTAAATTCCTTTCTATCAGCTTTGCTTATTCATTATAGCTCACAATTATAAATTGTAAATATTATTAACATAATATTTACAAAAGCCAAAACACCATTTTGATGTTTTGGCTTTTATTATTTTAGTATAGGCAGTTCTAGTCAAAATTCAGCTCATATTTTTTATTTCTGACCTAAAAAAATAGCCAGACCACCAAGCATGTGACCTGACTTAATATAATATGAGTAAAGCTAAAAATTAGTTCATGGATAATATACCCTATATATGAGCATCTGTCAATTACTTTATCAGATAAAATTTCAGGATTATTTATCAGCTGGATAATAAAAATATTTTAGTTTCAACTGTTGACTTTTTCCTTTTTCAGTTGTAACATTGTAAACAATCTTTTTAGAGATACATTAAGAAAGGAAGCGCAATTATATGAAATCATTAGAAAAATTAAGTGCATTTATCTCTAAGTACATGGCGATTTTTGTTATTGCTATCGCCGCTATTGCTCTGTTTGAACCGTGGACCTTTAAATGGGCCGCACCAAAAGTTACTATTCTTCTAGGAGTAGTTATGTTTGGTATGGGCATGACCCTTAGAATTCGTGATTTTAAGTTAGTTTTCCAACGTCCACGCGATGTGTTCATTGGTGCCTTAGCACAGTTCACTATTATGCCTGCTTTAGCTTGGCTGTTAGCTAAAGGTTTTGGTCTGCCGCCAGAACTGGCTGCTGGTGTTATTCTCGTCGGCACCTGCCCGGGCGGAACGTCCTCGAACGTTATGACCTATTTAGCTCGTGGTGATGTTGCCCTCTCGGTTTCAATGACTATGACAACTACTATCTTAGCACCAATTGTAACACCACTCCTGACTTGGTGGCTAGCCGGTGAATGGGTCGAGATTTCCCTTTCCGCTATGATGCTTTCAATAGTACAGGTAGTTATCCTGCCGATTGTCCTTGGTATCATTATTAATACTTTCTTTGAAGCATCCGTACAAAAAGTTGTTACTCTGTTGCCACTTATATCCGTCACCGCTATCGTACTCATAGTTGGTGGTGTTGTTTCCGTAAGCTCTCAGCGCATTATGGAAACTGGTCTTTTGATTATGCTGGTAGTTATGTGCCACAATCTCTTAGGCTATGGCATTGGTTTCCTCTTAGCCAAACTCCTGCACATGAATATGGCTAAAGCCAAGGCCATTTCTATCGAAGTTGGTATGCAGAACTCTGGTCTGGCAACTTCATTAGCTATGCTCCACTTTGGTGCAACAGCTGCAATTCCGGGGGCAATATTTAGTGTATGGCACAATATCTCAGGATCGCTTGCTGCTAATTATTTAGCTAGCCGCATGAATAAAGAAGAAGTTACTGCCGAGCCAGCTGAAGCTAAATAAAATCTAAAACAGACATAAAAAAGGAAGCCTTCAACTGAAAGCTTCCTTTTTTGATGCCTATTTTTTTTGGTACTTTTGATATTTTTCGACCTGCAAAATCTTTTGAGCTTTAGCTACTATAGCTGCGGAAGGTTCCATTATATCAGGAATCGGGTATTTTATGCCCAAATCAGCATACTTAGGCAATGCCAGCCGATGATAGGGAAGGACTTCTACCCGTTCTACATTGCCTAAGGCAGCAATAAAATCACTCAGCTTAGCAAGTGACGCTTCATCATCATTAATTCCTGGCACCAATACATGCCGAATCCAAACCGGCTTGCCCAGCTTCGCTAAATATTTAGCAAAAGCTAAGATATTAGCATTTGCTTTGCCAGTAAGCTTTTTATGCTGCTCACTATCAATATGCTTAATATCCAGCAGTAATAAATCGGTAACAGAAAGTAAAGCATTAATTTTACTAAACTGCGGTTCAGCTTCCGTAAATACTGCTCCTGAGGTATCAAGACAAGTCGATATACCTTCAGCCTTCGCCAGCCGGAAAAGTTCAGTAACAAATTCCATTTGCAACATAGGCTCACCGCCGGAGACAGTAATGCCTCCATCGCCCTTCCAATAAGGACGATAGCGCATTGCCTGCTTTAATACCGCAGCTGCCGTTTCCTGTTTACTGCCACTTGTGGACCAAGTTTCCGGATTGTGACAATAAAGACATCTTAAAGGACAGCCAGCTAAAAATACTATAAAGCGAATCCCTGGTCCATCAACAGAGCCAAAGCTTTCAAAGGAATCAATATTTCCTAGTACCTCATTGTTACATGCGTTCATGGAAGGTTCTCGAAATAACATCTAATTGCTGCTCACGAGTCAAGTTTATAAACTTAACCGCATACCCGGACACGCGAATCGTAAAGTTAGCATATTCTTCTTTTTCCGGATGCTCCATAGCATCTAAGAGTTTTTCCCGACCAAAAACATTAACGTTTAAGTGATGAGCACCCTGATCGAAGTAACCGTCCATGACCCGCACCAGCTGCGAAACTCGTTCGCCTTCATCATGACCTAAAGCTTCCGGCGTCATGCTTTGGGTATTGGAAATACCATCAAGCGCCCATTCATACGGCAATTTGGCAACAGAATTAAGCGATGCTAAAAGACCATTTTGCTCAGCACCATAGCTAGGGTTAGCACCAGGTGAAAGCGGCACACCTGCTTCACGTCCATCCGGCATAGCTCCAGTATATTTACCATAAACTACATTGGATGTAATCGTAAGAATCGAAGTCGTAGCTTCTGAATTGCGATAAGTATGACGGGATTTAATCTTATCAAGGAACGATTTTAATAGCTTGCGGGCAATCTCATCAGCTCGCTCATCATCGTTACCATAACGCGGGAAATCGCCTTCGGTCTTATAATCAACTACAATGCCAGCCTCATTGCGAATAGCCGTAACTTTGGCATATTTGATAGCTGAAAGTGAATCTACTACATGCGAAAAACCAGCAATACCAGTAGCAAAGGTCCGGCGGACATCAGTGTCGATGAGTGCCATCTCTGCTGCCTCATAATAATATTTATCATGCATATACTGAATGAGGTTTAATGTATTTACATAAAGACCTGCCAGCCAGTCCATCATGCGTTCAAATTTTTTCACGACATCAGCATATTCTAAAACATCACCAGTAACGCCACGATATTCTGGTCCAATCTGCTCACCGCTCTTTTCGTCAACACCGCCGTTAATAGCATAGAGCAAGCATTTAGCAAGGTTGGCTCTAGCACCAAAGAACTGCATCTCCTTGCCCGTCTGCGTTGCTGATACACAGCAGCAAATGGAGTAATCATCGCCCCACTCTGGTTTCATGACATCATCATTTTCGTACTGAATCGAACTGGTATCAATCGAAATCTTAGCGGCATACTTCTTAAAATTATCCGGCAAAGCCGATGAATAAAGTACCGTAAGATTCGGCTCCGGTGATGGTCCCATGTTTTCCAAAGTATGCAGGAAACGATAATCATTTTTCGTAACCATGTGACGACCATCCATACCAATACCAGCAACCTCTAAGGTTGCCCATACTGGATCGCCGGAGAAAAGTTCATTATAGGACGTAATCCGAGCAAATTTAACCATACGGAACTTCATAACCAGATGATCAATAAGTTCCTGCGCTTCACTTTCCGTAAGTTCCCCATTCTTTAAATCGCGTTCAATATAAATATCAAGGAAAGTCGAAATGCGGCCAACACTCATGGCAGCACCATTTTGCGTTTTGATAGCTGCCAGATAACCAAAGTAAAGCCACTGCACTGCTTCACGGGCATTTTTAGCTGGTGCTGAAATATCATAGCCATAAAGCGCAGCCATGTCTTTTATGCCTTGAAGAGCCCGTATCTGCTCAGTTAATTCCTCACGCAAACGGATAACTTCATCGGTCATAACCCCATCAATACCAACACTTGCCTTATCAGCCTGTTTAAATGCAATCAGCTGATCGATACCATAGAGAGCCACTCGCCGATAGTCACCGACAATTCGTCCGCGGCCATAAGTATCAGGAAGTCCAGTAATAATATGACTATGGCGTGCCAGACGCATTTCCGGCGTATAAGCATCAAATACCGCCTGATTATGGGTTTTATGATATTTGGTAAAAATTTCATGCAAACGTTTGCTTGGTTCATAACCATAATTAAGGCATGACTGCTCAGCCATCTTAATACCGCCATAGGGCATAAAAGCTCTTTTTAGCGGTTTATCTGTTTGCAGACCAACGACCTTTTCCATAGATTTCAATGATTCATCAATATAACCTGGACCATGCGAGGTAAGATCTGCTACCACATCCGTATCCATATCGAGCACACCGCCATTTTTGCGCTCTTCCTTTTGCAGTTCCTGCAATTTATCCCAAAGTTTGCTCGTAGCAGCAGTTGAATCAGCCAAAAAACTTTCATTGCCGTCATACTGCGTATAATTGTGCTGAATAAAATCGCGCAAATTAATTTCCTCACGCCATAGCGTGCCGGCAAATCCATTCCACTGTTGATTGGTTAACATATATTTCCTCCTAAAATTTTCCCAAACTGACAACTATCTGTCAGCTATTTTCGGTGTAAACAGGTAACCTACACCACGAACAGTTTCGATAGCATTGCTCAAAGCCTCATCAGCAGCTAGTTTTGACCGCAAATGCCTTATATGTACATCAACGGTTCTAGTATCGCCATAATACTCATATCCCCAAACTCGCTCTAAAAGCTCATCACGGGAAAAAGCCCTGCCTTGATTAGTTACTAAAAGCTTTAATAAATCAAACTCCTTCGGCGTCAGCGGCACTGATGCGTCAGCTAACCATACCTGATAGGAAGCAAAATCTATTTTTAACCTTCCAATAACTAATACATTGCTATTATTTCGATCACTGCTGCTTGAACGGCGCAACACTGCCTTTATCCTGGCCATCAGCTCCCGCATTGAAAAAGGTTTGGCTACATAATCATCGGCTCCCATTTCTAGACCAATAATCCTATCCACCTCTTCTGCTTTGGCTGTAAGCATAATAATTGGAATATCAGCCGTCCTCGCAGCAGTCTTTAATCTGCGGCAGACTTCGATACCATCAATTTCTGGCAACATCAAATCGAGCAATATTAAATCCGTGCCTTCGGCCTTCTGCAAAGCCTCACGGCCATCAGCAGCTGTCAGCGTTTCATAACCATTTTTCTTTAAATTAAACTCTAAAAGCTCCCGAATTGATTGCTCATCATCTACTACCAGAATTTTCATGCTGTACGCCTCCTGTCCTCTATTTTATAGAATATCACGAAAGAAAAAAAAAGCCAACAGATGGATAAGAAAAACCAACAAGAAACGCTTTTTCCTGCACCAACAGTTTTATATAATTGAATTAACAAGAAAAAATTTGTTCAGGAGGTAATAATTATGAGTATTTTTTTTCATGAAGCAACCAAGGAATTTCATCTTTGCAACGACCAGCTGAGCTACCTTATCCGCATCATGCGCAATGGTCAGCCCGGACAGTTATATTTTGGTGAACGTATCCCTGATGAAGCCGATCACAGTGATTTACTCGAAGAAAGTTATCGTCCAACCTCTGCTTATGTTTTCAGTGGTGAATTTGGGTTTTCTCTTGAACATTTAAAGCAGGAATATCCAGCCTACGGCACCACAGATTTCAGACTGCCAGCCTATGATATCTTAGAACCAGACGGCAGTCATATTACCAACTTTGTCTATACCGGACATAAAATATATGCTGGCAAGCCAAAATTAAAGGGTCTTCCTGCAACCTATACTGAAAACGACAATGAAGCTGATACCTTAGAACTGGAGCTTACTGATAAGCAAGGTCAGCTTGGTATTACTCTTATCTATACTATCTACAATGACCGCAATGTTATTGCCCGCAGTGTCCGCTTTACTAACCTTGGTCAAAAAACAGCTGACATTACTCGGGCAATGAGCATCTCTTTGGATCTGCCTGATGCTGACTACGACTGGCTGCAATTTTCCGGCTGGTGGGGCCGCGAACGCCATGAAAAAATTCGTCACCTTGAGCAAGGCGTGCAATCTATAGGCAGTCTGCGCGGTCAATCTGGTCATGTCCACAATCCGTTTGTTATTTTAAAGCGTCCTGATACTAATGAAAATCAAGGCGAAGCCATTGGTTTTTCACTTGTATACAGTGGCAACTTTATTGCCCAGGCTGAGGTTGATACCTTTGATGTAACCCGCTTTACCATGGGTATTCATCCGCTTAATTTTAATTGGCAGCTAAAGGCTGGCGATAGCTTCCAAACACCGGAAGCAGTCATGGCTTATTCCGCAACGGGTCTTAATAATTTAAGCCAGACCTTCCATTCGCTTTATCGTCATCGCCTGGCTCGCGGTTATTGGCGGGAAAAGGAGCGTCCTATCCTTATCAATAACTGGGAAGCAACCTACTTTAACTTTAATGAAGACAAACTTTTGGATATCGCCCGCCGCGCTCAGGCAGTCGGCATTGAAATGTTCGTCCTCGACGATGGCTGGTTCAGCAGCCGCCGCGATGACACCAGCGGGCTTGGCGATTGGTGGGTAAGCAAAGACGTTCTTCCCAACGGCATTTCCGGACTTTCGCAAAAAATACATGCGCTAGGCTTGAAATTTGGTCTTTGGTTTGAACTAGAAATGGCCAATAAAGATAGTGAAATTTATAAAAATCATCCTGATTGGATTCTCCACGTTCCTAACCGCTCCATGTCACATGGCCGCAATCAATATGTCCTTGACATGGCTAACCCTGCTGTTATTGATTATCTCTACGATGCGGTAGCTAAAATATTAGCTGACGGTTCAGTTGATTATATCAAATGGGACATGAACCGCAGCATAACCGAATGTTATTCAAAAGCCTTCCCTGCTGAGCAGCAAGGTGAAATATTCCATCGTTATATCTTAGGAGTTTATGAGTTGTATGAACGCCTTACCAGTTCATTCCCGAAAGTTCTCTTTGAATCGTGTGCCTCCGGTGGCGGACGCTTTGACGCCGGGCTTTTGTACTACGCGCCACAAGCTTGGACCAGTGATGACTCCGATGGTATTGAACGCTTGAAAATTCAGTATGGAACATCCTTTGGTTATCCTATATCATCGATGGGCGCCCATGTTTCCATTACGCCAAACCATCAAACCTTCCGCATGACACCAATCAAGCTTCGTGGTGATGTTGCTTACTTTGGGGCCTTCGGTTATGAACTTGATTTAGCTAAGCTTTCCGATGCTGATATTAAAGCAATCAAACAGCAAATTGCCTTTGTCAAAAATTATCGCTCCATCATTCATAATGGCACCTTCTATCGCCTTTTAAGCCCATTTGAAGGCAATATTACGGCCTGGATGGTTGTTGCTCCTGATAAAAAGACTGCTATCATTGGCTATTACAAGACCTTGAGTGAGGTTTGCAGCCCATATCGCCGCTTAAAGCTCCAGGGACTGGCAGCAAATTACCGCTATGCCATTACTGCTGATGATAAAAAATTGCCCCGAGAAATATCTGGTCAAGAGCTAATGCGCACCGGTTTAGTAACTACCGACCCATCACATGGCGAAATGCATGCTGACAATCATATCAGCGACTTCTGGTCACGCATTTTCATTTTAAAAGCCGTCGATTAATCTTTATTAATCCTATAAAGCAATTACTGACTGAAATCAATTTTTCAGTCAGTAATTTTTTCTTTGCAAGCCGCTAACAATATGTTATCTTAAATAAAAAGACAGCGTTGTCATTAAATTGACTCGCTGTCTTTTTACTTAGTTATATAACATTCTGTGGCTTACCCTCAAGCCATTTAGCGACATTTTGAAAAGCTATTTCCGCTCTTTTTACTAAAGCTTCCTTAGTCGCAAAACCAATATGCGGTGCTAACAGAGCATTAGGAGCTTTAAGCAAAACTTCGGATGCTGCCAGTGGTGGTTCGTTATCAAATACGTCAATTGCAGCTCCTGCTATAACACCATCAGCTAAAGCCTTAGCCAAGGCATTGCTGTCTACTACTGGACCACGTGCCGTATTAATGAGTATCGCTGTTTTTTTCATTTTACTAAGCTCAGCTGCGCTGATCATGCCTTTGGTACCATTATTCAGAGGTACATTCAACGAAATTATATCTGATACTTGTAATACTTCATCCAGGCTAGCAAATTTCACGCCTTCAATATCTTTTTTGGTTCTGCTATACATATAAACTTTACAGCCAAAAGCCAAAGCCAATTTTGCGGTAGCCTGACCAATTGCTCCAGCACCAATAATACCAAAAGTTTTGCCAGATAATTCCAGTCCTAAAAGACCAGCCCGTGTTTTACCGCTACGAACAGCTTGGTCACAAAGCGCTAATTTACGATATAATGCTAAAACCATGCCGATGACCAGCTCACTTACCGCTTCATTGGCATAACCAGAACAATTAGAAACGATAATATCCTTAGCATGACAATAATCCATAGCTACATGATCAACGCCAGTAAAAGCAACACTAATAAATTTAAGCTTATCACTGCCGGCAACGACCGTCTCTTTAAATGGCGTATTGGCTAGCATAACACAATCAGCACCATTTATACGCTGACTTTTTTCCGCATCATCAGCTGCTGGCGTATTATAATAAACCATTTCTACATCTGATGGCAAATATTTTTTCTGCAAATCATTTGCTTGTGCTTCACTTATTCCTAAAGGCTCAATAATTGCTAATTTCATATTTCTTATCCTCGATTTATTGGTATGCATTACACGATGTATCAGTACGCATTTCATTTATCTTGCAACAACCAACAATGTATTATTAATTAATTCAAGTTTCTGTGCCCGCGATAGTTTTTTTATATGCCATTCACGGCTTCTAGCATCATGCTCATCGTCATACCGTTCAAAATATACCAGCTTTACTGGTAATCTTGCCCGTGTATATTTACTGCCCTTACCGGCATTGTGGGTCTTTAACCGCTTTTTTAAATCATTGGTCCACCCTGTATATAAACTGCCGTCTGCACACTCGAGAATATAGGTAAATGCTGTCATTATCAGCCTTTTTGACCAGCTTTAATCGTGACTTTTTTCATCGTTACGGTTTCGAGAGGACGATCCTGAAAATCAGTTTCGCTATGACCAATCTCACGCACAACATCCATACCTTTGATAACTTTGCCAAAAATGGTATGATGACCATTTAGCCACGGCGTTTCAGCAAGCGTAATGAAGAACTGACTGCCACCGGTATGCGGCATCCCCGTATTAGCCATAGCCAAGATACCAGCACCATTAAATTTTAAATCTGGCAAGAACTCATCTTCAATTGTATAACCAGGACCGCCCATCCCCGTGCCATCAGGGTCACCGCCCTGAATCATAAAACCATCAATAACCCGATGGAAAATAACACCGTCATAAAAGCCTTTAGTAGCTAAATCAACGAAGTTTTTCACCGTTATCGGCGTCTTATCCTCAAATAATTCGATTTCAACATTACCTTTGTTAGTTTCAATTACTGCAACTGGATTTGCCACGTTAGTTTTTCCTCCCTTATGTTTGTTGCCAGCAGCCAAACAGCCACTTGTCAAAAGCAGCATTAGTGCCAGCATTAAAATTAACATCTTCTTCATTATAACCAACCTTTCTTTATTCGGCTAGCAAAATATTAGTTCCCTGCCAAATTCTTTTATAATTTATTTTTCATCATGTTCATAGCGCTTGATAACATTGCCAATTGGAGCTTCAGGAAGGCTGAATCCGCGCCCCATAACCTCATTAGCCGACATAATAATCATAAAGGCATTAGAATCTATCGCATTAGCAATAAGCTTTATTTTAGCTACCTGCGTTAATGTAACTACTACAAAAACGACATTGCGTTCCCGTCTGGTAAATGCTCCTTGACCATGCAAAAAAGTAACACCACGGCCAACCTCCATGATACCCTCAGCAATGTTTTCCGCCTTATCTGATACGATAAGCACCGCCTTGCGGCTGTTAAAGCCAGCGATAACTTTATCCGTTACCATAGCATTGACAAACATACAGATAAGCGTCAGCATGGCTGGTGCCATTCCAAACAAAAAGGCTGCGACTAACATAATCAGACAGTTAAAGCCAAATATAACCCCGCCCATATTTAATGAATAATATTTTTTCACAATCGCGCCAATGATATCAAAACCGCCGGTACTGCCATTCATGCGAAAAACAATACCATAACCTATACCATTAAACACACCACCAAATATAGCCGCCAGCATGACATCATTAATTGACGCATAAGCATTTAAAAATTTTGTTGCATCCAAACAAGCTGAAAATATTGCGGTTCCGATTATGATATCAACAGTATAAACTTTTCCCATTGTTTTCCAAGCTGCTGCTAAAAGCGGTATGTTATAAAGAAAAGTTTGCAAACCAATGGGAAGTCCTGCCAGATAATAAAAGATAATCGCAATGCCAGTAGCACCACCAGTCAAAAGATGCGACGGAACTAAAAACAGATTTATGGAGCAGCTGGCAATAAAGCAGCCTAAAGCAATGCCTAGATAACGCAGCAATTTATGTTCCAGCATCCTGAGCTGTATCATTCAGTAAGTCCCCCTAAGCGCACCGGTTTATCTTTTGGCAGCGACGATACATCTATTTCCTTTTCATTTGGCTGAAACCATACCGTCTGCTCCTCAGGCGTTCTAAATAAATCAGGCTCAAGCATTTGCATTTCCTGCACCTCATAATCATCTATGGGAAGTCCTGTTATCCTAATAACCATTAGATGACCATCACCTGAATCAACCTGCAGCATTAAATGCTCATGTCTTTTTTTCGGATTATCATAGATATAGAACATGTTTCCATCTATCATGCGTTTTTTGCTCTTGCCATAGGTTGCTTGAATAAGCCCCGAAGTTGCTCCATAACGGATTCCATTGCGAGCTTCATATTTCTGATTTTTAATCGTGATGTCGATTACTTTTCCGGTCATTACGGCAAAGCCTATGGTAAAATCACCATCAAAATCACACTCTTTCACTAATATTCCCTGAATACTAACCGTTTTCTCAAATAATGGCTGTCCAAAAGCTTCAATAACAGCCCCGTCGCTATCCCCTAGCGACACTCCATGACAAGAAAAATCCGTTGCCTGTACCGCTGCCGCTGCTGGCAGCGAAAGTAATAGCATAAAAGCTGCCATAAAGGTAAACATTGTCATAAGCCGGCTAAATCGTTTTATTATCATAAAATTTTAAGCTCCTTTTGCTTAATATAATCTTAATGGAATTTAGAGAAAAGCAAAATTACCATCTTTAAATACTTGCACTTTAGTACCATCGCGTTTTAGACCGATAATATTTAAATCACTAGTACCAATCATAAAATCTTCATGTAATAATGAATCATTAACCCCATGCTGCATAAGCGTAATGCTATCCATTTGTTCACCATTTTCAATGCAAGTCGGATAAGCCTTGCCCAAGGCTAAATGACAGGACGCATTCTCGTCGAACAAGGTATTATAAAATAAAATACCGCTTTCGGATATTGGCGAATTATAGGGAACTAACGCAACCTCACCTAAATAAGCTGAGCCTTCATCCGTTGCTAAGAGCCCGCGTAAAATATCTTCGCCCTTTTGCGCGGAATAGTTAACTGCCTTGCCAGCTTTAAATTCCAACCTAAATCCTTCTATTAAGTTACCATTGAAATTAAGTGGTTTGGATGCTACTACTACCCCGTTTACACCGTCACGCTTAGGCAGCGTATAAACTTCTTCCGTTGGCATATTAGCGGCAAACATAACCCCAGTTGCGGCTTTTTCAGCGCCACCAGCCCAAATATGTCCCGCTGGAAGCTCTACCGTTAAATCAGTACCTAAACTATTAGTATAATGCAGGCTCACAAAATTATTTTCATTCATAAAATCAGCCGCCTTTTGCAGGGTCGCAATATGCTTTTGCCATTCTGCTACTGGATTATTGTCACGGCTTATTCGCACCGTTTTAAAAATTGCCTGCCAAAGTTCAGCTTCCGCATCAGCCACTGAAAGCCCCGGAAAAACTTTTTGCGCCCAGCTAGCGGTTGGCACTGAAACCACACACCAGGTATTGCGATTATTCATCAGCCGTTCACGATACTCCAAAAGTGCTGCCCCGGCTGCCTGCTGACTAAGCTGCAATTTTTCTGGATCAATATCCTTAAAAATTTCTGGATCACGGGCGGCAATCGAAACAAAAGCCGCGCCTTGCTCAGCATAATCAGTATAAAACTTACGGCGCCATTCAGGAAATTCCGTAAATAATTCCCTTTTTCCACCAGCATAGCGAATATGCGCTAGCAGCTCATCGCCCCAGCTTACTACTACATCATGTGCCCCAGCCTTAAATGCTTCGTCCGCCATAACATGAGCAAATTCCGCACATTCAATAGGCGAATTTATGACAAGAATCTGCTCTTTTTGCAAATTTACCCCAATTTTAACCACTAATTGCGCATATTTAGCCAACATTACTTTATCCAATAAAAAACACCTCTTATACTTCATCGGTATCAAATAACAATGTAACCGGACCATCATTTACCGATGCAACCTGCATATCAGCACCGAATTCGCCATGTTCTACGCTAAAGCCTTTATCCCTTAAACATTGCATGAATTTTTCATATAGCGGTGCCGCAATATCCGGTTTGGCTGCATGACTAAAGCCAGGCCGCCGTTTCTTTAAATCTGCATAAAGCGTAAATTGCGACACTACCAAAAAAGCGCCGCCGACTTGCTCAATGTTTAAATTCATTTTACCAGCTTCATCCGAAAAAATCCGCACATTAGCAATTTTTTCTGCTAAATGATTAGCAATTTCTTCATTATCATTAGGTCCTACCCCTAAAAGAATTAAAAAACCCTGCTTTATCGCTCCATTTACCTTGCCTTCAATCATAACTGAAGCTGACTTTACTCTAGTAACTACTGCTCGCATATAAATTCTCCTCATTTATATATAGTATAATCATGATTATATTATCTCTTCACCTAGCACGCAACATCATATTTAGCACAAGAGTTCCTGCTTTTTCGCTTTCACACAGAGAATATGAAATATCAGCACTAGAAAAGCCGTCCTTATCAGAACGGCTCTTTGCGTATTCACTGCTATATTCATGATTATTAATTTTATTGACATCTTTTATATCAAGAATGCCTAATAACATCAGTGGAAGCATGATATACAATCATATCCTCACACTAATAATTACAAAAAATAATAGCAAAAGCTGATTTCTAGTCTTAATTACAGAAATCAGCTTTTTTGATGCTATTTAATGCAGCAGCTTATTTACCTTTTTTCATGCGGTTGATAGCACTTATAAGCGCTTGAATTGAAGCGGTGATAATATCAGTGTCCATGCCAGCACCCCAAGTGATGTGACCATTTTCACCAGTTATACCGATATAGGCCATAGCTCTTGAGTTCTGACCAACCTCCAAAGCGTGTTCACTATAAGTAAGGTTAGTATATTTTACACCCAAGTTTTCCTGCAAAGCGTTGGATACGGCATCCAGCCGGCCATTGCCACGAGCGAGGAATGTCTGCTGTTTACCATCAATTTTGATGTCCACCATACCGGAGCGAGTTCCATCCGGTTCTTTTTTCAACAGGAAGTCAACCAGTTCATACGGTGCAGCAATATTTACGTATTCCTTTTGGAAAATCTGATAGATTTCATCCGGCATAAGTTCTTTATGCTTGTGATCAGATACACCTTTGACACAGTAACCAAAGTCTTCCCGCATTTTCTTTGGCATATCGATGCCATATTTCTGTTCCATGATGAAACCGACACCACCCTTGCCGGACTGACTGTTAATGCGGATGACATCACCATCATACTGACGACCAACATCTTTTGGATCTATGTAAAGATACGGCAGCGTCCATTTATCCGGATTCTTTTCATTTTTCCACTTCATGCCCTTAGCTATAGCATCCTGATGCGAACCAGAGAAGGCTGCAAATACCAGCTTGCCGGCATACGGCTGACGATAACCAACCTTCATGCGGGTCAGGCGTTCATAGGTATCAACCAGTTCGGACATATTGGAAAAATTAAGCTCTGGATCAACACCTAAAGCAAACATATTCATGCCAACTGTTACAATATCAACGTTACCAGTGCGCTCACCATTACCAAAGAGCGTGCCCTCGACTCTATCCGCACCAGCTAAAATTCCCATCTCAGTATCAGCAACACCGCAGCCACGGTCATTGTGCGGATGCAAGGAAAGCACTACATTATCACGATATTTTAGATGCTTATTCATATACGCTACCTGCATAGCATAAACATGCGGCATACTCATTTCAACCGTAACCGGCAGATTGATAATAGCCTTGCGATCAGCTGTTGGCTGCCAAACATCCAGGACTGCATTACATACTTCCAGTGCATATTCAGGCTCAGTACCCGTAAATGATTCCGGTGAATACTCAAACCGGTAATTAGCCCCAGCTTCTTCAGTAAGTTTCTTTAAAAGCTTAGCACCATCAACTGCCATCTGCTTGATTTCGTCTTTAGATTTACGGAAAACCTGCTGACGCTGCGCAACTGACGTGGAATTATAAACGTGAACAATGGCATTTTTTACGCCCTTCAAGGCATCAAAGGTTTTACGAATGATATGTTCACGCGCCTGCGTCAATACCTGAATAGTAACATCATCAGGTATGAGGTCATCTTCAACCAGGCGACGCAAAAATTCATATTCGGTTTCCGAGGCAGCTGGGAAGCCAACCTCGATTTCCTTAAAGCCAACTTTCAGAAGCATTTTGTAAAATTCAAGCTTTTCATCGAGATTCATCGGAATAATCAAAGCCTGATTGCCGTCACGCATATCAACACTGCACCATATTGGTGCTTTGTCTGGAGCATCTTTTTTCGCCCATTCCAAATCAATCTCCGGTGGCATGAAATAACCCTTGCTATACTTCTGATAGTTCATCATTAAAAATCCCTCCAACATATAAAAAGCCTTTCGTCTCTAACAAGAGACGAAAGGCTTTGCCTGCGTGGTACCACTCTAATTTGCACTCACCTCACGATGAGCACCTCCAGGACTCTATCAAGTCCGACTGCTATAACGGGCAGAACCCGAATCATCTTACTGACTGACATAACACCAGCGTTCGGTGACCTGCTTCAAGATGAGTTCACTGCTATTCAAACACTGTCTCTCACCAGCCGACAGCTCTCTAGCGTTTTCCCAACAGCTACTATTTCTTGTCACTGCATTTCCCTGTGTTGCATACTACAATATCACAACAGTGGTTGTTTTGCAAGTATTTTTTCAAAAAAATGTAAACCAAAGTAATTATTTTACAGCAATTGTAACTTTTTCACCGTTTATATTCCACTCTTTGCTCGTGCCATCAAGTGAACCATAAGCGACTTCGTCAGCTAGCGTTACTTCTTTTAAATACTGCTCATTCTTCTTAACCAGGTTTTCAAGTTTCTCGTTACCACTCAGACTTACTTTGATATGATCGGTTACTTCAAAGCCATTTTCCTTACGCATGGTCTGAATCTTGCTGATAACTTCACGAACGAAACCTTCTTCGAGCAAATCTTCTGTAAGCGTAGTATCCAAAGCAATGGTAACACCATTATAGCGCTGACAATTGTAACCATCAGTTTGTGCCATGGTAACCTCAACATCTTCTGGTTTAAGCGTTACGTCACCAGCTTTTAACGTAAGCTTAAGTTCACCAGTTTTTTCAAGCTCAGCCTTAGCCTCATGACCATTAACCTTAGCCAAAACTGCCTTAATTTCACCAATCTGTTTACCAACTTTTGGTCCTAGCACTCTAAACTGCGGTTTGAAGCTATACGTAAGATATGCTTCCATATCATCAACAAACGTAACTTTCTTGACATTTAATTCTTCTTCGACAATTTCCTTGAAGAAATCCGGCAGCTCATATTCAGCTTTAACAAACATGTTGGCTACTGGCTGACGATTCTTGATATTTGTCTCGTTACGGGAAGCACGTCCCAAAACAACGATTTCCAGTACCAGCTCCATATTCTTCTCAAGCTCAGTATCAATATACTCCTCATGAACCATCGGGAAATCACAAAGATGTACCGACTCAGGAGCATTTTTATCAATACTGCAAACCAAGTTGCGGTAAATTGATTCAGTAACAAAAGGAACCATCGGTGCTGCCGTCTTGACTAAGGTTACTAATGACGTATACAAAGTCATGTAAGCATTAATCTTATCCTTCTCCATGCCTTTAGCCCAGAAACGGCTGCGGCTGCGACGGACATACCAGTTAGAAAGCTCATCAACGAATTTCTGCAAGGATTTAGCAGCTTCCGTAACTTTGTAATTGCTAAGATCCGCATTTACTTCCTTCACCATCGTATTGAGACGCGACAAGCACCATTTATCCATTACTGGCAGCTTGTCATAATCAAGCGTATACTTGGTAGCATCAAAATTGTCGATATTTGCATACAGCACAAAGAACGCATACGTATTCCAAAGCGTGCCCATGAATTTGCGCTGACCTTCCTGTACGGCATCATCATGGAAACGATTTGGCAGCCAGGGAGCACTGTTTTCATAAAAATACCAGCGGATAGCATCAGCCCCATGTTTTCCTAATGCTTCCATTGGATTTACGGCGTTGCCCTTGGATTTACTCATCTTACGGCCATCTTTATCCTGAACATGTCCTAACACAATAACATTTTTATACGGAGCCTTGTGGAACAGCAGCGTTGAAATAGCAATGAGTGAATAGAACCAGCCACGCGTCTGATCGACAGCCTCAGAGATGAAATCTGCCGGGAAGCGTTTTTCAAAAATGTCCTTGTTTTCAAACGGATAGTGCCACTGTGCAAACGGCATCGAGCCCGAGTCAAACCAGCAGTCGATAACTTCTGGTACCCGATGCATTTCTTTACCGCAATGCGGGCATTTAATCGTAACCTTATCAATATACGGACGATGCAATTCAATATCATCAGGACAATTATCCGACATTTCCTTTAGTTCCGCAATTGAACCAATAGCATGCTGATGACCGCACTCACATTCCCAAACCGGAAGTGGCGTACCCCAATAACGGTTACGGGAAAGACCCCAATCCTGAACATGCTCCAGCCAGTTGCCAAAACGGCCTTCACCGATAGTCTTCGGTATCCAATTTACAGTATTGTTGTTAGCTACCAGCTCATCTTTTACTGCCGTCATCTTGACAAACCAAGATTCGCGGGCATAGTAAAGCAGTGGTGTATCACAGCGCCAGCAATGCGGATAACTATGCGTAAATTCCGGAGCCTTAAACAAAAGGCCTTTTTCTTTTAAATCATCCAAAATCAGTGGATCAGCCTTTTTGACAAATACACCAGGCCAATCGGTATCTTCCGTAAGCTCACCTTTGTTATTGACAAAATTAACAAACGCGACATCATATTTTTGGCAGACACGATTATCGTCTTCACCAAAAGCTGGCGCCATGTGAACAATGCCCGTACCATCTTCCGTAGTAACATAAGCATCACAAGTTACAATGAAAGCTTTTTTATTTTTGAGCTTGCCTGCCGCATAAGGATACAGTGGTTCATATTCACGATATTCTAAGTCCTTGCCCTTGAATTTAGCCAAAGTTTCAACTTCAGCTTCAGCCCCAAATACCGACGAAACTAAAGCTTCAGCTAAGTAATAAACCGTACCATCGACTTTTACTTTTACATAATCCACCTCTGGATTTACGCACAATGCCAGATTAGATGGCAGCGTCCACGGCGTCGTCGTCCAAGCGAGAAAATATGCAGCCTCATCCTTAACTTTGAATTTAACCATAGCTGAACGCTCAGTTACGTCCTTATACCCCTGAGCTACTTCATGGGAAGACAGTGGCGTACCACAGCGCGGGCAATAAGGAACTACTTTATAGCCTTTATATAAAAGACCTTTTTTCCAAATTTCTTTCAGTGCCCACCATTCTGATTCAATATAATTATTTTCATAAGTGATGTAGGGATGCTCCATATCAGCCCAGAAACCGACCACATCGGAAAATTCTTCCCACATGCCTTTATATTTCCAAACCGATTCCCGGCATTTTTTGATAAACGGCTCAATACCATATTTTTCAATCTGTTCCTTGCCATTGATGCCGATAGCTTTTTCGACCTCTAATTCAACGGGCAGACCATGCGTATCCCAGCCAGCTTTACGCAATACTTTTTTACCTTTCATTGACTGGAAACGAGGCAGCATATCTTTGATAACACGCGTCAGTACATGACCGATATGCGGTTTGCCATTAGCCGTTGGCGGACCATCATAAAAAGTAAACGTATCATTACCTTCACGCTGATCGATTGCTTTTTGCGCAATATTGTTGTCTTTCCAGAACTTCAGGACCTCTTTTTCCCGATCCACGAAATTCAGATTGGTATCAACCTTATTATACAAACCGAACTCCTCCTAACATACAAAAAAACCTGCATCCCAAAACAGGATGCAGGCTATTTACCTACATTAAAACCACCTATTTTTCACGCACTAGCATACGCTATTCCATAACGGGGAAAACCGGCGCGGCTTACTCCTAAAATCATTCAGCCTGCTGCTCCAAAGTGATTTTCAACTGCCACTAGTAACCACCGGCTCACACCTCACCCGGCTCGCTTATGCTTTCATTAGCAATTTACTCTCTTCATCAACGCATTTATCATTAACAATGTGTATTTTAGCACATGCCTAAAGCAATTTCAATATTATTTAGCTTTTTTAAGCAAGACGCTTGATTGCGTAACCAAAACCCCAGCCATCATCAGTACACAGCCAATAATTTGAACAGTGCTCATTACTTCGCCTAAAATAAGCCAGCTCGAAAAAGCCCCAAAGAACGCTTCAAAACTCATTATAATCGCTGCTGGACCCGGTGCTGCATATTTTTGCCCCACAATTTGCAAGGTAAAGGCCACCCCGCCAGACATAACTCCACCATAAAAAATAGCAAACCAAGCCGCTAAAATTGGTGCCCATGCTATATCCTCAAACAACAGCGCACAAATAGAACTGCCTAACCAGCAGACAAAAATCTGCGCTACTGATAATTCTATCACATCAACTAAACCGGCAAATCGGTCAATAAAAAGAATTTGAACCGTCCAAAACAAAGCACTTATAAGCACTAAACCATCGCCAAAATTAAGCGTAACCGCACCATGAATTGATAACAGATATAAACCTGCTAGTGCCAGTAGTGCGCCTAACCAGTTTGAACGTTTTATTTTATGTCCTAAAAGCACTGCACCTAACGGTACTAATATTATATATAAGGCCGTAATAAAGGCTGTTTTGCCAGCAGTAGTATAAACCATTGCTACCTGCTGGAATGAAGTCGCCAAAAACATAATACAGCCAGCGCCAAGACCAGCTCGCCAGCCTGATTTATAAGTACCAAGCTTGCGGGAACGCTCACGTTCACCACGGTTAAAGAACCACACGCCCAGCAAAAACACTAAGCCTAAAAAATATCTCGACATAGCATAGGTAAAAGGTCCTAAGCCATCCATACCTGCCATTTGAGCGACAAAGGTGGTTCCCCAAATAAAAGCAGTAATAAGCAGCAATATATTGCCACGCATTCTCATATAAATCCCCCTTAAATAAAAAAACAGGTCTATTTACTTATATTTAAACTTATGATATTATTCATTATATCGTAGCAAATGATACTCATTATTATTTAGTCGAAAGGATTTACCATGACCTTAACTATTGAAGTAGCATTTTTTTTAACTATTATCATAGGTATACTAATCACAATGCTCATTATTGAACGAAAACACAGCCGCTTACAACAGGAGCATTATTTTTGGATGGCTGCCGCCGCTGAGCTGTATATTTTTGACTATGATGTCCGGCGCGACACTATGCGGTTATCCGAAGCCTGTGCTTTTCTGCTCAATCTCCCAGCTAGTATACCTCATTTTTCTAAAGTTATCCACAATGAAGAAACCGCTTTAAATGAACGCGGACTAAACTATTTGCGCAAAGCTATGCAAGATGACAACGAACAATTTACCATCTGCTTAAAACATAAAAATCAAATAAAGTATTTTAGAATTAACAGCCATCGCTTTTGTGATTATGGTGATTATAAACTAAATCGCATTATGGGCATTTTTGCTGATGTTACTGATAATACAATTCGCGAACAAAAGTTAAAACAACGAGCCCAAACCGACCAGCTTACTGGCGTTTACAATCGCGGGGCTATTGTCCAATTAGTGACCGAGTCAATTAACACTAATAATGATAAACAGCAGCATGCATTTCTTATGCTCGATATTGATCATTTTAAAACCATTAATGATTCCGCAGGTCATCAAGCAGGCGATACTGCTCTCTGCGGTCTAGTGCTAAATCTTCGTCAGCAATCACGCCACACTGATATTATTGGACGTATGGGGGGCGATGAATTTTGCTTGCTATTAAAAGATATCCCTTCAATCGCTTTTCTGCATGAATATTGTAATCGTTTGCTAAAAAGAATCAGTCAAAATGTACACTATGCTGACGATATTCCAGTAACCATAAGTATCGGCTGTACTATAATGACCGATTTTGATGATTTCGAAAGCCTTTATGCCCGTTCTGATAAAGCCCTCTATCAGGCTAAACGCAGTGGACGCAATACCTATAATATCGATGCTGCCAGCTTAGCAATATCCTAAAAATAAAGCCACTACCTAAGCAAACACTTGGATAGTGGCTTTTATCATAAACAGATTTAAAGTTCTTCCGTAACAATACAAGACCAGCCCTTGCCCTTATAGGCATTATAACCTCGCGAATGAGCGTAACCTACTATCCGCGGTTTGCCGCTAACGAGATCAGCTTCATGAGTATAACCATAAATTTCACCCGAAATAGCTTTGTTTACCGCACCAATATTCTTGAGGCTCGTTCTAAGTACATCATCATGCTGACGGGTAGCAATCACCAGACCATCCATATTTACAATATAAACCTCAGCTGATTTTCCCAGCTTAGCCTTATCAACTATATCATAAATATAGCTCCAATTAAAGCGCGTAGATAGATAACCCACAGTTTTGCCATTGTCATCTTTAACGGGACAGGTATAAGCCACCGTTGGCAAATGCTCCGTATGCGTAAAATACAAATCCGATGCGGTTATCGTGTCGGCTCTTTTCGCCGCCTGAAACCACTCCCTGTCATTAACATCATGCCCAATGAATTCTTTATTGACGCCCGTTGCAATAATAACACCATCAAGATTTATCAGGTTAATATCACGGTAAACTTCATAAATATCAACTAAGTTGCGTAAAAACTCACAGCAATGACGATGAATTTCAGCATCATCTTTTGTCAAAGTTTCATTCATTATTCTGAATTTTGCCCAAGCCTGCGCATCGCAATTGCGCTCAAACAGATTGCGCTCGATTTTGTCCATAACATCATAAGCTACATCAGCAGTCCTTATGCCCATTACCTCATTAGCCTTGCTGACGATATTAGCTATTATGCTTTCACTTTCTTCGGTTGAAGAAAAGCTTTGCGTTGCTAATTTTTTTATTTCTTCAGCAACAACGGCAAAACCACGCCCTGCTTCGCCAGCTCTAGCCGCTTCAATAGCTGAATTTAATGATAGCAGATTAGTCTGTTTCGCAATAGCCTGCACGGCTTTTATTACTCTGCCCATATCCTGCGTAGCATTTTTAAGCTCCGCCATCAATGCTGATGAATCTAAAATACGTTCTTCCGCCATAACCTTTTGCCCCCATGATTATTCATACGCTCTTTACAAGAGCTATCAACTGAAATATTCGCTAAGATTAGTCTCTAATCCTTTATTTTCTTTTTCCTGTTCCCGAAAATAATTTATCGTAAACTGTTGAAAACAAATAGCAGCTGGCGTAAGTGGCCGATGAGTATTCCAGGCTATACCAACAGCTCGCTTGCAAAGCGGAAACGATACTGGTATATAACGAACCCCCATCTGCTCAGTACATGGTATATGCGGCAGGAGACTTACACCTAATTTAGCTGCTACCAGCGATATAAGATTATGCACTTCATCACCTTCAAATATTACCTGAGGATGACTTTCCGCCAAATCTAATAACTGATTTATTTGCTGGCGCAGACTGTACTCTGGCTTAAGCGTAATAAATGGTTCACCATCTATTTCTTCTAACCGGACTGATTCCTTTCTAGACAAAGGATGCGTATCCGGTACTACTAAATAAAGCTCCTCTGACCAAAGATACATCCAGGCTATATCAGCTTCATTCAGCATTGAACAAAGGCATATATCTGTTTCACCTTCTTCAATCTGCTGCGCCATAATGGCCGAATTTTGCTGATTGAGCCTGATATTTATATGCGGATAACGCGCATGAAACCGGCTAAGGATGAGTGGCAGATAAGTATCACCTAATGAATGTAAAAAAGATACACTAACTGAGCCTTCACCACCATTATCCATTTTTATTTCCTGACAAGCAACTTCCGTTTCCCGCAAAGCTCTATCAACATGAAATAAAAAACGCCGGCCAGCTTCAGTAAGTTCAGTTTCCTTGCCATGCCGATCAAATAATGCTACCTCCAGCTCTTGTTCCAATTTAGCAATTGAACGACTAAGGGCTGATTGTGACACCGCAATCATTTTCGCTGTTTGCGTAAAATTCTTATACTGGGCCAAAGCCTGAAAATACTTTAACTGGGTCAATTCCATAATAAATATAACTCCATTCCGAAAGCTTAACAACTATATTGGTTATTTAAGCCTTCTTTTTGCATAAATTGCATAATTACTTTTGGTTATAATTTATTATAACGTGCAAAACAGTCTTTTTCAACAATTAAAAACAGAATATAAGCTATGTCTATGAGTATAATGCATAGTTATTGTGCTATATTCTCATATAACAGTAAATTGTATACAATTTACTGTTACTATGCATTATATTTCTGCTATTATTGCCTTTTATACATTAGACACTTTACGCATAGCTCACTATAATAACCACTGTAATAATTCTTAACAGTTTTATAGAAACCAGGTGACCTAATTTGTATCAGCGAACTTCCACCAGCGAGTTAGATCGCGAGCTGAGTATCGAAGCAGGCATCGCCAGTGATGATGCTGCTGAAATTTTACAAGCATCGCATTGCCTGACTCCAATCCATTATCGTTTTTTTACACGAAAGGAGATTCATTCAACTATGAGCACAGCTACTGCTCCAGCTACTAGTCCAACTAAGCTTTGGACCCGCAATTATGTTTTTGATATCGGAGTTAATTTTTTGGTTTATTGCGTTCACTTCCTATTAATGTTATGGTCAACCGCTTATGCTATCCATACTTGGAATGCTTCTATTGGTATGGCAGGTTTAGCTTCTGGCCTTTTCATCGTCGGCGCATTATTCGCTAGAATTCCAGCTGGCCGCTTTATTGACTTCGTCGGCCGTCGCAAGATGTTCCTTGGCGGTACCGCATTTTTCTTTTTACTGGTGCTGTTATATGAAATAGCGCCAACACTTGAGTTATTTATGGTTGTCCGTTTCCTGCATGGTGTCTCCTTTGGTACGACTTCCACTGCAGCCAGCACTGTTGTGGCTGCTTTGGTTCCATTAAAACGCATGGGTACTGGTATTGGCTACTTTACCTTAGGTGTTACTATGGCTTCGGCCGTTGGACCCTTCCTCGCTATGAATATCACCCAGGCTGGCAATTTCTCCTTAGGAATTGAAATCTGTACGGCTGCTACCTTTGTTATTTTCCTCTTGGCTTTTGGTATCAAAACTCCAGAACGAGTTATTTTAGATGAAGAAAAACGTGATCTTAAGCATTTGTCTTTCGACCGTTTCTTCTCTATCAAAGCCTTGGCTATTTCAACTATCGCCCTGATGGGTGGTGTTTGCTACTCAACCGTATTGAGTTTCCTCGGTGCTTATACCAATTCGATTGGAGTTACCGGTATCGGCGCTACCTGCTTCTTCCTCTGCTTTGCCTTTACATCATTTATCAGCCGTCCACTGACTGGTTTCCTGCTTGATAAATACGGCGGAAACATCGTTATCTATCCGGCTCTTGCCTGCATGGCCATTGCTATGGGTATCATCGCTAACGCCACTTCTGATATACCACTTCTTATTGGTGCTTTGTTCTTAGGTTTCGGTTATGGTACAATCACGGCTTCCTGTCATGCACTGGCTGTTCATTGTGCACCAATGCATCAGGTTGGCGTTGCTACCAGTACCTACTTCGTACTGCTCGACTTCGGTATCGGCGTTGGTCCTTATACTCTTGGCAGCTTCGTACCAGCATTTGGTTTCAGCTTTGTTTATTTAGCAGCTGGCGCACTTTCCATCGCCGGCATGGCACTTTACTTCTACCTCATTGGCAGACACCATCGCTTCACCCGTCATCAGATGGATAGAGTTAGTGAAGCCAAAGAAATTGTTGAAAAAAGACGTCAGCATTTCTATCAGCAGCGCTTGGCTATGAGCAATCACTAAAACAAAATTATATTAAAAAGAATCCCTTTATGGCAATATATCACACATCTGCGCCATAAAGGGATTTTTTTAGTGATGAAATAATTTTTGAATAATATTCTTCTTTTCCTGAGCTGCTACCTTATGTACATTGTTATTGTCAGCTCCATAAAACAATTACTTTGTGCTTGTTAGCAGTATACATTCGTTGCAATTGCTATTTCCCCTGCTTTATTATTTATTTTATTTATTAAGGAATTATCCGTGCGGGAATGGGTTTGTCCTGAATGTGGCAGCCACCATAATCGGGATAAGAATGCTGCAAAAATATTCGTGAAGAAGCCAGACGAAATCTCCTAACGTAACTCTCATATAGTACCGTGGGTCGCACGGGAATCTACGCTTGTGGAGAGTGTGTAAGTCGCCGCAGTTTCTTGGAGCTGTAGTGCTGTTCTCGTTGAAACAGGAAGCTCCCCCCTCTATAGGCGGGAGTACGTTCACTAACCAAAACAGCCTGACTTGCGTCAGGCTGATAAATAACTTTATAAATTATTAGCAAATTCCAGTAAGCATATAGAATAATATGCAAAGGAATGGTACGAAGAATTTAAGTCCCATAATAACTGCTATATCGAAATACGATTCATTATGCGTAAGTCCGCAAATAGCCAGCAACGTAACCAAAGCACCACAATGTGGAACTGGGTCAATACCAACTGAAGCAATAGCTACAATACGATGCAGTACCTCAAGCGGAATACCAGCAGCCGTTGCCATAGCTGCCCACTGATCGCCAAGAGCCGATAAAGCAATGGTAAGACCACCTGATGCCGACCCTGTTATACCGCACATGATATTGGTCGTAATAACAGCTGACAGCAATGGACCAAAGGAATCAGCAATGCCGACCAGCCAGTTGGTTACTGGCTCAAAGCCCGGCATAGCCGTTATAACACAACCAAAAGCATAACCAGAGGCAACATTTAGTGCTGCCGTCGTTGATGACAGGGCAGCATAGTTAATTGGTGCCAAGAAACCATCCATTACAATGAAGCGCTTACGACCGATAAAAGCAGCTGCGATACTGCTGATAATAAGTGCTACACTGATTGACCAGATAGCTGAAACCTTGCCGACCTGACTAGCCAAAAGGGACAAATGCAAAGGAGCAAAAGCTTGCAAGCTGTCAGGATTCCAATGGAAGCCCCAGCTCCAGCCAAACGGATTCGACAAAATAACATTAAGCACAATAACCATAACCAGTGGCAAAAGTGCCCAATACCAAGGTATACGAATTTTCGGATTACGTTTCTTGCGTCCATCGACTACATGATTACCATAGCCTTCACCTTTAGCCTTTAGTACCTTGGCCCGATGACCAACCCAGCCCCAGCCAATAAGCAGAAACAAGATTGATGCAAATAAACCGATGCCAGGAGCAGCCCAGGTACTCGTCTGAAAGTATGATGATGGAATAATGTTCTGTATCTGCGGCGTACCTGGAAGTGATACCATCGCAAACGAAAAGATACCAACCCACAAGGTCGCCGGCAGGAGTCTTTTAGGTATATCAGCCTGACGGAAAACTACCGCACCAAACGGATACATAACAAATGCTACGACAAAAACAGAAAGACCACCGTAAGTCAAAGCGCCGCAGCCCATGAGTACAGCCAAAATAGCTCGCTTCTCACCAAGAACTTCAACTATCTTAGCTGCTACAGCCGATGCCAAACCGCCTTTTTCCATCAAACGGGCAAACACCGCACCAAACAAAAATACTGGATAGTATGTTTTTACATACTCAGCCAGCCTCGTCATATAAAGCTCACTGTATACTGGCAAAACATCAAAGATACTAGCGAGTGCAGCCAGCCCCGCAAAAAACGGAGCAATCAGGATTATTGACCAGCCGCGGTATGCAAAATACATTAACCCCAGCAATGCCAAAGCGATACAAAGTGCCTCCATGTAGTCCAAAGACTCCCTTCGTAAATAATAATACTTAACAGGTACGTGACAAAACAATATGAATTTTTCATAACCGATACATTGCATCAATTCCAATAACGAAATTATCACTTCATACGAAAAGCAGCCGGCTTATACAGCCGACTGCTTTTCGAGAGTGTTATGCAATACTCCACTACACTTATAAGGCAGCGGATACTATGCCTCGTTATAATGAAGCTGTCCTGCTATAAGAGCAGAAAAACAATTGTTGGAAAAAGTAAACCTCAGACTTCCACGACTGAGGTCATCACACAAAACCGTGTGATTATTATTCCATAGAACTGAATGAAATGTATGAGCAATTTCTTCTCATCTGTTTGTTAACCGATGAGAAAAACCTTTCGCCAAATCTCAAGGCAAGCAAAAACAAAAGCTCTTCCCGCGCAAGGGAAGAGCTACTCATCGCTGCTCAAAAAAGCCCATACCAATCCAGACTTCATAATACTTCGCAGTACCGATAAATCCCCTTCCCCATCGCTCGCAGGTCAAACGGTGATTGCTAATCAGGCAGTTCTCCTGGCTCCAGTTCATCGCTTGCCTGCGCCTTCCCAGGTTTCCCCAGTGACATATCTATACAGGCTTGCTCGCTGTTACAGTGGCGGGACCGCGCCGGCTTATACCGGCTTCCCTATTAAGTCTTACGACACCTAATCCAATCTATATTCATTATTGTCTCGTTTACAAGACCTATATTAACATTAATAATTTTTATTGTCAACAAGCTGGGCTCGATAACAGTAAAAAAAAATTACACCATTACATAGGATTTAAATATACTTATGTCGAATTAATCTGCATAAGTAATATATATTTGATTACTTCCTTAGAATAATGTCTTAAAATACATAACTTTGCTGACGGTCGACAGTATTGTTATCTGCAATTTTTAAGGATTAACACATGTTTCAATATTTAACTGCAAGAAAGAAGTTGGTATTATGAATGTCAAAACAAAACTCTATGCTTCATTTACTGTTATAATTGCCTTATCCGTTATAATGGGCATTTTTGGTATTTTTGAAATCCACAGTATTAATCAGGCTTCAACTAATTTAGTTAATGAAAATATTCCCCGCCTTTCCATAATTTCCAATCTAGCTAAAGATCAAGCTGATCACCGCCGGATGCAATTAGCGCATGTCATTTCCAATGATGCCCAGCAAATGGCTAGCTATGAAAATGAAATCAATCAGCTGGAAAAAAGTGTCGATGATGGCATCGCTAAATATGCCGAACTAACGACACAGAAAGAAAAAGTCCAGGAATTTCAAAATGACTGGAACCAGTACAAGAATGATTCAAAAAAATTAGTTATTGCCAGTCAGCAAAACGACTCCAACACAGCTATGGAATACGCAAGTGCTACCAAATCAGCCTACGAAAAAGCTTCTAACGATTTACGTGAACTGAAAGAACTGAATATAAAAGCAGCTGAACAAGCTTCAGCTGACGGTGATGCGCAAACCAGCCGCATTGTCATGATTTACATAGTTATTCTGCTTATAATGATGATTGCTTCCATTGTAATCGCCTTTAAACTCAGCAGCTATATTGCTGGTATGCTTAACACCATGCGTCAGACTGCTGATAAACTGCGCGATGGCGATTTCCGCATTACCCCGCGTGAAATCACGGTTAATGATGAGTTCGGTATTATGGCTGACTCCTTGATCGAAATGCGTGATAACGTTAATCGCATTTTAAAACAGATATTAGAATCCGCTGAAACCGTTGCTTCGTCCTCAGAGGAGCTTACCGCTAGTTCCGATCAGTCAGCTCAGGTTACCCAGACTATTGCCCAATCCATCAGTGAAGTTGCAGCCCTGAATGAAAAGCAAAGCGATGCTGTTAATACTACTTCCGCTGCTATTGAAGAAATTTCCGCTAGTGTCGAAGAAATCGCTAGTAATGCTCATCTAGCCAGCAACCATGCCGAAGATGCATCCAAAGTAGCTGATAATGGCGGTACATCGATACACATGGCCATTTCGCAAATGGAATCTATCGAAAAGGTTGTCACCGAATCAGCTGCCGTTGTAAATGAATTAGGTGAGCGCTCCAAAGAAATCGGTATGATTGTCGAAACTATAACCGGCATCGCTGAGCAGACTAACCTGCTCGCCCTCAATGCCGCTATTGAAGCTGCCAGAGCCGGCGACCAGGGCCGTGGCTTTGCCGTAGTCGCCGAAGAAGTCCGTAAGCTTGCTGCTGAATCGCAGGAAGCTGCCGGAAAGATTGCCAATCTCATTGGCACTATTCAGTCACAGACAGAAAATGCCGTTCAGTCAATGAATGCCGGCACCATTGAAGTTCAAAAAGGTGCTGAAGTCGTAAAAGAATCCGGTACTGCCTTTAAACGTATCATTGAACTTAACAATGATGTTGCCCAGCAGGTAAAAGGTATTGCGCAGACAACTGAAGAAGCTGCTAAAGCCTCGACTGATGTTATCTCCTCAGTACAAAATGTCGATCAGGCAGCTAAAAACGTATCTGATCAGACCCAGACGGTATCGGCAGCTACCGAAGAACAATCGGCTTCTATGGAAGAAATTGCTTCGGCTAGCCGAAATCTCGCTGAAATCGCCCAAAAACTCAACGCAGAAGTTAACAGCTTTAAAGTTTGAGCTGATTAAACTTCATACTAAATAAACACTAGCATTAATAAGCCCTATAAAATCCACCTGACGACAGCAGCATTTATTTGCAGCTGTCTTTTTTTGCATTTTTCTCATCAATATGTTGCAAATATATCATCAATATACTATTGACATAATAAGACCACTGATATATATATATATATTCGGGATGGTTAGGATAGGGATAGCTAGGAGGAATGATATTTATGAATGTAAAGAAAAAATTATTTGCTTCTTTTTCTGCAATTGTTATTTTATCAATTATTATGGGTATCTTTGGAATTTTTAGCATAAAGAATATTGATTCACATTTAGATACGTTAGATTCAAAAACCGTCCCCCTTATGTCGCTCATAGCAATTACCAGTCGCGATTTGTCTGAATATCGGCGGATACAATTAGAGCATGTTATATCGACGGATCCTCAAAAACAGGCTGGTTTAGAAAAAGAGCTCAATACCACTGAAAAAGATATTGATAATAATATTGAACAATATTTGAAAATAACGTCCTACAAAGATAAAGTTTTACAATTCCAAGATTACTGGAATTCATATAAACAACAATCAAAAGAATTAATAGCTATCAGTAAACAGAATGATATTCATAATTCTTCGCTATATACCGATAAAACAAAAGAAAGTTATGATACTGCTTTTAACGCATTAGATGAATTACGCACGATAAATAATCAGGCGGCAAATACCAACGCTGAAGTCAGCAATACTGTCAAATATCGTGCTGTTATGCTCAGCATAATTATTTTGATAATCATGCTTACTTCTTCCGTGATAATTGCCTATAAGCTTAGCCACTACATCAATAATTCTTTGCAAATCATTCAGACAGCTTTAAATAAAGTGCGTGATGGCGATTTCAGAATCACGCCACGTACATTTACCAAAAATGACGAATTTGGCGCTTTAGCTGATTCATTAGCTGATATGCGGGAAAATGTTAATAATTTATTAAAGGATATCCACCAGTCATCTGAAACGGTTGCTTCATCTTCTCAGGAACTAACCGCCAGCTCAGATCAGTCGGCACAGGTTACTAATAACATCGCACAATCCATCAGTGATGTTGCCGCTATGAATGAACAGCAAAGTGATTCTGTTAATACAACTTTCTCTGCTGTTAAGCAAATATCAGCCAATATTGAAGAAATTTCCAGCAACGCTAACATCGCCAGCTCAAATGCTGAAGCCGCCTCAAAAGAAGCTGGTAACGGCGGAAATTCCATAAGAACCGCTATTTCACAAATGGATTCCATTGAAAAAGTTGTCAGTGAATCAGCTGCCGTTGTAAATGAATTAGGTGAAAATTCCAAAGAAATCGGTATGATTGTCGAAACTATAACCGGCATCGCCGAGCAGACTAACCTGCTCGCCCTCAATGCCGCTATTGAAGCTGCCAGAGCCGGCGACCAGGGCCGTGGCTTTGCCGTAGTCGCCGAAGAAGTCCGTAAGCTTGCTGCTGAATCGCAGGAAGCTGCCGGAAAGATTGCCAATCTCATTGGCACTATTCAGTCACAGACAGAAAATGCCGTTCAGTCAATGAATGCCGGCACAAGTGAGGTCAAAAAGGGTTCTGCTATTGTCAAAAAATCCGGAATTGCCTTTAATCACATTATCGAACTTAACAATGGTGTAGCTAAACAAGTAAAAGGCATTGCTCAGACCACTGAAGAAGTTGCCAAAGCTTCGACTAATGTAACGAATGCTATCCAAAATGTTGAGCAAGCATCCAAAAAAGTTGCTGACCAAACACAAACTGTATCAGCAGCTACTGAAGAACAATCGGCTTCTATGGAAGAAATCGCTTCAGCTAGCCAAAACCTCGCTGAAATCGCTCAAAAACTCAACGAAGACGTTAACCGCTTTAAAGTTTGAGCTGACTAGTTAAACAAATAAAAACGGGAATCAGTTTTCGCTGACTCCCGTTTTTATTTGTGTTTATTTTAGGATTTTTGCTGCTGTAACTAAAGCTTTCGCAGCTGCTGACTGAGGATTTTCCATTATCCTGGCTGCTGTTCCATATTCAACTATTTGTCCGTTATCCATTACCGCTATCATGTCAGCCATATCCTGTAAGCTGTTTACGTTATGGGTAACAAACAAACAACTGACATTTTGCTCTGTTACCAGCTTTCGCAATAATTTTGTTATGCTGACCTTGTTAGTTTTATCAAGCGCACTAGTAACCTCATCACATAATAACAGCTTGGGTCTTATGACTAACGCTCTAGCGATAGCCACCCGCTGACATTCACCACCGCTTAGTTCATGCGGATAAAAATCAGCATAGGCTGCCGGCAGCTTGACCATAGCCAAAACCTCCTGTATACGATTAATAACATCCCGCGAAGAATAATTATTGGCTCTAAGACGCTCGCCAATACTCCAGCTAATGGTCCGCCGCGGGTTAAACGCTGCTAACGGATTCTGACCAATAAAACGCAAGTCATTATAAAACGGACGCAATTTTTTTTTGCGCCAAGTCGTAATATTTTCTCCCTGCCAATAAATCTCACCACTATCAGCATTTATCAGCCGTGCAATCAGCTTTAATAACGTAGTTTTACCACAGCCGCTCTTGCCAATAATTCCTAAGCATTTTCCTGGTTCCAAGCTTAAATTTATCGCTTGCAATGCCAGTTGTTTTTTTTCACCAGCCAGATACGTTTTATATATTTGTCTAAGCTCCAGGCAATTATCCATATTATTATCCTCAATCAGCTTCTATTAGCCTGCCATCAACCAGCGTCAGCAAACGATCAGCGGTATAATTTGCCAAAGCCTTATCATGGGTTACTAAAATCACACTAACATTGTTTTCTTTTGACATTGTACGCAAATTATTAGCTAATTGTAAACTGCTTACCGTATCTAAGGCTGCCGTCGGTTCATCAGCTAGTATAAGTGACGGTTTAAGCAGCATTGCCGCTAAAAAACCAGCTCGCGCTCCCATACCTCCTGAAAGTGCCGTTGGGTAATAGCTGCTGATATTTGCCGGCAATTTAAAACTGGCTGCTAATTCTGCTATATAATTGTCAAATTCTTCAGCTGTCAGCTTTAACGGATTAGCGTGCGCCTTGAGTATTTCGCTAAATTGCTCTCCTAATGTCCGCCAAGGACAAAAGGTATCAATAGCATTTTGCCATAAACAAGCTATTTCTTCGCCACGCAATTTTCGATATTTCGCCTTACTTAAGGTTAATAGCGATTCCCCTTGAAAATTTATCGTGCCAGCTATTGACATATTTAGTGACAGTAATCCCATTATCGCCCTCAGCAAAGTGCTTTTGCCACTGCCTGACTTGCCCATAACCGCAACGATTTCGCCAGCATGTATGCTAAGTGATATATCCTTTAATATTGACCTGGTACCATATTTTATCTGCAACTGTTCGATTGTCAAAATCTCATCATTAAAATTCATCTCATCACTCTTTGCTAAGTTCCGGTGTTATTTCATAATAATCCGAAGGGTGAGCCTTTAATCCTTTTATATTATTTTTCATTACTAATGTCATTCGCAAGCGGGCAACATAGACATACGGTACATCAATTGCCAGCATTTGTCCCATAAAGGCCGCTAAATCAGCCCGTTTTTTAGTATCGTAAGTTGTTGCAAGCTCATTTAGCTTAGCCGTTAATTCTTCATTTTTATAATGACCATAATTTGCTGGTGCGTTTTTACCAAAATGCGTTAAAAAATAATATTCCGGATCGCCAGTCGGTGCTGTAACAAAAGCATTAGCATATAAATCAAATTCACCATTATCCCGAAAATCTTTAAAATTATCCGTAGCATTAACTGCTACCGCAATACCAATTTTCTTTAAATCAGCCTGCACGGCTTCGGCCAGCAATGGAAGTTCCTGCCTGGATGTATACGTTAAGTAACGCAGTTTTAGTGGTTTACCAGCTTTTTCCACTATGCCATCACCATCACTATCAACATAACCAGCTTCTTTTAATAAATTCTTCGCCGCAGCTAAATCATAAGTTGCAGCTTGTCTTTTGCTGTCACCAAAAGGCAATGAACTTGGAAATGGTCCTTTAGCAGGTGTTCCCTGTCCATGCAATAGCACGCCAGCAAAACCTGCTTTATCTATTGATATTGCAATAGCTCTTCTTACCCGTAAATCCTGCAACACTGGATTCTTAAAATTAAACGCTATCTGATAAATTCTTGACGTATCGGCTGTGCTTAGCTGATACTCAGCTTTATTCTGAAATAAATCCAAACTAGCATAAGGCAGTCCCTGCACCGCATCAAGTTCACCACTTTGCATCGCCAGCGTCAGCGTATTACCATCGCTTATGCCTTTGACAATAATTTTAGCCAGCTTGGGTTTGTTTTCACCCCAATAATTATCATTTTTTTTGAGCACAATCTCTTTATCAGTTACTGTTACTGGTATATATGGTCCAGTTCCTGTTACGATATTATTATTTTCACCAGCCTCCATATCAATTATACAAGCATAAGGATCTGCTAAATAGTTAATTATGGCTGGTACTTTTTGCTCTAACTTTAAAACCACGCTCTGACCATCAGCTTCAATGCTTGCCAATTTTAAGTCCTGCTTAGCCCGGGCATTTTTCGCTATTAAATCTTCTAAACACGCTTTGACAGCTTCACCCGTAACCTTTTTGCCATTAGAAAAATAAACATCATCCCGTAAATCTATCTTAACCGTGTAATCATCAATATTAGTGCAGGCTTTTGCCAGCCACGGTACAGCTTGCATAGCATCATTAAATTTAAATAATGTTTCACCTATACCATAACGCAAAGTGCTCCAGCCACTATAACCAGTATGCGGATTCGTCCCGGCATTTCCCATAGCCGGTCCATACGCCATAGTTCCATAGGTAAAAACATCTTTAGCATCTTCACTCTGCCGCCCGCAGCCTGTGCTAAATAAGGTCACTATTAGTAACAGCCACATTGTTAACTTCTTTATTTTTACCATCAATATTTCTCCCTGCTTATTTGTACTTAGCTGCTGCGTTTATCAAAATAATCCCGCATCGCATCAGCTGTACTATTAGTCATAGCTACGATTATAAATATAGCCATTCCCGGTGCTAAGGTAAGCCACGGCGCCTGTTGCAGCACACTGCGGCCATCATTTAGCATTGCCCCTAGTTCAGCAGCTGGCGGCATAACTCCTAATCCTAAAAATGACAAGCCTGCAAGCTCCATTATCAGCGTCCCGTTATGGAGTGCTGCTGTCACCAATATAGGACCCGCTATATTAGGCAAAATATGCTCTTGTATTATTTTAAAAGTATTCGTGCCACTCATTTCAGCCTCAGCTATATATGGTTCATTTTTTACAGCAATTACTAAAGACCTTGCCAGCCTTGCATAGCGTGTCCAGCCAATAATTCCTACGGCCAGCATAGCTGCATAAATGCCGCCCCCCAATACACCAGCCACTGCTATTGCCAGCACCATCTCTGGAAAAGCCAAAAAAATATCCGTTAAACGCATAATTACAGTATCCAGCCTGCCACCCTTAAATCCTGCTAACAAGCCTAAAAAAGTGCCCACAATGGTCAATAGCAGCAATAAAAAAAACGCACTAATCACCGTAACCTTAGCCCCGGCTATTACTCTAGCCAGCACGTCACGCCCATAACGGTCAGTGCCACCAAAATGCATCATATTGGGAGCTATTAGCGAATTATTAAGATCTTGCATATAAGGATCTGGTAAATAAACGGGACTTATCAGCAAAATTGCCAGCAGCCCTAATGCTGCCAGCAATTGATATTTTAAATTCGGCTTCATCTGTTTTTCCCTCGATAATTACAATATATATCAGCAGCTAAATTAAGCCATACATAAATAAACGCCAGCCACAAAACATAAGCCTGCACCACTGGCAAATCCCGATTCATAATAGCTTCTAAGGCAAATTTGCCAATGCCGTCCCGAGCAAAAATCGTTTCAACAATCACGGCGCCGCCTAAAAGTGAACCAGCTGACATCGCAGCTAAATTTATTAATGGTGGCAGCACTCCTGGCCATACACTGTTCTTTATGATATAAAAATCACCTATGCCACGCGATTTAAGCCCTAACACATAAGGTTTCGATAGTTCTTCTAATATTAGTGTTCTTACCTGCCTTGTATATCTCGAACTCATAGCTATGGTCAGCGTAAGTGCCGGCAATACTATGCCATCCCAATGATCACCAGCTATTATGGGAAAAATTTTTAATTGCCAAGAAAAAATATATAATAACAGCAGCCCTGCTAGAAAATTAGGCAAGGAATTACCTATAAAGCTAAGCAGCCGCAAGGTATAATCAAACCAGCTGTCTTTATATAAAGCTGCTACTACGCCACCAGGTATCGCCACTATAAACGTCAGCACTAATGACAATAGCATAAGTTCAATAGTGGCTGGCAGTTTAGTCAGCATTAACGACATTACGGCGCCGCCATTTATATATGAAGTTCCCATATCGCCTTGCATTATTTTTAATAACCAATCACCATATTGGTAAATAAGCGGTTTATCTAATCCCAATTCCGCCCGTCCAGCCGCTTTGACACTTGCGCTGACAGCACCATTTTTATCATACAGCGCATCAACCGCATCCATATTTCCTACATGCATTAATAAAAATACTACTAACGTAATACCTAAAAAAATTGGCATTAAATGTAATAAACGTTTAAATATTTCTTTTAACAAGCCAAATTCCTCAATCCCGTGGTTTATAAATACATCATTATCATATATAATAGAAAATTGTATCATACATATTTATTCAGGAGGTATTATTGAATGAAACCGGTTCGCTTTGCGGCTGGACTTTTAAGTTCCGGTCATCTGCTTAATGATTTTTATTGTAATTTTTTACCAATACTCCTGCCTATCATCATGCCTCGCTTAGGTCTTTCACTAACTCTTAGCGGACTTTTAGTTATGGTAATGTCAATATCAAGCAATATGCTGCAACCTGTGTTCGGTTATTTTATGGACAAATATAATTTCAGTAAAATACTTTTACCGGTCATTCCTTTTGGTGCCTGCTGTATTTGTGCTATTGGCTTTGTCGATACCAAATTCATGCTCTTTATTCTCATAGCCCTTACTGGTCTGTCTGTTTCCGCTTTTCATCCCTTAGGCTCTACCCTGGTAGCCAAAAATACTGATGAACAGCATCAAGGCAGTGCCATATCCTATTATATTGCGGGCGGAAACTTTGGCTACGCAGCAGCGCCAATGGTGTTAGTTACTTTTACCGATGCTTTTCCGCTAACAGCTCTCCCTTGGCTGATAATTCCCAGCCTTATTTTAACCGCCCTTTTTGCCAAAAGCGGTCTTAATAAAATTTCTACTATCAAACAACAATCTGCCACAGCAGCTAAACCTGCTAAATTAACTAAACTATTAACTGACAGCTCGGTTTTAAAAATCAATATTTCGATGGGACTTCGCTGCTGGACTCATGTGTCAGTAGTAACTTTTTTACCACTGCTATTAGTAAGTGCTGGTTACGCTAAATTCACCTCAGGTGTGCTGCTGACGATATTTTTAGTTGGCTGTACTATCGGCGGTCTTATCGGCGGCCGGCTAGGTGACAACTATTCCCACAAAAAAATCATCACCATATCACTATTTTTAGCATTTTTCCCTACCTATTATTTCTTTACCCATGCTGGTACTGAACCGCTTGCACTCATTGCTTTGTTCCTTTCCGGCGCTTTTATTTTAGCACCGCAGCCTAGCAGTCTGGTATGGGCTCAGCAAATGATGCCCAGCAACGTTGCTATGGCATCCGGCATGATGATGGGGCTGTCTTTTGGTCTTGGCAGTATCGGCACCGCCCTGACAGCAGCTCTTGCCGATCAGATTGGTCTATCGCTCTCGCTATTATTAACGTCAATTCCTTTACTAATAGCAGCTGCACTTGCCATTATAACTCCTTATCAAAAAAAATAACCAACGCTTATTGGTAATATTCAAAAGCATCAATTACATCGAGAAAAGCTCCATCAAAGCCAGCGGTAATAATTTTATCTAAGCAGCTATCACGCTTGCCATATAAAATATCCTGCCACTCTTTGGTCCAGTATTTTACTTTATAGTTGTCTGACCAATCACTATTAGCTTCTGCTATCCAAGCCGGCTTTTTTTCATTCCAGGACGCTTGCCAATACGATCGATATATTTCTGCCTCGCCGATACTCAGGTAAGCTATTACTAAGCGGCGGCTGCCATCAGCCTTTTGCTGCAAGCCAGCTACATCAGCCGGCTCTAGTACCTTACCATCATATTCACTGTCAATGATAAGCAAATCATAATTATTTTGCTGCAAAGCTTTTAAGTAACTTTCCTTATCGGGAAATTTTTCCGGGTTCAGCAATATCAAAAAATTTTTTACCGCTTTTAAATCATTTACCGGCTGTAAATTTTCGTGTGCTATAGCCGTATCGGGTATAGTCGTCAAACTATAATCAGCTGCCATAAAAGCTGTTATTTCCTGTTGTTGATTTTTTTTGCCAGCCTTAGCAATAACAGCCCTGGAATTACAATAATCTATATTAAAAATAGGCAGCAAGGCTTCCCGAGGTGCCGAAAGCGCTTGCAAAGTCCAAGCACTTTCCTCCTTGGGAGTTGGCTTATTTTCTTCCATATCCCAGCCATAAAACAGTGATTCTGTCATGATACCGTCAACATTACTTAGCATAGCAGCAACACTTTCCTTATCCTTTGCATCAGCAGCATAATATATATTCACGCCACCATTGCCCAATAACAAAAAATCCTGTTTTTTAGACTTAGAATACGCTCTAAGATTGCTAATAAGCTGCACCATTTCGCTTTTATAATCTATTGGTGCCTCCTTCATACCGGCAATTCTTAGATTCCAAAGCGAACCAGCTAAGACTAATATAGCTAATAATAAAGCAAATTTTTTCATCGAAACTCCCTTAAAATGAGCGGTTAAACAGCAAACTTACATTGACACCATTATGCTTAGGCGCGTTTTTTTCATTTATAATATAGCGTTCTAATTTCAAATTTAAACTATTGTTATCTGACAAACGATAATTATAGCCTAATAGCAAGGATTGCCGATGACTATCCCCCGTCCGCTGTCCGCTTTGCCAATCATAACTATCACCAAAGGTCCGTCGATAATTATAAATAAAACAGGCTGCTTGTTTTTTGTCAAAATTTCGGGATAATCCTGTACCAAAATAGTATCTATGCGCTGAATTTACCTGACCACTGTCATAATTAAGCGCACTATAAGTTAAATAAGCATTATCTTTGAAAAATTCCCGCCTATTAAATATTTTTAGCCACCAGCTCTCAGCATCATAATTGCGTGAGCTAGCATAGTGCTCACCAACACCTGCTCCGCCAAGATAAAGGCTAGGCATCCTGTTGCCTGTTTCATCCCAAATACCAGTGATATACGAACTAGCTATACTATGACTAGCGTTTATATGGGTAATTTCCACCGCTGTCTGCCTTTCGTCACCGATATGAGCTAACCGCAAATCCTGCCTGAATACAGCTCCTGGATTTATGTCTTCTTTTAACTCAGCCCTTGAATATTCGCCTATCTGCACTTTATCATTATTCATATCAGCTAAATAATGATAATTTCCTCGTATCTGATACGAAATTTTTCCACTCAGACTGTCCCTTTCGGTAAAGTAATGCGTTACAGTTACTGCTGGTGCATAATTAAAGCCCTCACTAAAGCTAGTAAAGCGTGCCAATTCATCAGTCAGCATCGCACTCTGCCGTACATTGTCCTTACCAGTTGGTAAATTGAAACTCAAGGAATAATGCACGGTATTTTTTTTATGATCATTTTTATAAGTAACGCTAAGTGCCGTATCAGTAAAACCACTAAAACTACCCCCAGCATAGCCGCTAGCGGACTGTACCCAGCCAGTTTCTATAGCGGCTTCCCACTTTTTTTCACTCATATAAGCCTGCAACGGTCTATATAGCTGATGACCATGACGGCCGCTGCTGTCACGCCAATTATAATATTCCAGCCCGCTTGCATAACCGTAACCGTTGCCAAAATCAGCCAAAGCCTTTTCCGAGCTATTTAGATAATCGCTGCTGCTATTTACGTCATCAGCTGCTATCCGCAAATTGTTTGCTGCTTCATCAGCTTCAGCTTGCGATTGCGCCACATCAGCTTGTGCTTCATTGGTATCGTTTTTCGCTTCCGTCAGTTCATTAGTCAAATCCCGCACTAATTCCCTAGCATCAGCTTCTGCATTTTCTGCTTCTTCTCTAGCTTCTTCCAAGTAACTAAGCTGCTCATTTAAATCGTCTAATTCACTTTCCTGCATATCAATATTGTCTGCTATCGCCTGCAAACGTTCATTATAACTTTCCTGATTAGCATAAAAATCCCCTTCACTTGCTACTTGCTGCGCTTTAAAATCCGCAATCATCGCTTGCACATCGTGCAAACAGTTATTCCTATAATCGACACTTTGCCAAGCTTCTTCAATCCGCCTTGCCAAATCTTCCTGCTGCGCTTTATTAGCTGATACTAAGCTAGCATAATCAGCATTAACCGCAGCTTCTTCCTGCCTGGCTTCGGCAATTTCACTTTCTTTCGCATAAATCTGCGGCCAAAAATCAGCTACCGCCTGCTGACTTGCTATAGCTTCCTGCGTTCTTTCAGCACTTTCCATTTTCGCTGTTTCTAATTGACCAGTTACCTCAGCTAAATGTTTTTGCGCAGCTATAAGATTTACCTTAGCCTCAGCTAAATATTTATCCGCGGTGCTCTTATCCTGCCTGGCGGCGATAAGATTTGCCTCAGCTTGCTGTAATTCACTTTTAGCAGCTTTTACCTCAGCTTGCAGCGCCTGATAATTACTTATCTTATCCCGCTCATTTACCATAGCAGCAATACTATCACTTACTTCGTAAAAAGTATTAAACGATGAAGCCGCCACATTCGTTGCTCTTAGCAAAATCACACTGCCAATTGAGAGCTTCACCATGGTTTTCAAGCGCTCTTTTTTTTGTATTAATTTTTGCCGCCGGCTGCGACTCATCCTCATTATTTATCACCTCTTGCCTGTTCCAGGTCAACATAACGATCCTTATAGATTTTTTTTACTAATCGCGTCAAAAAACCCTGGACAGGATTATAAAATACCGGCTGTGAACAAAAAACATAATAGTTTATCCGTTTGCCAAATTTGCTTAACTTAACAAAACCGGTCAAAAAACTTATCGCTGCTACGATAAAAAAAGTAAAGCCATAACTAGCTGGACCGACATACTTTAACCCTATAAATCCCAAAACCAGATTGCCGCCAAAATATATTAATGAAATTTTTAATACTTCCTTTTGACAATCAAAATAAATCAGCAAAATATAAATTAATTGCAACAATCCCGTAAAAAAGGCTGCCAGCAATAATATGTTATACATATTTACCTGGTCGTAAGTTATCCCTGACCAGGACAATGCGTAATTACCTAAAGCTAAAGCTATCAAAGTAAACACCAGCTGAAATTCAACTATATGCCTCAGCTCAAACCACAGCGTATGCAACAAATCCTTGCGGGCATCATCAATGGCACGAAAGCTGCCTTTACCGGTTATATAGGAAAAATAAACTGCATAACGCTCATAAAAATTAGTTTCAACCGATACCACAAATAACATCATCAATGGCAAAATTGATAAAAAAGCATAAAATGTCAAAACATCATACACTGGCGCATAACGAAAAGTATCAGCTACAGTTACCCCCCAAGGTCCAAGCCAAATCAAAATATTGGGCAAAAACAGACCTAGCGTGTAACTAGCTGAAATAAAAAACAGTCGCCAATGCCTTTCAAAATAAACTAAAAAAGCAAAATTCATTCCCGTTTTTCCCATACCATAATAAGCTACGATATTGAGAAAAAACAGCAATACTATAAGTGCCATACCGATATCAATTGCCAGCAGTCCCGCCTGTTCGGGAGAAATAGCCGTATACGCTAAAAAAAATCCTGCTAAACCGATACTGGTAACAACGCCTGCGGCATAACTAAACAGCAGCCGCTCATAACGCTTAATAGCTGATAAATATACGCTTTGTGCCCAAGTAAGCATTAATTGTATTAAAAACAAATAAGCTAAAATCTTAGTAGTTAACGGAAGTGGTTTATCATAGAAAAAAATACCAGCGGTAATACTGCCAATAACCGTAAAAACAGCACTTATACCAAATAATGACGCCATCATATCCTGATAACGCCCGATGGCCAATGAATCAGCTACATATCTGGTAATTACCATTGTAAAACCACTAGTAAGTATTTGCGAAAATACAAATGCATATACTACAGTAGCCGTAAATATTTGCGTTATTGCACTTGGCAACTGTAAATAACTATACCATAGCTGAATCCCTAGCACCATACTTGTCATCAATGCAAACGGTCCGGCCGTAATTATAGCTGAATACGAATAAGCCTTGATATGACCAGCTGCGGTGCGAGCCGTAAACAGTTTTTTTAGTTCAAAGCCAACCCCTGCCATCAGCCTAATGCCTCCTTTTCCGCATTATAGATTCGGCGATAAGCTTCAATAAATTGTTCATAGGTATAACTGCGTTTAACCCGCTCATAGCCGATATTCCCCATTTGGCGCCGCAGCTCAAAATTTTGACCTAATTTTATCATCGCCTGCGCCATGCCTTCAAAATCCATTGGTGCTACTACGATACCAGCTTCTCCCAAATCATCATTACTGTCACCATAAATAAGTTCCCGGCAACAGCCAACATTAGTAGTAATAAAGGGACGCCTGGCAGCTTGTCCTTCAAGCACAGCCAATGGCTGACCCTCACTAATACTTGATAACATCAGTAAATCCATCTTGGGTATATATTCAACAACATTTACGGAACCAGTAAATGTTACATCCTTAATCGTCAGCATTTCTATAGTCTGCTGGCATAGCTGATAATATTCCGGATCTTCATCCAGCCCGCCCATTATATAGAGCTTAGCCTGCGGCAGCTCCTGCTTGACAAGGAAAAATGCCCGCAATAGCGTAATAATGTCCTTTATTGGCACTACTCTTACCACCGCACCAATGTTAAAGCCATTATGATCAGGCTTTAATTCACCAATATCAGCGAACCGTTCCATGTGGATACCATTAGGAATAATACTTATCTTGCTCGGATCGCAGCCTAAATCCTGCTCAATTTCGGCATTATGTTCCAATAAAGTATAAACATTTTTGGCTGTTGCATACGACAATTTAGCTAGATTGTAAAAATATTTAATCCATACTGATTTAAAATCGCCTTTAGCCCAATCACTTTTTATTATTTCAACTTCCCGTTCCCTAGAATAAATACCATGCTCCGTTATTAAAAACGGTTTATGATAAACCTCCGCCGCCATCGCACCGATAACACCACAATAACCAGTAGCTACACTATGATAAACATCAGCCTGCGGCAGCGGACGCTGTAATAAATAAAATAACGGCAATAGCATTGAACGAAGCGTCCAAAAAAAATCGGTAAAGGGCAAATAACTATATTTTTCCTCATATACCTGCTGGATTATATCAAAAAAATCACTGCTCATAAAAATATCCAGCGCCGCCCGTCGATCCTGCTTTGGTTTATGAAAAATTTTAGCCAGTTTCTTTACGTTTAATTCTTTTTCACCAGTTACTAAATCATATAACGTTTCTTTAGCTTCGGCTGACAGAATATTATCTTTCATCCCTTGGGATTTCAGATTTAGTATATCATCAAGAAATTCTTCCTGTATGTTCACCAGATTATCCGGCAGCTTGTATTTATATTTACCGCGGTCTTTCTCCTCGGCACCAATAGAATAAACCACAAATTCATACTCAGGAAGACCTTTTATAAGCATTTGCGTCCAAGAGGAAACACCGCCAACAACGTAAGGATACGAACCTTCGGTTAGTAAACAGATCCGCATTATTTTTCCTCCTCCCATTTGATGACGGCCTTTTGCTCACTAACAGTCACCATATAAGCATTATCATCAATAACTTTAACCTCACAACCAGCAGTTTTAGCTGGTATCTTGTGACTGCGGATTATAAAATGCAAGGGCGCACTATAATTCCAGCTATAAATTTCCAACCGATCGTCAAATCTAGCCACCCGATAATCCATCTCGGTATAATCATTCAAAGCTTCCATCGCTTCGCTAGCGGTTTCGGCTTGCAGCCAGCCATAACGATTAGTAAAAAATTCCAAAAAATTATGCATGGAATCTGCCATTTGCTGCCAATTATAATTTTCGCTTTCTTCATAAAAAAGCTCATCCGGATGCACAAAATGCGTCATAATTCCCATATCATTAATAGCACTTATAGCATCCCATTTCATACTGTCTGAAGGAATATAACCAGCAGTAACTCGCGGAATATTAAAGGTTCCATCTTCACAGCGTTCAAAATTTTGATAATAAACAAATGGCTCTTTTTGTCCATCATACAAGGAAGCAAATATTTTTATACTCGGGAACGCTTTTTTGACAGCGTCCCGCCCTTCCTTGCTCATAATATTAGATGGTGGCACATACACCCGAAAATCATAATCAGGATAAACCGCCGTTACATAACGCTTAAGCTCTGTCAGCGCCTTTACCATATCATTTTGACTTGGCCAAGGAACATAATCTAAGACCCCAGGAGTTTGTGCTGACAATACCAGCGACTGATGATTATAGCCATGAATACCAAGTTCGCCCCCCATAGCCAACAGCTCACGACCATAAACTATGAGATTATCTCGAGCCGACCGGCCGCTAAGCTCAGTAAAATCGCCACTTACTTGATTGCCGTAGCTTTCAATTATAAGACCAGTATATTTTAAATCATACTTTTTGGCATTATCCTGCATATATGGCCACCAGATTTTGCGAAAAAAATCTGCCGTTGACAGATGATATTCATCATATATTTTAGAAAAATTACCTTCGGGCGTCGGGGCTGGAAAATCATCAATAAACATCACCTTGCTCGCCAGCACTGGATAAATACTGTCTTCCCCCATATTGCTAGCAATGGCTGCATATAAGCCCATATTGGATTTGCTATCCCGTTCCATACCATTGTAAACAATAAATTTGCCCTCACCTGCTGTCAGCGTCCATATCAGCGGTACGCCATCATTAGACTCTGCCACAGCCTCAGCCTCCGGCATAAGCTCAACCCGACATGCTTCCGTATTATAATTGCTATCATCATTCATTTTAAAATCTTTGGCGCCTAGGATAAAATCATTATTTATTTGCAAACCAAAAACATGCTCAATTCCATTTAATGACCTGATACCAATGGTGCTTAATTCATCATCTAACGCACCCTCGTCTGGATGCTGCAATAACGCTACGGTACCACCAGCTGCCACATAAGCAGTCAATTGCTCCCATGATGACAATTCAGCCAGCTTGCCTGATATGACAAAGATTCCTTTATACTTTTCCAGGTCATCATAACTCAAGTTTTCAGTAAGTGTTGCGATAGTTACATCTTTTTTTTGCCGTTGCAGCATATCGGTAACATTATGCCTGGTTAAAACGCTAGCAACATCAAGCTTATCATAGATTATTAAATACTTATCCCGTGCTAGCTTGGTATCAGGTGATGTAACTACATTATCATTACTAAAATCATTATTAAGTACTGGCGATAGCTTTAATAGACCATCTAAACGATTAAATTGAAAAAAACAGCCTAAAAGCACGACCAGCAAACATATAAAAATTATATTTCGCTTATTCATAATTATCCTCGGTCCCAAAAACGGATTGTTTGCAATCCCTGCCAGGAAAGCTGCAGTGAACTTGCCTTTAAAGCTCGTATTTTAGCTTGCAGCTTTTGTGGCTTGCGCCAAGCCTGATAAAGTTTAATAAAAAACAGAAAAGCTGCTTCCTTAGCGGGAAATTTTTGCTGATAAGCTTCACATACTGCTTCAGCCTCTTTATACTCAGCCACATCCAAAAGCTGATCAATTAAATCAGCATAATATTTTTCTTCAGCAGGCAACAGCTGGCAAAGTTTGGTTAATACTTTAATATAAACAACCTGTTTGTTACGCCAAGTAACATGATCAACAAATTGCTTTTGCGCTAGATACTCCTTTAACAAACGGGCATAGTCAGTCAAAAGCTCAATATCATCTTTTTTCTCTGACTTGGCTAAGGCTTTTTCCTCGGCCAAAAGTTCACTTTCCAATTTTTCCATGCGCGTTGTCAGCATAGAAACTGCATAATAAGCAATTTCCCTATCCGGCTCTTTAACTGCCATTTGCAAAATTCTTTGATTATCAATTACAGCTTGTTTAATGGATTCCGTAAAATACTGTCTTTTACGCTGAGTATCATCAAGCAAAAAAGCATCATTTAAAGGAATTATATCATCATTAAGCTCAACTTTACTGATAATGTCAATATTTTTCCTTTCAGCTTCATGATTTTCACCTTTAGCTAGCCCAAAGGCTTTGCTGATTATTTTAAATAATACCATTATAATTATGCCAAAAAATGGAATTAACAGCACCAGTATCGTTTCCGTTAAATTTTCAATAACACTGCTATAACGGCTATTAAATCCCCAATACAGCAACGTAAGCATAATGTGCAGTATTAAAATTAACAAAATGCTCATAAGTGCTCCTCACTGACCTCAGTTGCAAAGCCTGCCTGTTTTAGCCGCTGTTGTACCATATAAGTTATATTTTCATCGCTATCAGTCAAGATAATATAAACATCACCATTAATTATACCAATGAAGTCTTCATTGCGAATAACACTTGCCAAACCAGCATCAATCTCCGCTAATGACAGCTTGCCTGGTACCAGTCTCAATAACGCTGACGAATAATTACTATCCAGATTGTGCCGCTTTCTTATCTCAGCTATTATCTTACGAAATTCATTTTCATTTAAAATTCTGGTTTCATCAAGGTAACGACGCGCTTGAATTTCTGCTTCATACTGGTAAGCTCGTCCCATTGAAGATGCTATCAGCCTGGCCGTTACTGACAACAAGTTTTGCTGATAAACGCTCCATTGTTCAAATTTTAAGCCCATGACCGCAATTACAGCAATTACCTTGTCCTCATAAACAATCGGCACCGCCATATCCGGCACGTTACTGATAAAATCACGATTGACGAAAATCATCTTATCGGTTAATAAAATTTTAAGCCACGTATTATCAGCTACTCGCAATGAACGCGGTTGATTTAAAGTCAGCTTGCCAATTCTTACCTTCTGTCTTAAATACCAGCCATCCTTACTGGTAACGTAGACGGCAATATTAGCTGCATCCAATATCTGAGCCGTAACCTTCGCAGCCTGCGTAAACACATTTTCTATTTCAACGCTGTCTAACTGGCGGACTATCCGGTAAATACGCCCGATACTGTCATCAGAATTTACTATCTGCTTATAAAGCCGTTCCTTTATTTCAATATTGGTATCGTATAATTTTCGCAAAAAATTATAACGATTTTTGGCCTGCTCTAAATGCCAATTAGCAGCCTCACGTTCATGGGCACGACTGTCAGCAAAATAACCAGTAATGATGGCGGTAAAAAGATAGGCCGTCAAATGCAGTAAATTGACTGGCACATAAAAAATAGCAATTAGTTCACTGCCATTTATAAGCAGACTGTAAATAAGCAGCAATGATGATAACACCATCGCCAAAATCGACTGGGTTTTGCCATACAATAATCCCATAGCGCCAATATAAATAAAATTCATATCAAAGTAAAATAACGAATTTACCGGCGAATTGCCTTGAAAATACATTATGGCGGTCATTAACAGAAAGCCCGCACTATTTTCCAAATAAGGAACTATCGTCTCCTTTAGCCGCTGCCACTTATTATCATCATCGCTATCAGCTGTAACTTCACTTTTTGTCAGCTTCAGCTTGCTCCAATATAATTTCAGCCCAATGTCGAGGGGATATTTTTCCTGCCAATCAAGTTCTTTTTTAGCTGCTGCCGCATCCAGCGCGGGATAATCATACTCAGGAGCTTTTCTACTATCTTGCAATAGCTGTGGCAATTCCTGCAACGCCTCGCGGAAATATAATTTAAAGGCATTGCCATTAACACCATTATCTGCTACTAAATTTATTTCTTTACTGGTCGTACCTTTAGCTACAGCTTTATATATACCATAAACTGCATCATCAACATACAAAAAACAACGTTTGCCTTCGCCGGCAGGAATATCGTAAGTCACCGCACCATCATAAAGCGCATTCATCCATCTAGCAACCCAGCCGTCACAGCTATCAGCTCCTAGTCCATAAATTTCCGGCAATCTTATAACCGTGGCTGCGATACCAGCTGAACTTGACCAATCCAGCAAAATATTTTCCGCTATATGTGCCATTTGATTGATAATTTTATCACCAACTGGAATAGCCTCTACCGTCGATAATAAATATACTCGCTCAACATGATTTTCCTGAGCCAGTCGCAAAAAATCCAGCAACTTTTTATTAGAATCAGTTCCATGAATTAAATCTTGCCGGAAATCCACAGCATAAAGCAATACATTTATATTTTGAATCCGAAACAATTCCCGCGGTTCCGGATAGCTTTTATCCAGCAAAAAAAAGTCCCAATTCTCTTTTTCAAATAAATTCTTTAAATCTTTATACCAAAAGCCATACTTGCCAGCTAAAACAACTTTTTGCGTTAAACTTTCCTTGTTATTTTCTCTCATGCTCCCTGTTATCCCCATTCATTAATCAGCATAATTTTTATGACATAATGTTATCACGGCATGTTCGAGCACTTCGTCCCCCGCCTGACCTGTTTTCAACCAGTAATCAGCATCAATCAATTCCAACATGACCTGTTTTAAAGTTGCTTCGGTAAAATTATTAGCAAATCTCCCCAAACGCTCAGCAATAAATGGATTGAGCTCAAGCGGTTTAGCTAAAGCTTTCCCCCTTATTCCCTTAGCTTGCAAAACTTTAGCCTGCCATAATTGCCGCACATGACGGGTAAGCAAAGCTAAAATAACCGTAAAATAAACCCCATCTGCCAATTGCCGCCGCAATAACATCAAGGCTTTACGGCTTTTTTGCTCACTTATAGCATCAAGCAGCGAAAAAACTGATACCTCGGGCAACCCAGCAAAAACTTTTTGCAAATCCTGACGCCTAATCAGCCTTTCATCAGTATAAAGCGCCAGCTTATCAAATTCCTTATCCAAATAGGAAAGAGAAATCTGCTGCATCATACTGACAGCGCCATTAAAATAAGCATAGGCTTCTCTATCCATATCACGATTCAGCGACTGCAGCTTTCCTTGCAGCCACTCATTAATATTCCAAGCCCTGACAGCCTCAGCTTCAAGCACAGCTCCCTGCTGCTCAATAACTTTATAAATTTTTCTGCGTTTATCGACTTTACCTGAATTTATAATTATTACATAACTAAATTCAGGCATATTCTCAAAAAGTGCAATTAAACGAGCTTGTTTTTCATCCTTGCTATTAGCTGATTTATTTTTTTCTTCCTTGAAAAACTGGGCATTGCGCAATAATAAAACATTTTTCGAACTAAAAAATGGTGTCGTTTCAATTAATCCTATCAAATCATCAATATTTATATCACCATTTATTTTTTGTAAAGCATCATTCATTTCCTGCTGGTTAGCAAATAAACAGGAGAATAATTTTTTCTGCGCCCGTTCGATATAATAATGCTCCTCACCAGCTAGTAAATAAATATGTTTCAATTTTCCTTTGGCTAAATCTGCCATAAAAGGACCAAATTTCATTTTTATACTCCATTAACTAATTTAAGCAATATTTTTCACCAATCATAAGAACACTAATTATTATAACATGCATAACCAAACGATAAATAATAAAAAACGCCGACACTACTGCATCGACGTTTTAATTTCTACTTTACTGCTAATCAAACCAGCCCTTGCGCTATCATGACATTAGCAACTTTGATAAATGCCGTTATATTAGCACCAGCTACCAAATCATCAGGATCAGCATATTTTTCGGCATTAGCTTTAGCATTTTGATAAATGTTTTTCATAATGTCCTTGAGCTTGTTATCAACTTCTTCAAATGACCACTGCAACCGCTCTGAATTCTGTGCCATTTCCAACGCTGATACAGCAACACCGCCAGCATTAGCAGCTTTAGCCGGAGCAAAGAGCACCTTATGCTGTTTAAAATAATCAATTGCCTCAAGGCTTGATGGCATATTAGCACCTTCACCGACAGCAATTACGCCGTTAGCTACTAAAGCCTTAGCACTAGCAAGATCGATTTCTCCCTGCGTAGCACATGGCAAAGCTACATCGCATTTAACCGTCCATACACCAGCGCAGCCTTCATGATATTCAGCCTGCGGATGATCGGCAACATATTCCTTAATCCGACCACGGCGAACCTGTTTAATTTCCTTAACCGCAGCTAAATCAATGCCGTTTGGATCATAAACATAACCATTAGAATCAGAGCAAGTCACGACCTTAGCCCCAAATTCCTGCGCTTTTTCAATAGCATAGGTTGCTACATTACCTGAACCCGATACTACCAGTACCTTATCCTGCAAGCTGATGTTCTTGGCATCAAGCATATTTTTAACAAAATACAAGAGACCATACCCCGTTGCTTCCGTACGAGCCAGGCTGCCCCAATAGTCAACTCTCTTGCCCGTGAGAACGCCAGCGTCATAGCTGTCACGAATGCGTTTATATTGACCATAAAGATAACCGATTTCACGACCGCCGACACCAATATCACCAGCCGGAACATCGACATTAGGACCGATATGGCGATAAAGCTCCGTCATAAAGCTTTGGCAGAAATGCATAACCTCGTTATCAGATTTGCCATGCGGATCAAAATCCGAACCGCCCTTAGCACCGCCGATAGGCAGACCAGTAAGCGCATTCTTAAATACCTGTTCAAAAGCCAGGAATTTAAGAATATCCAAATTTACGCTAGGATGGAAACGCAAACCGCCTTTATACGGTCCAATAGCACTGTTCATCTGTACCCTGAAGCCACGGTTAATATGAATTTCACCTTTATCATCCTGCCAAGGAACTTTAAACGAAATAACCCGCTCCGGTTCAATCATGCGTTCGAGTATTTTCTGATCCTTGAAATCAGGGTGAGCCTCTAATATAGGTACAATGGATTCCAGCACTTCAGTTGCGGTATTGAGAAAATGCTTTTGATCTGGATCGCGCTTAGCTATAAGCGCCAAGGAATCCTGAACGTACTGTTTCATGTCTGCCAAAATAATCGCCCCTTCTTTAGTTGTATCATGTTTAGGTATAATTTAACACTAACTGTGTCAACTGTCAGGTATCATTATACTATAAGTATTTTAAAATGTACACCAGTTTACCCAAGATGTACTATTGTGACAATTAATACTGTATACACGTTTAAACATTATCTATGTACTCTCGCGGAATACTCTTTAAAAAACGGCTCATACGCCGATAACGACCATTATTATTTTGACACCAAGATAAAAACAGCTTTTTTTTAGCTCTAGTAATAGCGACATAAAACAGCCGGGCTTCTTCTGCCAAGCAGCCATTTTCCTCCGCATTGAATATAGGAAAATCATTTTCTTGCAAACCAGCTAAAAAAACATAATCAAATTCTGAGCCTTTAGCTTGATGAACTGTTATGATTGGAATTTGCTGTGTTTGCAGTAAAAGATCAAGTTCAGTATTAGACAGCGTCGTATAACGTAAAAAATGCGTAATCATATCCTTAGGCGACATATTTATATCATCCATTGCTTTCGTATTTCGGAATAAATTGCGCAAATTTTCCATGCGCTTAGTTTCTTTTTGGTAATATACTTGCAGTCCTCCCTTTAATACAATCTCAACTAACAGATCAGCTAACCTTATTTTATAAGCAACTTGACGAAATTCCTTTATTTTAGCTGCTAACGGTGCAAAAACAGCCCACCATTTCTGCATAAGCATCCGTCGCTTAGCTGCCTGCGGTTCAATCTTTTGCTTTAACGCATATAATAAAATCTCAGCTGTAGCCAAAATATCATCAAAGGCATCATGGGATGATTCATGCTTAACCTGACAAAATTTTCCCAAGTATTCCAGTTTATGATTAGGCAAATTAGGATAAAACCGCCGAAAAATATCAAGCGTATCATAATATTCTAAATAAAAAAGTTCTGGCAGCTTTAACCTGCCAAGCTGACTAGCTAAAATGCTTAAATCATAACTCACATTGTGCCCGACTATCACCGCTCCCTTAGCAAAAGCACAAAAGTCACTGAGTACCTTAGCTGGATCTTCACCATTTTCCTGCAAATATTCATCACTAAAACCATGAACTGCCTCTGAATCGCCTACACTTTTCGTTGGCTTTAGCAGCCGATTAAATTCAGCCTTTACTTGACCATCTTTATTAAGCCTGACACCAGCTATTTGAATAATTTCATCACTAGTTGTGTCTACACCAGTAGCTTCAACATCAAATACTACCACATTGTCCTTAGCTAATTCGCAAGTCAAAAGCGTAAACGGGTCACCATGACTGATAGCATTACCATCAATAAAATCCGTTAGCCTTATCCCCGCATCACGGTACTCATTGGCAGTAATTTGTTTTATCTTCATTGGTCCTATGCCTTTGCCAAAGCGGTTTAAAATCCTGATAAGACTGGCTTCATCATGTTTATTGACTATGAGCTTTAAAAAGGCTAGCGCATCCTTTATCTCCTGACGACGATAAAACTTAGCTTCTTCAATTATCATAAAAGGGATTCTTTGCGCCGCTGGCAATAAATAGCTGAGCGAAGCAAAATTATCCGATAAAACCTTATTATATCTATTGTTACGGGTTAGTATGCAGATTCGCGAATAATTTTTTTCCGGCAATTTCTGAATCGTATTATAAATCCACTGCGCCTCCTCGCTAACATACATGGCACCTTTCAGGGTTATCGGCTGTCCAATTTCTTTACTTGCTGCCTGCATACCATCAGGATACAATGTTGCTACCAAATCTGGAAACAAATGTTTCAAACAAGCAAAAGAGGCATTAAGCAAGACCTGCGTCGAACGGTAATTTTCATAAAGCACTATCCGCAAAGGACTATATTCACGCTCATACTTTTTTAATATATATACTGGATCCGAACCGCGCCATTCATATATAGTCTGAAAATAATCACCGCATAATAACAAATATGAATTGCCAAATATCTGCGATATAATGTCATATTCCAAGCGGCTGGTATCCTGCACCTCATCAATATTTATAAAAGCAAACCGTTCAGTCCACCGCTTAGCCACAGCTGTTTGCTGAAACAGCTGATAGACATTGATTATAAGATCCGTAAAATCCAGCCCATGCAGCTCATGAAGGCGTTTATCATAATTGGCAGTTATTTTAGCGCCATGCTGTTGCCAATAATTAAATAATTGCTTGTCAAATTTAAAATAGCTATTACATTCTTTGCACAGACTCGCACTATCTTCAGCAATTAATTTTTCTAAAGCTTTAGTATAATCAGCTTCGCTGTCATCCGAAAACAGCGCATATTCGGCGCGTTTTTCTTTTAGCTGCACTATTAAATTCTGCAAAGCTTTAGACTGAAATTTATCAGTTACTTCTTCGATCAAGCCTTGGCAGTCAGTTTCATCAAAAATGGTAAAATCGGCAAATACATCCAATTTTCTTTTTGTTTCGTTTTTTATTACATCATAACAAAAGCCATGAAATGTCTTAACTACCACTTTTTTGCCTGCCAGACCAATTTTTTCTATTATTCTAGCCTGCATCTCCCGACAAGCCTTATTGGTAAATGTCAGACAAAGTATTTCCTCCGGTAATGCCTGTTTCTGTAATAATATATTGGCTACCCGCCCCGCTAAAGTATTGGTCTTGCCAGTACCAGCTGGTGCTAATAATAAAATATTTTTATCCAGCGTTTCAATAGCTTCTTTTTGTCTGTCATTTGGTTTCTGCGTCAATACTTCTTCCATTATCCAATCCTCACGTTATACGTTTCTACCCGCATTTTATCACCATCAGTATGAAATACCACTGCACCATCTTCATCAGTACGAAAAATTTTTATACTGCTAGCCGCATATCTGGCTAGCACTTTGGGTTTAGGATGACCAAAGCTGTTATCCGCACCTACACAAAATACCGCATAAGCTGGCTTTACTGCTTCTAAAAACTCGGCTGAACTTGAAGTATCGCTGCCATGATGCCCGGCTTTTAATACCGTACTAGCTGGATTTATCCCTGCCTCAAGCATTTCTTTTTCCTTTTCCTTAGTCATATCGCCAGTTATTAAAAAGCTGGCCTTGCCATAACTTATGCGATAAACATTAGAAATTTCATTACCAGTTGCATTATTAACAGCAGTTAATTGGGGCGCAAATATAACTTCTACTTTCACGCCATCCAAATAAAAAACCTTGCCTTCCTTAACCGCTGTGATTTTATTTATAACTTCATCACCTAAGCCAAGCTTCATACTGCTGGCATAAGCCTCCAGCCCTTCTGCTGCGGTATAGACATGCCCGACATTTAATTGGTGCAAAACAGCTTTGCAGCCAGCAGCATGATCCTCATGCGCATGGGTTAAAAATACCGCTGGCAATTCAAGAATACCATAATGACGCAGATATGGCACACATACTCTTTGACCAACATCAAAATTACTATCCCTGCTTCCGCCCGTATCAAACAGCATCGCTTTGCCATGTGGAGTTATTACCAAAACGCAGTCCCCTTGACCAACATCTACAAAATGCACTGCCATTTCCAGCGGACGAACTAAATAATTTGCTAAATTAAATATAAAAAATACGGCAAAACCAATAAGCAAGATATTTCGTTTAGCTTTAAGCCAATAAACAAGCTTATCGCGCCAATTTTTAGTTAACAGCAAACTTCCTAACAACAGATAGTAGAGCGATGCATAAAAAACATTTAATGCTGGCAGCCAAATCTGACTAAACGGAATACTCGCTAAGCGTCTGGTTAGTTCATAAACCAAACCTAATAACAAGCTGTCGACACCAAAAACTATTTTTCCTAAAAATGGCATAATTAAAGCCAGCACTCCCGCCAAAAGCCCAATAATTATAATTATTTCTACAATCGGTACTACCACCAGATTAGCTAGTAACGACACCAGCGATAATTGATTAAAATACCAAGCTAAAATCGGCAGCGTTGCCAATTGCGCCGCTATTGTTATCGCCAAACCAGCCGCTATAAAGTCATTACAGCCATGCTGGCTAAAAAATCTTCTTAACACTGGTGCTAAATACAAAAGCCCAGCCGTTGCAAAAAACGAAAGCTCAAAGCTGATATTAAATATCAGGAGTGGTGAAATAATGAGCATCACCAGACCTGTTAAAAGCAAAATATATCTGGCATCGCGCTCCCTATCCATAGCTAGTGCCAAAAAGGTCAGCCCGCCCATAATGGCCGATCTTATTACTGGCGGCACACAACCAGCTAATATACTATAAATAACGATGGTCGTTATTACCAAAATCGCAGCTGCCAGCCGTGGCAGCCTGAAGGCTCCCGCCAAAGCCGCCATAACCGCGGCAATTAAACTTATATGCGAGCCAGATACTGACAATATATGTACTATTCCAGTCACCGTAAAAGCTTCTAATAATTCCGGCTTTATTCCACCATAACCGCCAAAAAGCATCGCAAAAATAGCCGAAGCATCCTCTCCAGGCATCACAGATTCCATGCTTTGCCGATAATGCTCACGAACTTTTACTATCCAGCGCAAAAAAGCCGCCGTATCCACGGCTTCAACCTTTATCCCTCCCTTGCCAGCTGTAAGCATCGCTGTTATCCCCTGCGTATAAAGCAGGTTTTTAATATCAAGCTGACCAGGATTATGATAGCTTTTCGGCAGTCTTATCTTGCCACTAGCCGTAATTTTATCACCAATGTAAACCTTAGGAATATCTGCCTCAGTTTTAACATAAGTGTTTATATACGCATTACCACTGACTTTTATCACCTCGCCTTTAGCTTGCTTTTTCACCTGCACAGCTTTTACTAAATAACGCACCCGGTAGCCATCCGTTTCATCACCACTTATTTGTGGTTCTTCCCGCAAAATTCCTTGCAATATAACATTTTCTTTAGCAAAACCGGAAATATCATTGGCTGGCAGCATATTAGCGCCAAACCATCTAAGCATACCTAAAACAAAAAAAGCAGCTAATACCGCAATAAATGTCCACGCCTGACGCTTATATCCCCCGTATAACGATATAACAACGACTATAAGCAATAATGTCCATAAGAAAGTGTCATTCAGACTGCTGTATTTTGCTATAACAATACCAAACCCAAAACAAGTTAAGATACCTGCTAAAAAAGCTTCTGGATGCTGTCCCATGCTCTGCCCCTTTGCCTCAAATACAAATCTTATCCTGCAACTTATTAAATTTGGCTTCGCCAATTCCTTTTATTTTTTTTAAATCCGCTACTGATTGAAAACTGCCATTACTTTCCCGATACTCAACAATACGCTTAGCCATAGCCGGACCAATGCCAGGCAGTGAGTCTAACTCCTTTTCACTAGCCGTATTGATATTTACTAATGAATTTTTATCTTGCTGACTATTATTTTTTTTACTTGCACCTCTTGAACTATCTTTACTTTCATCAGTATTTTTTTCTGGTATTTTCAGCTGCTGACCATCCTTAACGACCTGTGCCATATTTACTTTTTCACTATCCGCAGTAGGCAAAAGACCACCAGCCTTATTAACGGCATCTGCTAATCGTGAATTTTCGGCAACTGTAACCAGACCAGGATTATTTACCGCACCAGTAACATATACGGTAATACTCACGGCAGCTTTATTTTCTGGCAATTCTTCGGCACAATCCAAGGTATCCATTTTTTCCTGACCATATAAACCATACAGCGTTCCGCCAATCCCCGCCAGCAGCAATAATATTAAAACCAGCATCGACTTTCTGTACATTGGCATAAAACAATACCTCCTTTTGTTTGCTATCACGCTACTATTTACCACTACTTTCGTTGAGACACAAAAAAACTCCTGCTAATAAGCAGAAGTTTTTTCCAGATGACAATTTATTTTAATTTTGATGAAAGAAAAACTACTTTATTAAGCTATAGCGGTACGGAAGAAATCTTCAACCATACGATCCCAGCCCATATCGTAAATATTACGCTCGCCTAATTCATTTTGATATTCAGCTAAAGCAATCATCATCAATGAATCAGCAACATAGCCATCATCGTCCATGCCTTGCTCAACATAACTATCATGAACTGTATTAACTATCTCAGCTAAACGCTCCGACGTCATATTATCAACTATGTAATACATAGCCTCCAGATACTCTACAGTATCTTTGCGGAATCCAGCTGGTGTTTGCTTCACCGCATCCAAAATATTACGAATCTGACTAAGGGCAATTATCTTTATTCTTGTTACATACATTTCTTTTGTATACATACATCATTCCTCCAACCGTGGATAAATTCTATCATACTATTGGACGTAATGCAAATTGTATGCATGTATACTTTAATTTCGCTATTAAAGTGTAATTTTTAAGCATGTTTTGTATACATAACACAAAACATGTACAATTGTACAAAAAAAGATTCTTGCCAGCAGCCTAACCAGCAAGAACCCTCAATAAAAATCATTCTATTTAATTAAATAGCATAGAAGTTTACCAGCTTAGCATCAAAAATGCCTTCTACGGCTTTAACTTCAGCTAGTACCGCAGCCGGAATATCATTATCAACTGTCAGCACCATCAGATTAGTCCCTTCGACATCAGTTTTGCCTACCTGCATAGCAGAAATATTGATTCCCTTAGCCCCCAGCAGCGTGCCAACTGTACCAATAACGCCTGGACGATTGATGTGCGGACAAACCAGAATACGTGCATGCGGATCAACATCGACACGGAATTTATTGATTCTGACGATACGACCTTCACTGCCAAAGAGCGTTCCCTGTACCGAAAGGGTCTTGCCGCCAGCTACAGCTTTAACGGTAATGAGATTAGTAAAATCTTCTACTTCTTTTTCTTTTACTTCACTTACCTTGATACCGCGATCCTTAGCCAGTCCCGGTGCATTGACATAATTAACTTCATTTTCCATAACTGGATTGAGCATTCCCTTAACCACAGCCGTCGTCAACAAACCAGTATTTACCTCAGTTATCTCACCATTATATGTTACTTCAACCTTTTCCAGCGGACCATCAGCCAAAGAAACTACCGTGCCGCCCAAGCGTTCAGCCAAAGTAAGATACGGTGCTATAACCTGCATAACCTGCGGTGATACCGGCGCCATGTTGACCGCCGTTGCTACCGGCTCACCCTTAAGCGCAGCCAAAATACCTTTGGAAACATCAAGCGAAACTCCTATTTGCGCTTCCACTGTCGATGCTCCAAGGTGCGGTGTCAAGACAATTCCCGGTACGCCAACTAACGAATGATCTTTACCTACTGGTTCGCTAGTATAAACATCAATAGCTGCTCCCGCAACAATTCCCTGTTTTACTGCTTCAGCTAAATCTTCTTCGACAATGATACCGCCGCGGGCACAGTTAACCAGACGAACGCCTTTCTTCATCTTTTTCATCTGTTCCATACCAATCATACCCTTGGTATCGGGCGTGAGCGGCATATGAACCGTGATAAAATCTGATTTGGTGATTACATCATCCAGCGTGCCAATAGTAACACCTAATGCTTTAGCTCTTTCTTCATTTATATATGGATCATAAGCAATTACATTCATATCGAATGCCATAGCCCGCTTAGCTACGCCTGAACCAATACGCCCCATTCCGATTACGCCAAGCGTCTTGCCTCTAAGCTCAACACCAACATATTGTTTGCGGTTCCACAAGCCCTGCTGCATCGTTTCATTGGCTACCGGAATATTACGTGACATCGCCAGCATCATAGCCATCGTATGTTCAGTAGCGGCAATAGTATTACCACCCGGTGAATTTATTACAATGATGCCTTTAGCCGTAGCTGCTGTAATATCAATATTATCAACACCAACACCAGCCCGACCGATTATTTTAAGTTTTTTAGCCCTAGCTATAACTTCTGCTGTTACTTTAGAAGCCGACCGAACCATCAAAGCATCATACTCAGGAATTATTTCCAGCAGTTCTTCTGCTGGCAGTTTATCCTTAACATCAACCTCAAATTCCTTGCGCAATAATTCAATACCTTTTGGTGAAATACCATCTGCTGCTAAAACCTTCATGTCTTTTTCGCTCCTCTAAATCAAAACATCATACTGACCAATTAAACCAGCACGCAAGCTTATCACATAACCTAAAAAGCTCCGTCCCAAATTTGGGACGGAGCATAATGTCCGTGGTGCCACCCAAGTGATGCCAAAGCATCTCTCTTGCTGCTGTATCGGGCTTTCCCGTCCGACTCATCGCCGGCCGCTCCGAGGTGGAAGGCTGTAATCCCTGCTGGCTTTCACTAAACACCAGCTCCCTAAAAAGGAATCATCAGCTGTATTCTCATCACTGCGTTCACTTGTGTGCATGATTGTATTATAGTGTATCCACATTATAGTGTCAAGTGTGTTTTTCACAAAAACAATATTTATTTTTCTGCTTGCTTTTCATAAATAACCGCGTTAAAATATAAAAAAACGGTTGATGTCCGTTTTGAGTGGACGACCGTAATTGGCTAATAAAATATGATTTTACCGCATTTAGGAGGTTTTTACTTCATGGAAGCAAATCGCGTTTACAACTTCAACCCAGGTCCAGCTACCCTGCCACTTGAAGTTCTGAAAGAGGCTCAGGCTGAATTTTTGAATTTCAACAATAGCGGCATGTCTATTCTTGAAATCAGTCATCGCGCAAAACAATATGCCGAGGTTCATGCTAAAGCCAAAGCTGACATCAAGGAACTTATGGGCTTAGGTGATGATTATGAAGTACTGTTCTGTCAGGGCGGTGCCAGCACTCAATTTGCTATGGTGCCACTGAATTTTGCTAGCAAAGAACATCCAGGAAACTATGTTTTATCAGGAAGCTTTGCCACAAAAGCTTATAAAGAAGCTGAGCTTTTAGGCGTTGGTGAAATCGCAGCTTCCAGTAAGGATCGTGAATTCCGTCATATTCCGACTCAGGACGAACTGAAAATAAATCCTGAAGCTGCTTATGTTCATCTTTGCTATAACAACACTATCTACGGTACCGAATATCACTACGTGCCCGATACCAAAGGTGTGCCTTTGTTTGCGGATATGTCATCTGATATGCTGTCCAGACCTGTAGACTTCAAAAAATTTGATTTAATCTACGCTGGTGTTCAGAAAAACTTAGGTCCTGCTGGCGTAGTGCTAGTGGTCGCTAAGAAAGAATTGCTGGCAAAAAGCCCTGAAACCTTGCCAACTATGTTCAGATACAGCACCTTCCTCAAAAAAGATTCCCTTTATAACACACCGCCAGCCTTCTGCATTTACATGGTTGGCAAAGTTGCTGCCTGGATAAAAGCTCAGGGCGGACTTGCTGAAATGGAAAAACGCAATAAAAAGAAAGCTGCACTCCTCTATGATGCTATCGACAACTCTAATGGCTTCTATCGCGGTCATGCCGATAAAGACAGCCGTTCCTTCATGAATGTAACGTTCCGACTGCCCAATGAAGAACTTGAGGCTAAATTTGTAGCTGAAGCACTAGCCAATGGTTTAAGCGGCGTCAAAGGTCATCGCAGCGTCGGTGGTATGCGTGCTTCTATCTACAACGCTATGCCTTACGAAGGTGCGCTAAAATTAGCTGAATTCATGGATAAATTCCGTTTGGCTAACGCTTAATAAACAATAAAAAACAGGTTATCTAGGACTAATTACCTAGATAACCTGTTTTTTTATTTAAGCTGTAACACAATTCGTGTTCCGGCCACGATGTTTAGCTTCATACAGAGCTTTATCACCCCGCTCATAAAGATGCACAAAGGCATCACCTTCACGTACGATAATACCACCAACACTGATAGTTACCATAATATCTAAATCAGTGCCTGCCATGCAATCAACTGCTATATCATTTAAACGTTTACAAAAATCACACAAAAATTCATACCCTGGCACACCAGTCAAGAATACACAAAACTCATCGCCGCCTAAGCGCCCAAAAATGTCGCTGTCGCGAATTATCGACTGTACACTTTTAGCAATAGTCTGTAATACCTTATCTCCCGCCTGATGACCATAGGTATCATTGATGGTCTTGAAATGATCGATATCGAACATCACAAAGGCACCACTTTTGCCATTCATACCAGCATCCAAAGATTTTTCTATCAAATATTTTATCGTACTGCTATTATAAATTCCAGTCAAACCATCAATTTCAGCCTTAGCCCGCAACGTTTCTTCTTCCCGTACTTCCCGAGTTACATCAACTAGTATACCTGTCTTAAAGGCAATCTCACCTTGTGAATCACGAAACGAATTGCAGCGTACTCGAAACATACCAATGCTGCCATCCGCCCGCTTTAACGAAACTGTACCGAGACTCTTATAATCGTCGTGCTGCAGCACACAATCAACTTCCCCTAACCCGTGCTCCAATTTAGCTTCATTAGCATTTTGCACTACTTTAGTAAATTGAAAAACATGACTAGGAACCCCCAGCAATGCTGCAAAATGGTCTGATAGCCTCAGCTCATCTGCTAAAATATCATACTCAAATATATACATATCCGACGCACCCAGGACCCACCAGTAACGCTCTTGCTTAAATTGCAGCTGCGCTCTGATATAAAAATGTTCCCATAGAAGAAATACTAATATAACTCCCATAACAACAATAATCCCCCACAAGGTTTCGGTACTTACGTTTTGAATCACATTACTAAACATAAAGCAACAGTCCTCATTGCAGAAATTATTTGAAAACTATTAATATAATCACACCAACACTTTATTAATTTTAGCACGAACTTATAAAATCAACAAGGACTATTTGACTAGAAAAAATTTTATAAAAACAACTTGCATTTTTTTTAGTACCTGCTATAATATATTTTGTCATCAGGTACTAATACCTGTTCACTATTAAATAGAATGGTCTAGTGGGAGGTGCAATTATGCGCGAATTAAAGAATATCATTGATTCTAAACAATTCCAGCAGGCTTGGAATGAAAGCTCTATGGAATATGACTTCATCGAACGTATTGCTACTGTATGTGCAAAAGTTGCTAATCACAGTGCTGACAAGAAAAATTAATATTTTTTAGATAACGTACTAAAAGGTTCCAAGTCAAGATGGCTTGGAACCTTTTAGTATATTTATTTACGTTTGAAATAATTTATTTCTTGATATTCCTGATGCAAAATATCAGCTTCAAATAATCTATTCCAAGGAAAAGTTATATCTAGCTCTTCTAATGTCTTTAAAGGCGGTAAATTGTCCTGAACAAATTGTCTTATCATTTTAATTGAACGCTGGGCTACCGCATCTTTTTTAGAATCAAGACTGCCATAAACCCCGTCACCTCTAAGCCACATAAGCTGTCTAGCGATAGTATTACGCACATTAGCCTGATAACACCAGTCGTCTAAATATCTAGTCAAAAGCAAATCATCTACGGACTCGGCTGACATCCGGCTAGCGAGCAGACCTTCCGCCAAGGCAAAGCCCGTGCTGTTAGTCGCTGTATTCCAGCCAGCATAGCATTTTAATTTAAACAATAGCTGCCGTTTTCTTAATTCTTCCAAAAGCGCATTGTCAGCCCCATTAGCATAAGCAATATCAGCAATACCTACTGGATAACCATTAGCTAGATATTCACTTACTATATCAGCAAAATATTTAGTGCCTTCTCTGGCTTTGGTATTATTACTCCGCGCACTGGCTTCATAGGTTTTGCCATTAGGATTAGTGTTTACCGTCAATACCAAATCTGCCCCAGCTGGTCTTTTCACCGGCTCGGCTTTGGCCGCAATTATAGCTGATGTCAAAGAAGCACTGATTTTTTCATCCGAATAGGACGGTACTGTATATTCCCCCCGCCCCCAGTTATAGCGAATAAAAACCGTTGGCGTAACATTTTGCAAAGTATTTACTGCCCGCGTCAAAAGCAAAAGCCCCGTCTCATCAATTCCGGCCATCGCCTGAAACTTATTTTTATCCATGCTGCTGCCTGAACTCGCTAAATGCCGGCTTTCTAAATGCGTCCTTGAATACGGCGCATTGTCGTCACGCCCCAGCACTAAATACGAAAAAACATTATCCTGCGTAAGTTTTATCAGTTTTTCATTGGCGCGAAAATTCTTCTCCCGCCGCCCTAACCAATCGCCAAGGTCATTTTCAGGTATCAGCTCCTGCAAAAAATCCATTTCTTTTTGCTCACGCATTGATAAGCCTTCAACCTCAGCTTTGTCCTCTAAAACCGTATAACGAAAAATATCTGCCCCATAACTGCGATAATACGCTGGTTCTTCATGACCGGAAGCTTCGCTATTTTTCGGTGTACGCATGATTGAACCAAATACATAAAGTGGCAATTTAGGATTATTTTTATGCAGCGTACTGAATTTAGCAATTCTTGCTGCTACTGTCTGCTCACTGTATTCATGCTTACGCGAACCAACCAGACTGCCATACAGCATCGAATCCGCGGATATAACCGCCGCCTGTGCCTGCGGTACATTCTGCTCTAACCATGACCATATTTTTTCCGGCTGCCCTAGATTCTGCCTGTCACCTAATATTTCATCAGGCGGAACTATAACCTCATAACCTAATTTTGCGACTACGGCTGCCGTCTGTTTATCGGAGATTGGTCTATTATCATGCGGAACATACAATATTTTTACTGGTTCATTTTTATCATTTTTATGTCGTGCTGACGCTATTGGCACTAATAGCATAAATACTGCTAACACGGTCATAAATGCTAAGATACGTTTAGCCAAAAAATCACTCCTGAATAATTTATTTCCTTGCTTACTCAGCATTTTTAGCCGTTAGCAATCTCTTTAATGCTGCCTTGACATCGTCGGACACCTTGAGCTGGGTTTGAAATTCTATCCCGCCAGCTTTAGGTTTAGCACTATCTATTTCAATCATATCGAGCAGGCGCTCTCCCTGAAACTCAGTTTGTCCAAAAGCTGACGCTGCTAACACCTTGCTATAATCTATACGCACCGTATTATGCTTTATGCTGATAGGCAAATCATCAGCAACATCAATATGACCGACTAATTTTTCAGCCATAGACAGCGATATGCGTGAAAAAATCCAACTCATAAGACCATGATTAGGCAGATTTCGCTCACGAACCTGATATACCATATATGATGTATCACCATCATGCACAAATTCTTTTATTTCTCCTGAAAGCTCCACTGGTCCTACTGATTTAGTATCAGCCGTTATCGCCAAACGTCCATTTTCCTTAGAGGCTATCGTAAGCCCCGTAACATTGCTGTCTGCCGGAATAGATTTAGCTATCGCATCATTTATAACCTCATCCGGTACAAAAAGTTTGCCCTGACTTATTTCAAGCAGTGATTCCTTATCCCAAGTATTTTGAATCACTTTCAAGGCTGGTCCATAATCTGCTACTGCTTCATTTACCTTCGACCAATCAATATTTTGCACAGTTTCTTGCCAGCCAGCTGGCAAATCAATCATTTTTGCGGCGCCTCCTCTTTATTTTCCTCACGAACTCGCTGCCATAAATCACGCGCCCGCTTATATAATACAATATCTTCGTCACGTATTCTTTGATCACCAATAATTCGTGACAAATACTGCGTAGACTTTTCAAAATCATGCAAACGATAATAAATTGCTCCTATAAGATAGATTACTGTATTATCGGATAAACCATTTATCGGATAGCGCTCCGTCATGAGCGAACGATCATAAAGCGAAATTGCTCGCTCTAGCATTTCGTCCTCACGTTCTTTTTCTTCTGATGCCCGATATATCCAGCCAAGTTCAAGATAAAGTCCTGCTCTTTTAGCTAGTGACTGTCCCGTAAGCTCAGCATAAAAAATAGCCAGCTTGAATGATGCTACCGCATCCGGAACCTGCCGTTCTTCAACAAACTTCAAACCTAACTTGCGGGAATTTAAAAATTCCTGAATTTTTCTTTTGTGCGTTAGCGGAATGGAACCCAAAAAGGTTTTTTCATCAGCTGCAAAGCCGCAATGCTCACAAAACCATATCTTGTAAAAATAAGGATTAAAATCTTTATAATGAACGCAAAAATCCTCATCCGTACGTTCAGCCAAAAGTTTTGATTTTACTTTTACTACTCGCGTTGTTTCCCCACAAACTGGACATTTTTTTTCTACGGTAAAAGTATACTGTCCCATAAATGCCATCCTCTGTTCTATATCAATCCAACAAAAACCTAAAATTAGGCAACAGTTATAGAATACCACATTATTCTGAAAAACAAAATAAAAAGTCGAAAGCTCGCCTAAATCAAGTTTTCGACAATTATTATTTTATGCAACTGCATACTAAATCCAATACAATTTTACTAAATTTCCACGTTCTCAAAATCATTGGTAATCCCCTTACAAAGCAGCACCGGACATTTAGCATACTGCACAACATGATTTGATACACTTCCTGCCAACAGACTGTGAACCGCCCCCAAGCCTCTGGTTCCCATAATAATCAAATCACTTGCTTCCTTTTCAGCCACAGCAAGGATTATCTCGCCTGGATGGCCTGTTTCAACACGTGTATGCGCTTTGATGTCCGATGGGATCACATGCATAAACTCGGCCAAAAACTTATATGCAGCAACCTTTAATTCAGCAGGCACATAGCCACTGAGCGTCACCTGTTCAAAAGCAGAAACGTTCTTATCATAATCTACTACCATTAGAATTTTGACATACTCCCCACGTCTAAAGCCGAGGGATTCTGGGATATTAGCGAACCTTGCCTAATGAAATAGCAGGTCTTACGAGTTCTCTCCACAATGGACAATGTCCTGCCCATTCTTATTTTATGCGAAGAATATTCTTGTTCCTTCACGCTCGATATTTATAGAAGCGTTCCTATCCCTGTTGTGCGTACTACCACATTTAGGACAAGTCCACTCTCTGATTTTTAGATTTTTGGTTTCAGAGTTTTGATACCCACAATCTGAACATAACTGACTGGAAGGATAGAACCTGTCTATTTCTACGACAGATGCACCTGTCCTATACGCCATGTATTTCAGCTTGTTCACGAAATCTGCAAAACCCAAATCGGATATTTTTCTGCCAAAACGCTTCTGCATAGCCTTTAGATTCAAGTCCTCTAGACATATCAGGGCATATTCAGCAACAAGCCTGTGGGCTGCTTGCCAATGGAAGTTATCTCGCTGATTTGCTACACGCTTATGCAATCTTGCTAATGCTAACTTCGCTCTTTTACGATTATTGGAACCTTTAACTTTACGAGAAAGATTTCTGCTGGCGCTTTTAATAGCATTGGCATTTTGCCTAAAAAACAACGGCGAAGCTATATCGTTGTCATCTGACGCATTCAGAAACATTTTCAAACCGAAATCAAAGCCGACACTTTTACCTGTTCTTGCTAAGACTTCGGGATCTGATGTTTCACAGACAAAATACAAATATATATCGCCTAATGCATCCCGTTTGACCGTTAAGATTTTTACCTTTCCATTTATTTCCCTCGATTTTACATAGCGGTAGCGTTGTTTGCCGATTACGATACTATTGTCGGCTTCGTTGAGTTTCCATCCAGCTTGCTTCAAAGTGAAGGACTTGTATTTTCTTACCTTCTTGAAAGATGGCGGTGCTGTGCGAATTTTATGCTTTAGATTGCGGAAGAACAGCTTATAGGCTCTGTCTATACGCTGAGTTATGTCCTGCACAGCCTGAGAGCCGATTTCTTTCAGATAGGCAAATTTAGAAATTTTCTTCAGCTTTGTCAGGTGCTTTTGCAATTGATACATATTCAGTGATTTGCCTAATAGCTTATAGTACCCGCTTATGCAAGGCAATACAATGATTGTAGACAAGACCTGCCGCATTGATTTGCTTATGGAGTTTTCTGTTTCTCTTTGAATTGTATAGCTTAAAACGATATGTCCTCATCTACAATCACCACCTTACTTTAATTTCTGATTTTCAATGTATTGCTTAATAATGGACAATGGAGTACCACCAACAGTGGAACAAAAATAACTATTTGTCCATAGTGTCGGTATTCGAGAACGCAACCACGGAAATTCTTGTCTAAGAATACGAGATGTTTTGCCTTTTATATTTTTTACCGCTTTGTGTATTCCGAACTGTGGGGCTACCTCTAAAAGTATATGCACATGATCTGGCATTATTTCCATTTCGATTATATCCACTTGGATTTCTGAGGCAATGGTTTTTATAAGCTCCTTTAATCTTATATCCACACCATTTACTAATACTTTTCTTCGGTACTTTGGACACCAAACAACATGATATTTGCAAGAATATACAACATTATGATTAGATTTATAAGTTATTTTCTGCATACTCATATAATACCATAAAGATATATAACTTGTAACTATATACTGTTATCCACCTTCAATAGCTTACGTAAATTCGGTGAACGTGCCGTATATCCCCATGCCTAAAGACAGGGACTTTACGGCACACTTGGTAATTAATTTTGTACCCAAAACGTCGTACCCATTCATACTAAAAAATCCCTACAAAGCCCATAAATACAAGCTTTGTAGGGATTTACCTATTTATTCAAACTCAATAGTTGCTGGCGGTTTTCCGGTGCAATCATACATTACTCGATTGACGCCTTTTACTTCATTTACAATACGACTGGTAGTTTTTTGCAATACTTCCCAAGGAAGCTGTGCACTTTCGGCTGTCATAAAGTCGCTGGTCATCACTGCTCTTAAAGCAATAGCATAATCATAAGTACGACCATCGCCCATAACTCCGACTGAGCGCATATTGGTAAGAGCAGCAAAATACTGGCCAAGGTTTTTGTCAGCGCCGGCTTTAGCTACTTCTTCCCGATAAATTGCATCAGCGTCCTGCACAATTTTTACTTTTTCTTCAGTTACTTCACCAATGATCCTGATACCAAGACCTGGACCTGGGAACGGCTGCCTTGATACGAGATATTCTGGTATGCCCAGCTCACGCCCAGCAGCTCTAACTTCGTCTTTAAATAGCAGACGCAACGGCTCAACGATTTCTTTAAAGTCAACGTAATCAGGAAGACCGCCAACATTATGATGACTCTTTATGACTGCGGATTTACCCAGACCACTTTCAATAACGTCAGGATAAATAGTCCCCTGTACCAGATAATCAACCGCGCCGATTTTCTTGGCTTCTTCTTCAAATACACGAATAAATTCTTCGCCTATGATTTTACGCTTTTGTTCTGGTTCCGTTATCCCTTTCAGTTTAGCATAAAAACGATCTTTAGCATTTACCCGAATGAAATTAACATTATAGGGACCATCCGGACCAAAAACAGCTTCAACCTCATCGCCTTCATTTTTACGCAAAAGACCATGATCAACAAATACGCAGGTAAGCTGCTTGCCAATGGCCTTGGACAATAAAACAGCGGCCACTGAGGAATCAACTCCGCCTGAGAGGGCACAAAGTGCCTTGCCATCGCCAATTTTTGCTTTGAGTTCAGCAATAGTTGTCTTGACAAAGGAATCCATTTTCCAATCGCCAGCACAGCCGCAAACATTATAGACGAAATTTTTCAGCATTGTCTTGCCTTGAGCAGTGTGCATGACTTCCGGATGAAACTGTGTTGCATATAAATTTTCAGCTTCATTTTCCATAGCTGCTACCGGACATACTGGCGTTGCAGCAGTTACTGTAAAGCCTGCTGGCGCAGCCGCAATATAATCCGTATGACTCATCCAGCAAATTGTTTTCGTATCAACATCCTGAAACAATTTCGAATCACTAGCTGTTACTGTTACCTCAGTCTTGCCATATTCGCTGGTTGGAGCAGTTTCGACTTTCCCCCCTAAGAGATGCGCCATCAGCTGCGAGCCATAACATATTCCCATCACAGGAATACCCAATTTAAATAAATCGGCACTGCAACTAGCCGAATCAGCCTTATAAACACTATTAGGACCGCCAGTAAGGATAATTCCCTTAGGCGCCATTGCCTTTATTTTCTCGAGACTCAGCGTATGCGGATGAACCTCACAGTAGACATGGTTTTCACGAACACGGCGAGCAATCAGCTGGTTATACTGACCACCAAAATCCAATACCAGAATCATTTCATTGGCAGGCTTGTTCAAATTATTTTCCTCCTCAAAACTCATCTACAATACATAAAATTCACTTAGCTTTTAACCGATTATACCATACCATATATCAATTTAAAAGCTAACCAAAAGCTAGCCCCCCTATTTAAGAGAGGCTAGCAATTTTTATTGTTCAGCATTAATAAATTCAGTAACAGCTGCCCTGATAGCTGATGAATCATATCCCTTGCGATAGAGACTAGCCATTAATTTCTGCTTATCAGCTGCGGGTTTATATTTTAATTGCAATACTCTTAAAGCAGCCTTCTTTTCCCGTTCGAACGTATCAGCTGGCACACACGATTTTACCAGCGCTGAGGAAAATCCCCGCTGCATCAGCTTTACACAAATTTGCCGAACTGATTTACTGCTTTCCTGATAAAGATACTCAAACTGACGTGCGCAGGCATCTTCATCACACAAATAATGCTTTTCCTGCAAACGGTCTATAGCCTTATTTATTTCTGCTTCGGCATAACCTTTGCGGATTAATTTTTCCCGCAACTTATTTTCGCTCTGCTCTTGCCGAGCTAAAATATCTACCGCGGCTACCAGGGCTGTTTTAGCAGGCTTAGCTGCTTTTTTTTGATTTGCTTCATCAAAATTTGTTTGCTGATACCACATTTAATTTACTCCTGCTCAGTTGCTTGTTCCGTGTTTTCAGCTTTTTGTTCGCCTTCAGGCTCACCTAACAATTTAGCTCTTATCTTAGCTTCTATTTCCTGACAAAGCTCTGGCTGCTCACGAAGTGACTGCTTAGCATTTTCCTTGCCCTGTCCTAAGCGGTTCCCCTCATAGGCAAACCAGGCGCCGCTCTTATCAACGATATCCATTTCAACCCCCATATCAATAAGGCTTGAAAGTTTTGATACGCCTTCACCGTACATAATATCAAATTCAGCCACTTTAAATGGCGGTGCTACTTTATTTTTTACCACTTTTATCCGCGTACGGCTGCCGATGATTTCCTGTCCCTGTGTTATTTTGTCAATTTTGCGGACATCTAAGCGAACTGAAGAATAGAATTTTAAAGCCCGGCCACCGGTAGTTGTCTCCGGATTGCCGAACATAACACCGACTTTTTCACGAATCTGATTGATAAATACCGCAACTGTCTGTGACTTGCTGATAACGCCCGTAAGCTTGCGCATTGCCTGACTCATAAGTCTTGCATGCAGACCAACATGGGAATCGCCCATATCGCCTTCTATTTCCTGTTTTGGTACCAAAGCTGCTACCGAGTCAACGACAATAATGTCTATCGCTCCACTGCGTACCAAAGCATCAACTATATCTAAGGCCTGTTCACCCGTATCTGGCTGCGAAATAAGCAGTGCATCAACATCAACACCAAGTTTCTCCGCATAAACTGGATCTAAGGCATGTTCAGCATCAATAAATGCAGCAATGCCGCCAGCCTTTTGCGCTTCAGCAATCATATGCAGAGCAACGGTGGTTTTACCTGATGACTCTGGTCCATAAACTTCAATGATACGACCACGCGGTACACCGCCTACCCCTAAGGCAATATCCAGTGGCAAAATACCAGTTGGTATTACCTCAACATTCATATTAGCCTTAGCATCGCCTAAACGCATGATTGAACCTTTGCCGAAATCTTTTTCAATCTGTTTCAAAGCATTAGCCAAGGCTTCTTTTTTATCCGTTGCCATTATAAAATCCGCTCCTTTCGCAATTGGCAATTTGTCTAATTATTATTATATAAAGCTATTGTTCTTTCTACAAGTTATTTTATCAGCTTCTAACTAAAAGATAAGCCCTCCCTAAAAAGGAAAGGCTTATCTGTAAACTTCCAATTACATATAATCTTTTGAAGTCTTTTTCTTTTCTTGCTTCATGATACCAAGTTTTGCTGCAATCCATTCCGTAGCAACAAAGAATACTGGTATCAGGAATATTCCTAAAGCTGTTGCAAAAAGCATACCGCCTACTACTGCAACGCCCATGCCGTTACGAGCTGCGGCACCAGCACCGCTAGCAACTGCTAATGGCAGACAGCCGATGATAAACGCAAATGACGTCATCAGAATAGGACGCAAGCGTAAGCCTGCTGCTTCAATGGCAGCTTTTACTGGTTCCATGCCACGGTCAACACGAACCTTAGCAAATTCTACTATAAGAATAGCGTTTTTAGCTGCTAAGCCGATTATCATTATTATACCGATCTGCATATATACACTATTTTGCAAACCAGCATTTTGATGACCAAACATAGCCTCCAGTATGGAAAGTCCATACTCTGAAACCAATGCACCAAAAATACCAGTTGGTACTGTCAGCAGTACCGCAAACGGCACGCTCCAGCTCTCATAGAGGGCAGCTAAGCAAAGGAATACGAATACCAAGGCCAAAGCCAATACCTGCAAGGTTGAGCTTGAAGCTTTTGCTTCTTCGCGGCTCTGACCAGACCATTCAATATTAAAGCCACTGTCAGTGTTATGTTCAACAACCTCACGAATAGCAGCCATTGCCTGACCAGATGAATAACCGTTGCCAGCATTACCCTGGATGGTAATTGATCTTGCACCATTAAAGCGCGAAATCGAGGTCGGTCCTGAGCTTAGTTTTGGCTTCAAAAGCGTATCAAGTGGTACCATTGTACCGCTGCTGCTCTTAACAAAGACGAACTTAGCGGCATCAGCTTCACTGCGGTATTGCAAATCAGATTGCAATACTACTTTATAAGTACGTCCGAACTGGTTAAAGTCATTAACCTGCGAACCACCGAAATTTACCTGCATAGCGGTAAATACATCTGAAAGCTTAACCCCGAGCTGCTTAACCTTTTCACGATCGATTTCAAACTGATAGGTTGGCGATGTCATTTTAAAAGTCGTACGTACACCCTGAAGTTCTGGCCGCTGATTAGCCTCCGCCAAAATCTTGGAAGTAATATCATTTAGTTCTTCATCAGTATGCCCCGACATATCCTGAAGCTGCATTGCCCAGCCACCGACCGAACCCAAACCAGGCAAGGCTGGCGGATTCATGGCAATAACTGTGGCCTCTGGTGCCATTTTAGCCCCTAGACCAAACATAGTGCGAACAGCTGTATTAACAGAAGACGCAGCATCTTCGCGCTGTGACCAGTCCTTCATACCCAAAACAACCATACCAGCACTAGGCTTAGCACCGCTTGATAATATATCAAAACCAGTAATAGCCATGACGCTGTCAACGCCTTTGACATTTTCTTTAGCGGCTTTAGCCAGCTTATCAATCGTCTCCTGCGTCCGGTTCATCGAAGTACCTTCTGGAAGCTGTACAGCCGCAAATAGATACCCCTGGTCTTCATCAGGTACAAACGTAGACGGCAAAACCTTAAACACTGCCAAGGCACCAATGCAGACAATAATCATAAACAGGATCGCTAATCTAGTACGGCGGATAAATTTAGCTACCACACCCATATAACCACGTTTGGTCCGCTCAAACCAATTGTTAAACTTCATAAAGAAGCGCCCAAGAACGCCTTCATCGTCTTTAGCCTCATGCTTCTTTAAAATCATAGCACAAAGCGCTGGCGTAAGGGTCAACGCCACGAAAGCTGACAATGCCATTGAAACAGCTATCGTTAAAGCAAACTGTTTATAAAGAACGCCGGTCATACCACCGAGGAAAGCAACCGGTACAAACACAGCTGCCAGCGTAAAAGCAATAGCTACAACTGGTCCCTGTACCTCATCCATAGCTCGCTCAGTAGCATCTACTGGCTCCAGCCCCTCTTCCATATGCTTTTCAACGTTCTCGATAACAACGATAGCATCATCGACGACTAGACCAATAGCCAAAACCATAGCAAAGAGAGTCAACGTATTAATAGAGAAATTAAGCAAAATGAAGGCAGCCAGCGTACCAATCAAAGATACTGGTACTGCCAGGAGCGGAATAAGCGTAGCCCGCCAATTCTGCAAAAATACAAAGATAACCAATACAACTAGTAACAAGGCTTCAGCGAATGTTTCCAAAACCTCTTTGATGGAAGCTTTAATATAGTTAGTTGAGTCAAAAATCTGCGACATCTTAAGGTTAGGTGGCAGATTAGGCTCAGCTTTTTCTAATACTTTGCGTACACCAGCTACTGTTTGCATAGCATTGGCATCACTAGTAAGGTTGATACCGAAACCAACTGACGGATAACCGTTGAATTTGGAAACAATATTGCTCGATTTTTCACCTGTTTCAATACGAGCAACATCCTTTAAATGAACAAATTCACCATTATCCGAGCGTAAAATTACATTGCCAAACTCCTCTGGCGTAGTTAAACGACCAGAAATTTTACCGGTATATTGTTTTTCCTGACCATTGGCCACCGGCATAGCACCGACTGTACCAGCTGGTGCCTGAACATTTTGTTCTTTTAAGGCATTAGTTACATCAGCTACCGTCAGGTGCAGCTCCGCTAATTTATCTGGATTCAGCCAAATACGCATAGCATAATCTGAACCGAATACCTGTACATCACCAACGCCTGATACACGCTTCAATTCATCCAACAGATAGATATCAGCGTAATTTTTCATAAACTCACGCTCATACGTGCCATCCGGCGAATAAAGTGAAAGCATGTAAGCCATGTCATTAGATGATTTTCTAGTGGTTACACCTACTGTCTGAACATCACCTGGCAAGCTGGCATTAGCGGTAGCTACATTATTTTGAACTTTAACCGAGTCCATATCACCATCGGTTCCAGTCTCAAAAACCACCGACAAGCTATAACGACCAGTATCATCAGAGTTGGAACTCATATAATCCATGCCCTGCGTACCGTTAACTTGCTGTTCAATTATCTGCGCCACCGTCTCATTGACAACTGATGCATTCGCACCGGTATAAGACGTGCTTACCGATATCGTTGGCGGTGAAATCTGCGGATACTGCGCAATTGGCAGCTGCGTCGCCGAAATAACACCAGCTATTACTATGATAATAGATATAACTATGGCAAATATCGGACGATGAATAAAGAATTTTGACAAGTCGCCGCCCCCTTAATTATTGGAACCACTGGCAGCTATCTGATTGGAGTCAAACTGGCTCATATCCGTCGTCAGCGAGAAGCCCATGTCATCAGCCGTGACCGTCGTTACATTCAGGTCAACACCCTCACGCAAATTCGAAAGTCCTTCAACGACCACTAAATCAGCTGCTGTAAGACCATCTTTTACAATATAATAGCTGCCAACTTTATCACCTAGCGTAACCGTACGAGCTTCGGATTTGCCATTTTCATCAACAACCATAACAAATGATTTTCCCAAAAGCTGCTGAACAGCCCGCTGGGGAACCAGTATAGCATTAGGTACAACCTCACCAGTAAGTCTTACCCGAGCAAACATGCCTGGCAGCAAGAGTCCATCAGGATTACCAAATAATGCTTTTAAAGTGAGCGTGCCAGTATTCTGCGAAAGTGCTCTGTCTGATTCAACAATTTTACCATCTAAGGGGTAAACCGTGCCATCTGAAAGCGTAATCGAAACATCTGGTGATACACCATTGCCATTAGCAGCCGCTATATTAGCAAATTTTAAGTAATCAGTTTCCGAAATACTGAACTGGGCGTACACCGGGTCAGACGTACCAATAGTAACCAGGTTAGTATTACCAGCCGAAGCAAACGTACCAATGGCTACATCATCAACCGCTAGCTGCCCACTTATTGGTGCATAAACTACCGTATCATCCAAATCCTGCTGTGCTTTTCTTAAAAGTGCTGCATTAGCCGCAGCAGCTGCATTATAAGCATTAACGCTTGCCTGCTGATTTGCTACCTTTTGCTGAGCAATAGCATCTGAACCTAAAAGCTGCTGATAACGAGCTAAATCCTCCTGCGCATTGCTAAGATTAGCTTCCGACTGCGCCAGCGTAGCATTAGCCTGCAATACAGCTGATTCATATTGACGAGAATCAATCTTATAAAGCGGTTGTCCAGCTTCCACATACTGTCCGCCCTGAACATATTTTTCCACAATACGACCAGAAACCTTTGACTGTACTTTAACTTCATCTTTGCCAACAATCTGTCCAGCAAATTCACTAGTAAGTGGTGTATCCTGCTGTATTACTTGCATGGCCTTGACCTGTATTCCCTGCTGCTGCGCAGCCTGCTGCTTCGAGCCACAGCCAGCGACAAAAAGACTAGATGACAGAGCTAAGCTGACACCTATCATTAGTGCTTTTGTCTTCTTGTTTTTTGAAAAAAACAATTTATTACCTCCTTTATGCCATAGCAATTGATATTTCTCGTTTAACAGATTAGTAAATAAATGTTTACTATCCGTGAAATCTATAGTATATTATATTTAAATAAAAGTCAAGAACTCGGAACATTAGCTGCTGACTTTGCAGCTTATTTAATGATGTTTTAATAAACAACAAAGGAGTTTGTCCATGGAAAAAAGTATCACTGCTGATGCTTCAGCAGGTTTCCTCGAAACATTAATGATGATTCACAACAATTTTTATCGTCAGACTCAGATTCCTGTTCCTTTGAATCAATTTGGTGTTCTTTGCGCATTGCGAGCTGAAAAGATTGCATCAATAAGTGATATAAGTCATACGCTTAATATATCTAAACAGCAAATGACGATTGTAATTGATAAATTAGTAAAAAACGATTTAGTACAAAAAACTATTGATTATAATGACCGTCGTCGTTTTTTAGTATCGCTGACAGTTAAAGGTCAAGCTGTTTTAGCTAAGCAGGACGATGTTGTCAAAGAAAAATTCCGACAGCAAAGTGAATACCTGACGGCAAGTGAACGCCAGCAATTGTCGCACATTATAACTAATTTTAATCATTTGCTTGAAAAAATGTTTATATAAAAAATACCATTCAATAATGCGTGTTTCCGCAATTATTGAATGGTATTTTTTTAGCCAAGCTCAATTACATCTAAATCATCCGGCACATAAATGTTGCCATGATAATATTTAGCGGCCTCAGCTGAATATTCTTTTTTACGCGTAGCTAAGTGCTTATCCTCAGTATGATATAAAACTAAGTTTTTTGCTGCTAAAGCTTCAGCAAGCTCACTAGCTTCCTTGACCGTACTATGATTCTTTTCATAAGGTTTAAAGACATCGCGGTCTTTATATTGACAAAAAGCCTCCGCTAGCAGCCAATCAGCATTTTCAGCATAAACTTTATCATGTTCATTATATGGTTCATCACCTAAGCAGGTAAATTTCATCCCATCAGCAAAGCTTAAACTGTAACCAAACTGTTTAGCTTTAGTCGAAAGGATATCAAAAGCTGTTAATTTGAACTGCTCCAGCTCAACTGACTCACCATCTTTTAGTTCATGAATCAATATATCACTGCCAACTCTAGCAAAGTCTTTCTTTTTAAGCGTCATCTTGGTCATTTTTAGCAGCATATCTTTTACTATATCATGACAATAGATATTGAATTTGCCTTGATATTTCCCTTTGTTCATAAGATCGGCTACCTTGCGCATAATCCAGATTACACCTAAAACATGATCAGTATGCCCATGGGTTACAAACATATTATGACACTTTTGATAATCAAAGCCCGTAAGCTCTAGTTGCCTTAAAATGCCATTACCACCACCAGCATCAGTCAAAAAAAGACTGCCATCCGACAATTCCAAATAAAAACAGGTATTAAAACATTTTGTTGCCATGGCAAAACCTGTCCCCAAAATTGTCATCTTACGCATAAAGCCTCTCCCCTTTTATTTTGAACTACGGCCAAGCCTCATAAGTGCTTCACAAGCTGCTTTCTGCTCAGCTTCTTTTTTGCTATGACCAGTGCCTTGTCCCATCACTTTACCAGTTATCCTTACTTGAAAAGTAAACATTTTATTGTGATCAGGACCAGTTGTTTCCAGCAATTCATAAGCAACATCCTGACCTTCATGCTGATAAACTTTTTCTTGCAAGATAGACTTATAGTCCTTTAGGATTAACCCTTTAGCGACCTGCTTAAATTCAGGTTTAAGCTGACGCATCACATATTCACACGCTGTTTCCCAACCTTTATCCAAATAGATTGCACCTATTATGGATTCAAAAGTATCTTCAAGATTTGTCTGACGGTCTCTGCCACCACTCATTTCTTCGCCATGACCCAAAAGCAGGTAATCACCCAAATGAAGCCCTCGTGCCAATTTAGCTAAAGTTTGTGAACAGACTATACTGGCTCTGATTTTAGTCAGCTGTCCCTCAGGCATATTAGGAAAGTGCTGATAAAGATAAGTGCTGGAGGCTAACTCCAGCACCGCATCTCCTAAAAATTCGAGACGTTCATTATGGACGATGTTTCCTTTTGATTCATTAGCATAAGACGTATGAGTAAGCGCCTGCTGCAATAATGATAAGTCATTGAACTTAACACCTAATTTTTCAGCTAGCTGGATAAGCTCCCTACGCCACGCTTCCGATCGGATTTTCTCCATCGTCTGCCTCCCTATTATTCTGCGTATTTTTTAAGCAGCAGGCAGGCATTATGACCACCAAAGCCAAAGGAATTAGATATAGCCGCTCTAACCACCTTAGCTTTTGCTTTATTTGGTACATAATCAAGATCAAGACCTTCGTCCTGAGTCTCGTAATTAATCGTCGGTGGCAGCATATCATTTTCAACAGCCAAAGCAGTAGCAATACATTCAACACCGCCAGCTGCACCTAACAGATGACCTGTCATTGACTTAATTGACGATACGGAAACCTCTTTAGCAGCCTCACCCCATACAGCTTTAATGGCTTCGGTTTCACCTTGGTCATTCATGTGGGTAGACGTGCCATGTGCATTTACATAATCAATATCAGTAGCCTTAAGACCAGCATCATCTATTGCCATCTGCATGCATTTAGCCTGATAAGTACCATGTGGTGCTGGGCTAGTGATATGGTAAGCATCTGAATTCGTGCCATAACCTGCAATTTCAGCATAGATATGCGCACCACGAGCCTTAGCATGTTCGAGGCTCTCCAGAATTACCAGACCAGCACCTTCACCCATAACAAAACCACTGCGATTCTTATCAAATGGACGGGAAGCATGCTTCGGATCGTCATTATGATCCATACACAATGCCTTCATTGCGCCAAAACCAGCAACAGCTGCTTGCGAAATAGCTGCCTCAGTGCCACCTGCAACCATAACATCAGCTTCACCACGCTGAATTACCCGGAATGCGTCACCGATACAGTTAGAACCAGTAGCACAAGCCGTTACTACGCAGCTTGATGGACCGTGCAGTTTATAAGCAATAGATACCTGACCTGCTGCCATATTCGCAATCATCATCGGTACAAAGAACGGGCTGATACGACCCGGTCCCTTAGCAAAGTATTTTTCATACTGCCCATGCATAGTTTCAATACCGCCAATACCAGTACCTACAAAAGTACCAATGCGATCAAGGTTTTCTTTTTCCAGATCCAAGCCTGCATCTTTTATGGCCATACCAGCAGCAGCTACTGCAAACTGGGTATAACGATCCATACGCTTGGATTCTTTTTTATCTATGTACTCCGTCGGGTCAAAGTCTTTGACTTCGCCGGCAATCTGAGCATGGAATTCCGAAGCATCGAAGCGGCTTATTTTGTCAATACCATTACGGCCTTCCAGCAAACCTTTCCAAAACTCATCTTTGCCGATACCAATTGGAGTAATGGCTCCAACGCCGGTAATTACTACGCGATTACTCAAAACGAATGACTCCTCTCATACTCTAGTCTAAAAGCGATCCTTGCGAATCAGCTTAATCGGCAGCTTCAGCTTCAGCCTTAAGCTGCTCAAAAATTTCATGAACGGTTAGAATCTTGTCAATCTGTGGCATATACTCACCAGTAAACACAAGACCTGTTTCTACATCACCCTGCTGCGCTCTAGTCAGTGACCGAATAATGCAGAAATTGTGCTTGCACGCCTTCAGGCAGGCATCACACTGCTTAGGTGGAACGGGTCCTTCCATAACCTTAGCCGAAAACGGTGTCCTCACCGCCCGGCCAGGCAGTCCAACTGGACTATGAATGACCACAATATCCTCCGGTTTGGATTTCAGATAATATTCCTTAAGTGCCGGTGCTGCATTAGATTCTTCACAAGCAGCAAAACGCGACCCCATTTGGACGCCAGCTGCGCCCATTTTTATCAAATCAACGATGTCCTGGCCATGAAGGATACCACCAGCTGCAATTACTGGTATTTTTACAGCCGCACTGACATCAGAAATTAAATCCCGTACTGATATGTCGGTTCCTAAATGTCCACCAGCTTCCTTACCTTCAAGCACAATAGCTGTTGCGCCAAGACGCTCTGAAATTTTAGCTAATTTAACGGACGAAACAATCGGAACGATTGGCGTCCCTGATTCCTTGCCAAGTCCAAACATATCACGGGAGAAACCAGCACCTGCGACTACGAGGTCAATTCCCTCATCGATGGCCGTTTTTACAACGCCAGCAAAGTCTGCTGCTGCTACCATGATGTTGATGCCAATGATACCAGACGTAAGCGAACGTGCGAGCCTTATTTCATAACGCAGTTCGTCGTGGCTCATACCTGATGCGGCTATGAGGCCGATACCGCCCTCATTCGCAACAGCTGCTGCCAGACGGGCCGTTGACAAGCGAATCGCCATACCTCCCTGCTGGATAGGTACCTTTGCGACTTTGTTGCCAATTTTCAGCTCTGGAAGTTTCAATGCTACTCCTCCAATCAATCCTACCTTGAGAAAATCCCGCGAAACAAGTTCACGGGATTTTCAAATAGGTAAGACGCTCAAACTTATTTGTTCTGGTCTATGTAGGTAACTACATCCTGAACACTCTTGATCTTTTCAGCAGCCTCATCCGGAATTTCAATATTGAATTCCTCTTCGAAAGCCATGATAAGCTCAACGATATCCAGGGAGTCAGCTCCTAAATCATCGATGAAAGTAGAATCGAGTGCAACCTCGTCTGCTTCAACACCTAACTGCTCAACAACGATATCTCTTACTTTTTCAAAAGTCGACATGAAGTTTCACCTCCTTAAATTGGTAGTCCTATATAGTTATATCACATAACCATGCCGCCGTCTACATTGACGGTCTGGCCAGTGATATAGGATGCACAATCTGATGCTAAAAACAGCACCGCATTAGCTACATCTTCAGGTGTTCCCATTTTTTTCATAGGAATCCCCGTAAGCGTAAGTTCTTTGGCTTTATCAGTCATAGCGGCTGTCATATCCGTATCAATGAATCCTGGCGCAACCACATTTACAGTAATACCACGGGCTGCCAGCTCTTTAGCTGCGGATTTTGAAAAACCAATAACGCCTGCTTTAGCTGCTGCATAATTGGTCTGACCAGCATTCCCCATTATGCCAACGACTGATGCCATGTTAATAATACGACCACTGCGCTTTTTCATCATCAGCTTGGAAACCGTCTTAGTGCAATGAAATACACCTTTGAGATTGGTATTTACTACCGCATCAAAGTCTTCTTCTTTCATGCGCATAAGCAAACCATCGCGCGTGATACCAGCATTATTAACCAAAATATCTATCTGTCCAAAAGCCTCAGTAACCTTTGCTACCATAGCTTCTACAGCACTGCTGTCAGCCACATCAGCCTGAACCAGAATTGCCTCGCCACCATTTTGCTCAATCTCAGCTTTAACTGCTTCAGCTTTAGTCGTATTGCCAGCATAGTTGATAGCAACTTTTGCGCCCTCGCCTGCCAAGCGCAAAGCAATAGCACGACCTATGCCACGCGAAGCACCTGTAACCAATGCGACTTTTCCACCTAAAAGCATATTAACGAACCTCCTTGAAATAGTCAAGCGTTTTTTGCAAAGTTTCAAGGTTTTCTACATTTACGCTCTTTAAGGAACGATCGATCCGACGGTTAAAACCGCAAAGAGTTTTGCCCGGTCCAGCTTCAACAAAAGTATCTGCGCCGAACTCTTTCATCGTATTAACGCAATCAATCCATTTAACCGGATTATCAGCCTGAGCTACCAAATTAGCTTTGATTTCATCAGCTTTAGTTTCTAATTTTCCCGTAAAGTTAGAAACTACTGGTATTTTTGCATCACGGATTTCAACTTTATCAAGTTCAGCTGCTAATTTTTCTGCTGCCGGCTTCATCAAAGTTGAATGGAATGGTGCCGAAACTGGCAGAATTACTGCTTTTTTAGCGCCAGCAGCTTTTAAAGTCTCAACGGCCGCTTCAACGCCTTTAGTCGTACCAGCGATAACCGTCTGACCTGGGCAGTTAAAGTTTACTGCCTGCACCTCGCCAGCCTCTTTAGATGCCTTGGCGCAAGCATCTATGATAACTTCATCAGCTAACCCAATAATGGCAGCCATACCGCCCTGACCAACTGGAACAGCCTCCTGCATATACTGACCACGTTTGTGTACTAAAAGCACCGCATCCTGAAAATCAAGTACATCAGCAGCCACTAATGCTGAATACTCACCTAAGCTATGACCACCAGTAACATCTGGCAAAATATCATGCTCTTTTAAGATTTCATTAGCGATAACGCTCATCGTCAAGATAGCCGGCTGCGTGTTAGCAGTCAATTTAAGATCCTCAGCCGGACCTTCAAAGCACATATCTTTGATGGAGTAGCCCAATGCTTCATCAGCCTGAGCAAACAGTTTTTTCGCAACATCATACTGTTCGCAGAAATCCTTGCCCATACCTACCGTCTGGGCACCTTGACCTGGAAATACAAATGCAAGCTTATTCAACGTTCTTCCTCCCCTTTATGGTGTTTTTATTTACAATCCTGCTTAATCGTATCAATTACTTTCGGCAAGCCAGCAATAATATCCTCAATAATCTGTTTTACTGGTTTTATATCTTTCAGCATACCAGAAATTTCACCGATCATTACTGAGCCATTCTGCACATCGCCTTCATGAGTTGCCTTATGCAGACTGCCTATACCGAGCTTTTCAAGTTCCTCAGCTGGAGCCCCTTCAGCTTCCATTTCCTGATATTTACGCGTAAGTTTATTCGCAAGAACACGCGCCGGATGACCTAGCGTGCGTCCAGTAACAACAGTTGAACGGTCTTTTGCTCTGAGAACCATTTTTTTATAATCTGGATGCGCAATGCACTCCTCACTTACAACAAAACGGGATCCCATCTGTACTGCCTGAGCCCCCAAAGCAAAGGCTGCTGCCATACCACGTGAATCAGCGATACCGCCAGCACCAATAACCGGAACGTCAACCGCATCAACTACCTGCGGCAAAAGTGCCATCGTCGTAATCTCACCAATGTGACCGCCGGACTCAGTACCTTCAGCGATAACTGCATCAGCACCGCATCTTACTAATCTTTTTGCTAGTGCCACTGAAGCTACCACTGGTATAACTTTGGAACCAATTGCCTTTAATTCAGGCACATATTCACCCGGATTGCCCGCACCAGTAGTAACAACTGGAACTTTCTCATCGAGCACAACCTGCATAACTTCTTTTACATACGGGCTCATAAGCATGATATTTACACCAAATGGTTTATCCGTCCAGCCCTTGCATTTTTGAATCTCAGCGCGCAAAATTTCCGGGGGCATATGACCAGCACCGATAATACCAAGACCACCGGCATTAGATACAGCTGAAGCTAATTCCGCTGTGCCAATCCAAGCCATACCGCCTTGAAATATCGGATATTTTATATTTAATAATTTACAAATAGCATTGTTTTCAAACATATAAATTAGTCCTCCTTAGCCCATTTCATGATGCAAGACGCCCATGTCAAGCCCGCACCAAAGCCGGCTAATGCCAGGACATCACCCTTTTTGAAGTGTCCAGCGTGGGCTGCCTCTGCCAGTGCTACTGGAATAGATGCAGCCGATGTATTGCCATATTTGGCAATATTTACAATAACTTTATCCATTGGCATCCGCAAGCGCTTAGCTGCCGCCTCGATAATACGGATGTTTGCCTGATGCGGCACCAGCCAGTCAATAGAACTTTTATCCATTCCAGCTTTAGCTAGGGAAGTCTCAACTGTCTTTCCCATAACTTTTACCGCAAAACGAAATACCGCCTTACCATCCATATGAATGTAATTCATCTTGGCAGCTAAAGTTTCGGGACTAACCGGATGCAAGCTGCCACTAGATGGTATATCAAGTGCTTCTGCTCCCGAGCCATCACTGCCTAAATCAAAGCTTTGCACACCATAACCATCATCAACTGCGCCATAAACAGCAGCCCCAGCACCATCACCAAAGAGTATGCAAGTATTGCGATCCGTCCAGTCAACTACTTTAGACAATGTTTCAGCACCAATTACGAGCACCTTGCGGTAGATACCATTTTCAATAAACTGACTAGCTACCATTGAACCATAGACAAAACCTGAGCAGGCTGCTGATAAATCAAACGCAGCCGCATGTTTAGCTCCTAACCTGTCCTGCAAAACACAGGCAGTAGATGGTATCACCCTGTCTGAAGTCAACGTTGCTACTATGATGAGGTCAAGTTCCGCTGCGTCAGTATGGGCATCAGCCAAGGCCATCTTAGCCGCCTGGTAAGCCAGTTCCGACACTGGCATGTCCTTTGGCGCCACATGGCGCTCCTTTATGCCAGTCCGCTCAACAATCCAAGCATCATTGGTATCAACCATCTTTTCTAAATCAAAGTTAGTAATTACCTTATCTGGCACAGCCCAGCCAGTGCCTAAAATTCCAGCACTATTTTTTCTCTCCATCATTCGTCAGTATCTCCTCCTTTGCCAATGAATCCTTAATATGCTCAAGGACGCGGCCATTGACATAGTCATTAGCGACTCCGATCGCACTGCAGATAGACTTAGCATTTGATGAACCATGGCTTATTATACAAACGCCATTCACACCTAATAGCGGTGCTCCGCCATATTCACTGGCATCCAAACGTTTCCCCAGTTTCTTAAGGGTTGGCATAAGCAAAAATGCTCCTAATTTCGCCATAATCCCGCCATCTTTTATAGCCTCTTTTATCAGCTTCATGATGGTCTTCGCAAGTCCCTCTGCAAATTTTAGCACAACATTGCCAATAAATCCATCACATATTACAACATCAAAGTTTCCTTTAGGAATATCCCTGCCTTCAGCATTGCCACAAAAGTTTATTGTATGCATCGCCTTTAACAGCGGATAGGTTTCTTTTACCTGTTCATTTCCCTTAGTTTCTTCCTCACCAATATTTAAAAGCCCTACTTTAGGCTTTTTAATCCCCAAAACATACTCAGCATATAATGACCCCATCATACCGCTTTGGACTAAATGAATCGGTTTTGAATCAACATTTGCACCAGAATCAAGCATCAATGTAACACCTTTCGGCGTTGGAATCGGGGTAGCAATCGTTGGTCTTCCTATACCGCGAATTCTTTTTAGAATCAGCTGCGCTGCTGTCACCGCTGCACCAGTGCTGCCCGCTGACAATACCGCATCACATTCCCCTTCTTTTACCAATCTCGTTGCTACGACAACTGACGAATCCTTTTTAGTACGAACTGCATCAGCCGGATGCTCATCCATCCCAATAACCTGACTAGCATGATGAATAGTAATTTTCAGTTTATCCCAATCTTTTTCATGCTTTAAAACTTCCAAGATTCGTTTTTCATCACCGACCAGCACTATTTCACATTTATATTTTCTAGCTGCCCGGACAGCACCAAAAACTACCTGTTCTGGTGCAAAATCGCCGCCCATAGCATCAACTGCAATCTTCACGAGCTTGCTTGCCCCCTTATTCTTCGCCCCACGAAACCATGATGAATTTGGCGCGAAATACTTCCTGCGTATCATTATGAGTCTTAACCCATACAAAATATTTATTGCCACGAACCTTAACTATTTCCGCCTTAGCAATTAATTTTTCACCGACATGAACCGGCACTTTATATTTTACATTAGCTACCCCAGTTACGGCCATCGGGGCATCAATAATAGCTAATGCTAAGGAATTGGCTTGCGAAAACATATAATGTCCTTTGGCTATCTTAGTCTTGGCAAAAACCATATCATCAGTTATCCGCAAAAGGGAAATGCCCGAACGACCAAGTTCCAAATCAATAAGCTCTCCGACTACTTCACCACTCTGTATTGACTTTACTTTATTTTGAGCATTTTCCGCCATTTTACGGATTCTTCCCCGAAGCTCCGGTATTCCTAACTCCAAGCGGTCAAGACGAATTGTCTGCACACTGACTTCAAGCTGCTTTGCCAGCTCCTCATCAGTCAGAAACGGTTTATTGTTAACAGCTTCAATTAAAAGCTGCTGCCGTTCTCTCTTTTTAACTCTTGCCATCCGCACACCCCCTCTTTTAGTACCTGCTACTACAACCTCATATAATGGTTTATTATAATTGCTATGTCCTAAAAAAGCAAGAAAAATATATAAAATGAGCAGGACAACGATCGTCCTGCTCATAGTCATTTAGCTTATTCAGCTGCTTTAATAACCTCTTTGCCATCATAGTAGCCACATTCAAGGCATACATGATGAGGCATCTTCGGCTCGTGGCACTGTGGGCAAGCTACGAAGCCCGGAGCCGTAAGCTTCCAGTTAGCACGACGCTGGTCACGACGAGCCTTTGACATTTTACGCTTTGGTACTGCCATGTCGGATACACCTCCTTAAATCACTTTGCACTTGCAAAGCTCAGTCTTTTTTCAATAATTGCTGCAATGCTGCTAAACGTGGATCTGGTACAAAATGTTCACAACCACAATCACCATCATTAAGGTTATGCCCGCAAATCGGGCACAGACCCTTACAATCAGGTTTGCACAAATTGCTTAGTGACTGTGCTACTAAAAGCGTATCACGAACCATATTCTGGATATCAATAATATCGCCCGCAATCACATTAGCTGACGTGTCATTACCATTTTCACGGACATAATCCTCAGAAAACTCATATTCCTGCTCCAAACGACAATCTTTAAGACAACGGTCACATACATAAGTCTTAACGGCCTTTATCATGCCGCTAACCCGCCAACAGGTTCCAGTATAAATGACCTTACCAGCAACCTTGATTGGTCCTAAAAAGGCATAATCATCACTTAAAGCATCAAGTTCAGCTGCCGTCATAGCAAATGAAAATGCCAGCTCTCTTCCCAAATCATTATTAAGTTCAGCAATATTAATATTCATCATTTCAGCATCAACCTCAATCCATTATAATGGTCTGTATTATCTTTGTCAATTATTCGTCTTTTCCTCGTTCGCTAGCATTTTTTATCGCCGCCAGTTGAATTTTCTTTAGTGCCTCACCATTTTTTTTAGCCAGCACAATGCATTCATCATATTCTGGTGCTACATTTACGGTCTTGCCATGCCAAGTGCTCATTTTACAAGTTATTTTTCCATATTCCGTATCAGCCTTTACCAGCTTGCGTTCAGCCTCTAATCTATCAGCAACAGCTATTACCCTTATACCTATGGTAGTAGTCTCTTTAAAAATAACATCAGCACAATAATTTACCTTTTCCTTAGTTATTAATACCGATAATTTTTGCGCTGGCCGATTTTTTTTCATAAAAATTGGAGTTGTCCAAACATCAAGCGCCCCAATGGCAAAAAGTCTTTCATATAAGTAGCCAAAAATCTGCGAATTCATGTCGTCGATATTAGTTTCCATTATATAATATTGGGTCGTATGTTTTACTTCATAGTCACCTGAATATAGCCGCAAAACATTTGGAAACGGCATATCGGCGCTGCCTGCACCATAAGCTATGTTTTGTGATTTAAAGCCAGCTGGCATAACATCACTATACTCAGCTAAAGCAGCTATAAAAGCTGCGCCTGTAGGCGTAGTAAGCTCGCGATTACCTTCTTGATACCACTGCCAGCCTTGCAAAAGTTCTGCTGTTGCCGGAGCTGGCACTGGCATAATCCCATGAGCACATTCAACAAAGCCGCTGCCAGCATTTATCTTGCCAACAAAAATTTTTTCTATATGCAAATATTCAAGACAAATAGCTATGCCAACAATATCAACAATTGAATCAATTGCCCCAACCTCATGAAAATTAACATCTGCTGGAGCTTTGCCATGCACTTTTCCCTCAGCTTTAGCCAAACACCAAAAAATTTTTAATGCTTTTTCCTTAACGGCTGCTGTCAGGCTAGCAGATTCTATTATCAGCTCTATATCGTGCATCGAGCGATGGTGGTGATGATGATGTCCCCCAGCTTGCTCATGATGATCCTGATTAGTAAGCTTGGTATCAGCATATATCGCCTGAATCCCGCATTTACTGACCTTGGTAACTATCATATCGTATTCATTAGCTGCTAGTGGTAATTTTTTCAGTTCCTGCTGCAGCCACTCTGCCGGCACCCCAGCATCCATAAAAGCACCCAACAGCATATTGCCGCTTATGCCTGAAAAACAATCTAAATATATCGCCTTCATATTTTACCTCATTTGATTTATCTTGCTAGCAAGCACGCCAGCACCAAAACCATTATCAATATTTACCACTGATACCCCCGAAGCGCAGCTATTAAGCATCGATAACAATGCTGACACGCCTTGAAAAGCTGCACCATAACCAACACTAGTTGGAACCGCTATCACCGGTTTAGCGGTAAGTCCGCCGACTACACTAGCTAAAGCGCCTTCCATACCAGCCACCACTATAATAACATTAGCTGCTTGTATTTCCGGTAAATGCGCAAATAAACGATGAATCCCCGCTACTCCGCAATCATAGCAGGCAGTAACCGTGTTTCCCCACAAATATGCAGTAAGCTTGGCTTCCGCAGCCACTGGAATATCACTGGTTCCAGCGGTTAAAATTAAAATTTTCCGCTTAAGATCACGCTCTTTGCTTTTATCACGCTCAATATAAATAATTCTTGCCATTTCATCATATTGCGCCTCAGGCATTTTATTTTTAACGAATTCATATTTATCTTTGCTGGCACGAGTTGCCATAATATTGCCACTGCTGTTTTTATAAAGTGACTGCATTATTGCTAATATTTGTTCCTTGGTCTTACCCTCGCCGTAAATAACCTCTGGAAATCCTTGTTTTAGTTCTCGATAATTATCAACCTCAGCAAATTTAATGTCTTCAAAAGGAAGATTACTTACTGCCTGCACCGTTTCTTGTTCAGTCAGTTCACCATTTTTATATTTTCGCAATAAAATTGCTATGTCTGATTCCTTCATAATTATCCCTCATATAACAAAAAGAGGCGCTCTTATAGGCACCCCTCAATTTATCTTATTTAGACTCGGCTGTATCATCTGCCATGCCAGTTGCAACTGTCTCCGACTGTTGCCGGCTCATTTGCGCTTTAGCCTGCTGCAAAACATTTAAAGCCTGCTCCAAACCAGTCTCAGTCTGCCGAACACCTTGAAAAGTACCGCTGACATGCGCAATCAACTGATCAAACACCTGATTAGCATAATTATCAGCATCATTTTGCAGCTGCGTAGCATTGCGTTGTGTCCGTTCCATAATTTCTCGTGCCTGATTTTGCGCTTGTTCTAATATTGTTTTAGCCTTTTCCTGTGCCTGCTTCACAATTTCGCTTTCATTAGCTACACCTTCAGCATATTCCTCAGCCCGTTTGCGAATTTCAGCCGCTTCAGCTTCAGCATTATTTATTATCTCATCATGATGACTCATAATTTCATCAGCTCGACCGAGTTCCTTTGGCAAATCCTGACGCAACTCAGCAACATAATGAATCAAATCATTATCATTAATGATTACCCTGCCAGTTAATGGCACTCTCGAAGCACCTACTGCTATATTTTCCAATTTATCTAATGTATCGCGTACTGACATAATCCGCTTACTTCCTTTCTCTTGCTTTAGCTAGCATAGCCTGCTCCACACATTCCGGTACCAATCCATGTACCGTACCATTAAAATGATATAATTCGCGAATACCTGATGAGCTTACAAACGAATACTCGGGACGTGTCAGCAAGAAAACTGTATCGACTGCTGGCGCTAAGTGGCGAATCATATAAGCCTCGTTTTCCTCGTATTCTAAATCCTTAACCGAACGAATCCCCCGCACAATTATCTGAGCTTTATTTTCCTGCATAAAATCAGTCAAAAGTCCGGAAAAAGCTGCAACTTTAACATTTGCTAAATGGTTAGTCGCCTGCTTGATTAGTGCTACGCGCTCATCAACAGGAAAAAATCCCTCTTTGTGCATGTTATTAAAGACACAAATAATCAGCTCATCAAACATTTTGCTAGCACGTTCAAAGATATCAATATGACCATTAGTCACCGGATCAAAACTTCCTGAACACACGGCCCGTCTCATGAATCACCCTCCACAAAATCGCGCCTCTGAAAAAAACTCAGCTGAGTCGTATGACCATAGCGACGATTCATTACCAAGACTAAACTCTCGGTTGCAGGAATTTCATTTTCATCAGCGCCATGCTCTACTACCAAAATTCCATTATGCGCCAACAAACCATCAAATTTATCTATTGCCAGCAATGCCTTTTCCCAAAGCCCTTTATGATACGGCGGATCGCAAAAAATCAAATCAAATGAATGTTTAGCGGTTGCCAGCTGATTAAGCTTCAAAAAAACATCTGTGCCATAAACCGTCACCTGCGACGTAAGTCTGGTTAGCTGCGCGTTTTCCTCAATCAGCTTAGCAGTAGCTTTATCGATAAATACCCCCTGCTTAGCACCTCTGGATAATGCCTCTAAGCCAAGATTACCAGTACCAGCAAAAATATCAAGCACCGTGCGTCCATAAACCTTAGTTCCTAATATATTAAACAAAGATTCCTTTATCCTGTCAGCTGTCGGCCTTGTATCCTGCCCTTTAGGCGTCTTTAAACGGCAGCCACGAGCCGTCCCCGTGATAATTCGCATATTTCCACTCCATCGCCTAGTTTCATTCTATCATATTATATGATAAACAAGTATATTCTACCATATTTAAGAGTAATAGTGAACCAGGCAAAAATTTTACTTGGCTGCATCAACTAAAAAATTTCATTATAAAAAAACGGTTATGTTCCTAACAATTTGCTTAGTCAAACAAGACTCAGCTTATAAACATCAACCGTTTTACTTCCTATAATATTATTTAGCATTTGCTGACACAGCTGCTGGCTGTGAATTTTTATCAGCCATATTGGCTAACGCATACTCGCAGCATTGCTGCACCAGACTATTTACCGATACTCCATTACTAGCAGCGACATCAGTCAAACGCTGCACTAAATCGGTTGGCAGACGAAATGTCTTATTTATCATAGATTGTCCTTTGTGAATTTGAAACATAAATATTTCTCCTTTGGTATATAAAACAGCAGCAAAAATACCCTAGACAAAGGCAATTCGCCACCATGAAGTACAAAATCAAATAATATAATAGTAACTACTGAAAATAATGATGCCTTAAAAATCTTGCGGGCATAATCTGTCATCACCCGCCGCGTCCGGTATAAATCAGCCAGCAACAGATTGGACATATAAAGTATCGGCAGCAAAACATAAAAACTCCGCGGAATTTTAAGCTCTTCACCTAAAACAAACTCTGTCAGCAACATTGCCAAAAACATTGTCCCGCACACTACCAGCAAATCTATTGCCACCAGCAGCACCGGCAGTAAAAAATAATTCAGTTTTTCATTATAACTGCGGTCTCTTATAGGTGCTTCCATTAAAAATCCTCCTAAAATTATAACCTGTTATTACTAATGCTTTCACCGTTTGCGAATAGATAAGCTTCCCCCAGACCCCTTTCGGTCCTAGCGGACCACTTTCCCCTAAAAGGGGACAGCTATTATAGGCAAAACAATATTTAATATTACTTCCACCATTTAGAAAATATGCATACAATGATGTTTATAAAATCCAACAATGCCATTCCCTCTTGCGAAAACAGTGCGATTTTAACTCTGAAAGTCTACTAGCAAAGTACATACCGTTCCCACTGGCGAAGACAGTGCTTACTTATGCTGTCTCTACTGTCATTGCTCAAAGCTAGGGTGCTGCCAATTTTAATGCAAAAAAATACAGCCCGTAATTTTACGGACTGCAAATTGTTTTATTATTCTATTTTCCAGGTATCACCATGCATTAATCCACTCATTATACAGGCGCCTTTAGCGCCTGTGGCAATTACATGTTTTAGTCTGGCTGGGGTTATCCCGCCAATTGCATATACGGGAATATTTATTTGCTCGGTGATATTTTGCAAAAATTCTATGCCCCGCCCAGGCAAGCCTTGTTTGCAAGCGGTGTCATAAATATGTCCCGCTACTATATAGGTACATCCTAAGACCACTGCTTCTTTGACATCAGCTAACGAATGACAGGATGTACCCATACCAGCTAGCGCTATTTTTTTTCGTTCATTGGCTGGTATATTGCGCAATACTGGCAGTGGCAGATGTATTGCCAGCTTAGGATAATTATTTTTTAGCTGCGAAAAATAATGCAAAATTACTTTCACATTGTATCTTTCACCGATAGCTGCTACTGCTGCCGCTAGTTTCGTATATTCTGCCAAGGTCATATCTTTTTCCCGAAGTATTATCGCAGCTGGTTTTTTTTGAGCAATTTTTTCAATGCGGTTCAAAAAATTGCCCGAGCAAAGTTTGCGGTTAGTTACACATATCAGCTTTGACCAATCAATGTTATTTTCAGACATAAAGATAATCATTCAGCACTGGCTGAAGTCCTTCTGCTGCCATATCCCGATACATTTTGGTAAGCGATCTTTCATCGGAGATCTCAAACTGTTCATCACCGACTTTATCTTCTTCCTTGCCAGTGTATTTTTCTTCATGATCACCGATACCAGTTGACACACCAGCTGATATTTTCGTAGCACATATCTTGGCAATTCCATTGCGGAATGTTGCGCTTTCACGGGATGATACGGTTATGCCAACATACGGCAGGAAAATTCTGTAGGCACATAGAATCTGGCAAAGCTGTTTTTCACCAACATCCAGCGGATTGATTTTTTCATTGTTAATAATCGGACGCAACCGCGGACACGAAAGTGAAAACTCAGCTTGCGGATATTTGCGCTGCAAGTACCATACATGCAATGCGGTAGCTAAAGCGTCTTTTCTAAAATCAGACAATCCCAGGAGCGCTGAAAAGCCTACCCCGCGCATCCCGCCCATGAGGGCCCGTTCCTGCGCTTCAAAGCGATACGGCCAAACTCTTTTATGCCCTAATAAATGCAAGGTTTCATATTTTTTCAGATCATAGGTTTCCTGAAATACCGTTACATAATCAGCACCACATTCATGCAAATATTTATAATCAGCAACATTCGTTGGATAAATCTCGAGTCCCACATTGCGGAAATATTTGCGAGCGAGCTTGCAAGCTTCACCAATATATTTTATGTCGCTTTTAGTCTTGCTTTCACCGGTCAGAATTAAAATTTCTTCCATACCGCTATCAGCGATAACCTTCATTTCGTGTTCAATCTGCTCTGATGTAAGCTGCAGCCGCTTAATGTCATTGTAGCAGTTAAAACCGCAGTATACACAGTAATTTTCGCAATAATTAGCAATATAAAGCGGGGTAAACAGGTATACTGTATTGCCAAAATGCCGGCTGGTTTCAAGCTTGGCTCTTTGTGCCATTTCCTCTAAAAAGGGAGCCGCGGCCGGTGACAAAAGCGCTTTAAAATCCTCGACACTGCAAGTCTTGTGCTCAAGTGCCCTGCGCACATCAACTGCTGTATATTTTGTATAATCATAGGCCTCCATCTGCGCTATGACCTTATTTCTTACTTCGGGTGAAATCTGCTCCATATCAGGGAAATATTCCATTGGATCTTTGCGGCACGATGGATCATTTTCTAGTTTATGCTTGCGATCAAGCGCTTTTTCACTAAGCTTAGCTGAATCAATAAAAAAATTATTTTCCTTTTTTTCTTCGCTCATCATGCTGCCCCCTTAATCATGCAAAAAGCCTGTCAGCGGATCAGATGCTGCCGCTCCCCGCGTAAGCACTCGTCCTAAGCCTGATAGATAAGCTTTGCGGCCAGCACTTATAGCCTCCTTAAAAGCTGATGCCATGAGCGTAAGGTTCCCCGCTGTTGCCAAAGCCGTATTAGCCATGATAGCGGCTGCGCCCATCTCCATCGCTTCACAAGCCTGTGACGGCGAGCCAATGCCAGCATCGACTATTATCGGCAAATCAATTTCATCAATCAAAATCTGAATAAATTCCTTGGTCGCCAAGCCTTTATTCGAACCAATCGGCGCTGCCAATGGCATAATCGAAGCTGCACCAGCATTTACTAAATCGCGGGCTACGTTTAAGTCGGGGTACATATAAGGCATTACGACAAAACCTTCTTTAGCCAAAATCTCCGTAGCTTTGATAGTTTCAGCATTATCCGGCAGCAAATATTTGCTATCACGCATGATTTCAATTTTTACAAAATCGCCACAGCCAAGTTCACGAGCAAGGTGGGCAATGCGAACCGCTTCTTCGGCATTACGTGCTCCTGATGTATTAGGCAGCAAGGTAACAGACTTAGGGATATAATCTAAAATATTTTCTTTTTCCTTGGTATTAGCCCGTCTTACGGCTAAAGTAACTATTTCAGCACCAGCATCCTTTACTGCTGCCTCGATTAACTGCAAGGAATACTTGCCTGAGCCTAAAATAAAACGGGAATGAAAGGTATGTCCACCTAAAGACCAAGTATCTTCATTGTTATTTTCTGTCATAAAAATCTCCTCAGCTTTCCTAAAATATATTATGCACAGCTATTAACAGCCACCGCCCATAAAGCAGACAATCTCAACCACATCGCCATTCTGCATAATGGTTGTATCATAATCAGCTTTAGGTAAAATTTTTTCATTATATTCTACCGCAATAGCTCTAGCATCGTAACCAGCCTGCTTGAGCCAAGTGGTTATCGTTAATCCCGCTGCATTTTTAGCTTCACCATTTATTTTTACCATAAAATCCCCCTGTATACAAAAAGAGACTACCTGACCGGCAGTCCCTAAAGATTCATTCTTAGTGAAGAAACGCTTCCCTACGTTGGCATTATCCAAATCAGGTTACGGGTCGAAACCATAAGCTTCCTCTCAGCCAGCTGCGCTAATGCCACCGGCTCCCCTCGCTCTATCAATTTACTCAATTATAACGCTAATATTAGGAATTTGTCAAAAATCATGGCAAATATTTCCCCGGCGAGATACATTACCCGCAAACGGTTAATACTTGGCCGCGATTATCTTAGATTGACCAGTTATTAGGTGTCAAAACCGTTTTCATAACACTTGCCTGCAAAACAGCAGCTGCTATATCCGTGCTTGACGTTACTTCATCATCAGCGATATCCGTCCATTCTTTAACTTTGGTTATAGCCTGCGTATCTTGCTGTGACGACAATACCAATAATACCACGATGCCTGCTTTTAACAGATGATTTGTCACATTTTGATAATCTTCATCAGCTTTCGGTACATAAAGATACGTATGTCGTCCATTACGCACTAAATTGTATTCAGCTTCCTTAATCACAGCTAATTTTTCTTCATCACTGCCGGATCTAAATACTACCGCTAACGGCTGCTGCCAGTTAAGCGCACTTCGCATATTATCAGTAGCCTTAATTTCCACCTTGCTGCCAGTACCAACAGCCCGTACTACACCACAGGCAGCCGTCATATTACTGATGCGATCAATCAGTATAAACTCGCCTTGGACACGATGATGCGCAAATTTATCGATTACAATAGGCTCGGTAACGGCCAGTTCACAAACGGCAATTTCGTTTTTAGTAAGTTTTTCCGCATCAAGCTGCTTGCCAGTATTAATATCAATCCGATAGTCAATCTTTGTCAGCACACCCGGAATTTTTTTTGTTCCCAAAAGCACCATAAAGTTTTTGCCAACCGTAAGTTCAGTATCATCCATCCAAAGTATTTCCGCTCTAAACGAATCTGCTTCGGTAAGTCCACTAGCTTTTTCCAAAACACAGCCACGTGATACATCAACTTCACGATTCAGCTGCAAGGTTACTGGCTGACCCTTTTGCGCCGTTTTAGCTTCTTTATCGGCTATCAAAATGCTTTTTACCTGTGCCTGTTCACCACTAGGCAGGCTGGTAACCGTGTCGCCAACAGCTATGCTGCCGCTTTCAATCTGTCCCTGAAAGCCACGGAACTCATGATTTGGCCGGCAAACCAGCTGGATTGGAAGGTAAAAGCCCTGCTCTTTGCTCGCCGCATCGGTTATATCAACGGTTTCCAAATAAGGAAGCAGTGCCTTGCCCTTATACCACGGCATATTAGGTGACTTCTTGGTTATGTTGTCACCTTCAGTAGCCGATACTGGTATCAATTGCACCTGCAACAACCCTAATTCTACTTGCAATAGTTCTATTTCACTAGCAATTTTCTTGAATTTGACCTCATCATAGCCAATTAAATCCATTTTATTAATCGCAAAAACAAAATAGCGAATCCCCATCAAAGCACAGATGCGGGCATGCCGACGGGTCTGCGTTAATACTCCCTGCGAGGCATCAACCAGGATAACAGCTAAATCCGCAAAGGAAGCACCACAAGCCATATTACGCGTATATTCCTCATGTCCTGGGGTATCAGCACAGATAAAGCTGCGATTATCTGTCGTAAAATAACGATAAGCAACATCAATAGTTATACCTTGCTCACGCTCAGCTAAGAGACCATCTAACAACAGTGAATAGTCGATAGCACCGCCACGGCTGCCAACTTTTGAATCTAACAGCAAGGCTTCTTTTTGGTCAGCATAGATTAATTTAGCATCATAGAGCAAATGACCAATTAAGGTTGATTTACCGTCATCGACACTGCCACAGGTTATAAATTTTAATAAATCATTCATTAGAAATATCCCTCCCGTTTCCGGCGTTCCATGCTGCCAGCACCTTCATGGTCAATAACTCGGCTGGTACGTTCTGATTCGACTGCACCTAGCGTTTCCTTGACAATACTGTCTAGATCATCGGCATCTGATTCAACTGCACCGGTTAAAGGATAACAGCCAAGCGTGCGGAAACGGATCTTCTTGTGGCTTATATCCTGCGCTTTTAAGTGCAATTTATCAACTATGCGGTTATCATCAATCATGATTATATTGCCATCACGCTCGATGCAAGGACGTTCTTTAGCCAAATACAACGATACAATTTCAATTTTTTCCCGCTGAATATACTGCCAAATATCTTTTTCAGTCCAATTAGAAATAGGAAATACGCGGATGCTTTCACCTTTGTTTATCTGCGCATTGTAAAGCTTCCACATCTCTGGGCGTTGATTCTTTGGATCCCAAGCCTGAGCGGCATTGCGAAAAGAGAAGATACGCTCCTTGGCTCGTGATTTTTCTTCATCACGCCGCCCGCCACCAAAAGCTGCCGTAAAACCATATTTAGCCAAGGCCTGTTTTAACGCCTGCGTTTTCATAATATCAGTGTAAGAAGCACCATTATCAAATGGATTTATCCCCGCCTTCAAGCCTTCTTCATTTTTGTATTCAAGCATTTCTAAACCATATTTTTTTGCTTGCGCATCGCGAAATTCAATCATTTCGTGAAATTTCCACGTAGTATTGATATGCAAAAATGGAAAGGGCGGTTTTTCCGGATAAAATGCCTTTAATGCCAAATGCATCATAACTGAACTGTCTTTACCGATAGAATAAAGCATTACTGGTTTTTCACACTCAGCAGCTACTTCTCTTATGATATATATTGCCTCTGCTTCCAGCGCATCAAGATGCGACAACTTTCCCATATTTACTGGCCTCCTCGTTAATAAGCATTCGCTTGATCCTTTTTTACTACAATCTGCTGACGATCATCATTTAACTGTAAGTCCCAAACTAATTCCCGCTCGCTGTCATGGGCATAGAGTCTGCCGCCAGCACCGCCAAGATTGGCTGACAGGTAATAATATATCGCATCACAGGGACAGGTTTTGACGCAGGCTGTGCAGCCCCAGCAATCACGAATATCACGAATTTCAGCTTTGTTATTTTCTAATAGCAAGAGATTGCCAGGGCAGGCTTCGGTGCACTTGCCACAGCCAATGCATTTTTCACTTTCAATACTGATGCTCATACTTATCACCTCTTTTTACTAAGGGACGGCTGATTATTTTGATAATACCATTTTCTAGTCTGGAATTGATATACTTTTCAAAAGCTGAATCCTTCGCTGGATAATCAAGGTTTTCCGCAAAACTGTGCCAACGAGTTTCTTTGCGAGCTTGCAGATGTTCCAGCAAAACCTTGCAAATAAGCAACCGGTTTTTCAGCTCAAATATTTTCATTAGTTCATAATTATCAGCTGCTGGCAAATTATCACTTAACCGCTCTAATCTTGCAATATGCTTTTTCGCTACCGCTAACTGGCGCATCGTATAACGATATGCCGTACTGATACCACCAGCATATTCATCCATAACCTGCTGCATAGCTTCTTCCAAATCATTAACCGTAAACTGCGTTGCCCGCTCTTTAAAATACGCCTTTACCTTTTCTACTATGACAGGTATTTGCTTGTCTATTTCCAAAGCATCGCTACCCGTTTTTTCCTTAGCGTATTTACTGGCAGCTAGTGCCGCCAGCTTACCTTCTACCAAGGAACCAGTCACGTATTTTTGCGGACAGCCGCCAGCAACATCACCAGCAGCAAAAAGTCCCTTCAAGGTAGTAGCTCTATTGACATCAATCCAATAACCGCTAGCCGTATGACCACCGACTATATAAGGCTCGCTGCCTTCGACTTCAACATTGGCCACTTTCGGTCTAAGTCCTGTTTCTCGCCATTTTAACGTCTGCGCCGGTGCCATATTTAAATAAGCCTTTTCCAGCGAATCCTGCGCCGCATCGCTTATCCCCTTGGTTTCTAAATAACATGGTCCGCGACCAGCTAAGTTTTCACTGACCACCGCATAAAGTCTTTCGGCAGTGGTATTACCATATTGGGCTTGATAATGCTCACCTTTAGCATTGAGCTGCTCAGCGCCGACGCCTTGCGCCAGCGTTCCCGTTGGTGCAAGCGTATCTTTACAGCGAAGGGCAATAAAACGCATCTCAAAAGATGTCATCTCCGCTCCAGCGCGTATTCCCATGGCGTAACCTGCTCCGGTATTAAACGGACTATACCACATTTTATGATTGCTGATACCTGGATGATTAGGGCGATACAGACCAGCAGCTCCGCCTGTTGCACAAATTACCGCTTTAGCTTGCAAGACATAAACAACGCCTTCCTTGAGGCTTATCCCCCAGGCTCCTGTTATTTCTCCTTTTTCCCCTTGCAAATAATCAATAATGGCAATATGTTCCAAAACTTTTACATTAGCTGCCTTGCGAACTGCCTTGGCTAAAATGGGCTTGATATTTTCGCCATTTATTTTTATATTACGCCAGCCTCTAGCTGCATATTTGCCATTTTTATCTTTTAATATAACTAGTCCCAATTTCTCCAGTTCTTGCGTAACCTCATTTAAATCTTCCGACATGGTGACTAGTAAATCATCGCGCACAATGCCTTCGGCATCACGAGCTGCATAATCAGCATAATCAGTTGGCACATGACCTTCCGTAATATAAGCATTCAGCGCATTTACTCCAGCTGCCAGACAGCCGCTGCGATTTATATTGGCTTTATCAGCTACTGTAACTGCAAGCTCTGGTGATTCTTTAGCTAAAGTTATCGCCGCATAACAGCCAGCAGCGCCACCACCGACAATCAATATGTCAGTAATACATTCTTTTACTTCCATTTATAATACACATCCTTAAATGTTAAATGATAACCGAGTTTTGCCGTTTGGCCTTATTCTCAACAATCTGCGTTTTGCCATGCGCAAAGCTATAAATACGATGAATCATCACCCTAGCTTCATCCCCTTCCGCTAGCGGTTTTTTTTCTAAACTGCGCCAGCCACGAAGGAGCACTCCCTTGACCTCAACATCAATCTGCATATTGCTGCCACGAAAATACGTCCCTCTGACTATGCCGTGCTCAGCGGCTAATGGCATTGGCATTTCGTTATCGTTGGCACCTATTTCTAAAAATTCCGGTCTTATGATGCCTTCATGACTGCCAGTACCGTTTTCAAAGCCTTTAAAGATAGTATAATCAGCTATCGGTATTGATTCACCAATAAAATCAGCTACAAATATTGTTTTCGGATGCTGATATATCTCAACTGGTGTACCAATCTGTTCAATATGACCATGATTAACAATTATTATATCGTCAGCTACTTCAACCGCTTCATCTTGATCGTGTGTAACAAATATACTCGTAATTCCCAAAGTATGAATAGTTGTTTTTAGCCACTGCCGAAGCTCCTTGCGGACTTTCGCATCAATAGCCGCAAATGGTTCATCTAAAAGTAAAAGCTCCGGCTCCGGTGCCAAGGCTCTGGCAAAAGCAACTCTTTGTCTTTGACCGCCGGATAGCTGCATAGGATAACGAGCAGAAAAATCCTTTAAGCCTACTAAATCTACAAGCTCATCAGTACGCTTCTTTATTTTACTAGCTGCCTGCTTTTGCACTTTTAAACCAAAAGCAATATTTTCACGCACCGTCATATGCTTAAATAATGCATAATTTTGAAATACAAAACCGATACCACGTTTGCCCGCCGATAAATCATTTACTCTTTTGCCAGCTATATAAATGTCACCGCTGTCAGGTGCTTCCAGCCCAGCTAACATTCTTAAAATCGTGGTCTTGCCACTGCCTGATGGTCCCAAGAGCCCCACCAGTCTGCCTTTATCCACAGCTATATTAACATCATTGGAGGCTTTGAAACTGCCATAGCTTTTTTCAATATGCTTTAACTCAACTTCAATTGACATTATTCATCCCCCGTTTCGCCCGCCATTCTACCACATTACGCCCGATTAAAATTAAAACCGCTAATATTACCAGCACTGACGCTACCGCAAAAGCGGCCGTAAAATTATATTCGTTATACAAAATTTCAATATGCAACGGCAGCGTATTCGTTTTGCCGCGAATATGTCCTGATACTACTGATACCGCACCAAATTCCCCCATAGCTCTAGCACTGCAAAGTATCACGCCGTATAACAGGGCCCATTTAATATTTGGCAGTGTTACCTTGGTAAAAATCGTCCAGCCACTAGCCCCCATCGTCGCTGCCGCTTCTTCCTCACTTTTTCCCTGTGCCTCCATTACAGGGATTAGTTCCCGTGTTATGAAAGGAAAAGTTACAAAAACTGTTGCTAAAATAATTCCTGGTACCGCAAACAGTATTGCAATATGTTCAGATCGCAAAAACGGATATATGGGGCTAATTCTGCCAAATAACATGATGAAAAAGAGACCGGCAACGACTGGTGAAATAGCAAAAGGTAAATCAATCAGCGCTACTAAAGCTGCCTTGCCGCGAAAATCATATTTTGTCAGCAAAAACGCTGACGCCAATCCAAACAAAGTATTTAGTATTACCGCAGCAATAGTTGCTTCTAACGTTAATATTAAAGCCTTAATCGCAAACGGATCTAACAGCGCCTGCTTATAAACCTCAATTCCCTTGGCTAAAGCTTCACTTGCTACCAAAACTAATGGCAAAACCAGCATAAAGAACAGAAAAAGCACTGCTAGCAAAATTAAGCCGCGCCTGCGAATTATAGTCCAATTCATCCCTTACGCCCCCTGTCTTTTAATACGATAGCGCTGATAACCATTTATCACCAGCAGGATAAAAAATGACATCGCCATCATCACAATAGCAATAGCTGCCGCCGCTTGATAATCAAATTGCTCTAATTTAGCCATTATTAAAAGTGGCGCTATTTCCGTCTTGTAAGGAAGGTTGCCAGCAATAAATACGACACTGCCATACTCACCAATACCACGGGCAAAAGCTAGAGAAAATCCAGTTAACAGCGGAGCTATCAGCTCCGGCATAATTACTTTTCTAAAGGTCAGCCATTTACCAGCGCCTAACATAGTAGCTGCTTCCTCCAGCTGCGGGTCAAGATCTCTTAATATCGGCTGCACGCTGCGAGCAGTAAACGGTATTCCGACAAATATCAGCGCAATTATGATACCCGTAACGGAAAATACTGATTGTATTCCCATAGCATAGAAAAATTGTCCTAACCAGCCATTTTCCGCATAAAGCGTAGTAAGCGCAATACCTGCAACCGCTGTCGGCAAAGCAAATGGCAAATCAATTAAACCATCGACAATTTTTTTGCCTTTAAAATCATATCTAACCAGCACCCAAGCTAAAATCAGACCAAACAAAGCATTGATAAGCGCGGCGATAAGTGCGGTCAGCAAGCTTATGTAATAGGCATGAATTACTCGAAAGCTAGTAACTACAGCCAAAAATTTATTAAGTCCCATACCACTGTTATACAAAATAAACACCGCCAACGGTATCAATAATATAAGTGACAGGTAAAAAAAGGTTACTCCCAGCGTAAAATAATACCCGGGAATAACTTGTTGCTTGAATAAACGCAACATGCTAATTCCTCCCTGAAAATTTACTAACCAATTTATTTAGCAAAAATCTGATCAAAGGTACCACCATCAGCAAAATGTTTAGCTTGTGCTTGTTCCCAGCCACCAAAGGAACCATCAATCGTAACTAATTTTAACGCTGGAAATTGGTCCTTGAACATAGCTGCGACCTCTTTATCCCGTGGACGATAGAAATTTCTAGCCGCCAGCTCCTGCCCTGCTTTTGAATACAGATATTTTATATAGCTTTCCGCTAGTTTGCGGGTTCCATTGCTGTCAACCACTTCATCAACCACCGCTACTGATGGCTCAGCTAAAATACTAATTGAGGGAACAACTAGCTCATATTTATCTGGTGCATCTTTTACTGAAAGCATGGCTTCATTTTCCCAAGCGATAAGCACATCCCCCTGTCCTCGCTGCACAAAGGAGGTCGTCGCCCCTCTAGCTCCTGAGTCCAGTGCGACTACCTTGCTGAATAATTTTTTCATAAAGTCCATAATGGCATTTTCATCACCACCACAGACTTCATCAGCATAGGCCCAAGCGGCTAAATAATTCCATCTAGCCCCTCCTGATGTCTTAGGATTAGGGGTTACTACCTGCACATCATCGCGAATTAAATCATTCCAATCAGCAATATTTTTCGGGTTTCCCTTGCGTACCAAAAAGACAATCGTTGAGGTATACGGTGCCGAATTATCCGGAAAACGACTTTGCCAATCTTTAGCAATAAGTCCCGTTTTAGCAATCTCATCAACATCAGACGCTAGTGCTAGCGTCACCACATCAGCAGGAAGTCCTTCACATACTGAACGAGCCTGTTTGCCGGAACCACCATGCGACTGAGCAAACGTTACAGTCTCTCCCGTTTGTTCCTGCCAGTATTTTTGAAATATAACATTGTATTCACTATAAAATTCTCTGGTCGGGTCGTATGATACATTTAAAAAACCATCACTATTGCTGCTGCAACCACCATTAAATAAAGTAAGAAATATAACTGCAAACACTGTCCATAAGTAATTTATTTTTTTTCTCGTCATTTTTTCACCCGCCTAAAAATAAAAAGCCTATGTACATGCGTAAAATAACCTTCACGCACGTACATAGGCTTCCGTTTTCGGATCACCAATTCATATATTTTTTATATGTTTTCTCTGTATTATCAGTTTACTATTTGTTTTTTAATTTGTCAATATTTTTATGAAAATTATATTCCCTCACCGTCAAGACCAGTAAAGCGCTGTTTTTCGGTACGCTCCATCTGAATAACACTGCCTTTTTTTACAACAATAACCAATTTGCCAAATTGCAAATGCGAAAATTCCTGCATAATATGCTGGGCTACATAGTCAACGGTCTTAGTCTCCCAATTAGTTTTCGATAAATGCTCGCCCCAATTATCAATCCGCAGTTTTTCATTCCATTCTATTTGCATTAAAACACCATTTTGGGCTACTAAAACCACCTCGCCGAAATTCAGTCTTTGCAAAGTCGTTAAAATATATTCCATCACTGTGGCTGGTATCTTGCCTGATACCAACTTCTGCTTTGCCATAGCCTGCTCACCTCATACACATTCTAAAACCATATCTATCAGATATGTTTAGTTTATTTTATATCTTAACCCAAATAACAACCTGCGTCAAGAAAATAATTTGCCACTAAAAAAACGTTTACAGTTAACATGATACCACAACTGCAAACGTTTTATCAGCTCATTTTATTTTATAGTTCCCGCAATCACCCCAATACGGCGATCTGCTCCCTTGATATGTCCACTAAGCCATTTGGTCAAAAAATCCAATATCTCTAAAATATACTCTTGCTGACTATCATCGAGTTTTTTCAAATCAATATCATCAAGTTTTTTCTCAAACGTCCGATGCTGATGAATTTCACTCCAAATATACTGGTAATTGATGCTCTTCATATATTCTTCTTCGTGCGCAAAATGCGTCTTGGTATAATCCTTGAGTTCTTCAAGCAAAGCAACTATTCTATCATATTTATCGGTAACGAATTCGTTTTTCAGTAAATCATACGTCTCATTGGCGATTTCAAAAAGATGCTCATGCTCTTTGTCGATTAACTCTATACCAGTCAAATAATCATCAGTAAATTCATATTTCATGATGATTCCACTCCCTTCATCATTTCACCTTACATTGTTACAGAATATATTATCACGCTAATGCTATGCTGTCTATCTTGTTCTAAAAAAAAGCTGTCACTGCTTATTGAGAATGACTATTGACATACTTCATTACAAGGTATATAAATATAATGACTGATTTTTAAGGGACGAACTCATAAGTAGTCGATAATATCGATAAATCTACGCATAAGTGGACAAA
>ERZ1034680.36-NODE-36-length-106135-cov-32.006137_pt1 | contig 106135 bp, 95 predicted proteins | sample MGYA00520639_ERZ1034680 | MGnify/ENA primary metagenome ERZ1034680 (study PRJEB33766, sample SAMN09781760) | gut metagenome | biome: gut microbiome | host: Homo sapiens | place: Madagascar | study: EMG produced TPA metagenomics assembly of the PRJNA485056 data...
TTTGGCAAACTCTTTCGGCTTATAATTAGTGATATATAATGTGTTCATGTCTAAAATCCTCCATAAACATATTATATCACTAGTATACACTTTTATCTATATAATCAGTTACTTAATATTTCCTCCTTATGTCCTGCATCATAGCCTTTGAGATTACTTTAAAGGCTGCTTCAGCTATTTCATAAAGCCTTTCTTCCTGCTCAGATAGATACAAACTTCCAAGTAAAGCCTCAAAGCCAGTGCTGGCATGATATTCCGCGACACTTGAACTCCTCGGAGCATGACTTTTGGCATTGCGTCCGCGCCGATAAATCGCCTTTTCATTTTCATTAAGCATCCCCTCAATGCCCTTATAAGCTTTCGCTTGCCAAACAGCTGAAACTATCTGCGCGCTAAATGAATGAAGCGCCTGTACCTTCGACTGTTCGTATGAGAGCAATCTAGTACGTACATACAAATGAAAATAAGCATCACCAACATACGCCAGCACCAAAGGATTAAGCTGTCTTACATCAACGCTTGCATAGCGCTGTTTGATGCCATCAGCATCATCAGGCTGAAACATCATATCAACCAAGCGTTTAAAGTGTTCAAATTTCATGCTTTTTTCCACCGTGCCCCGCTAGGCGTATCTTCTATAACAATGCCAGCCTCTTTCAGTTCATCACGAATCTTATCAGCTAGCGCCCAATTCTTTTCCTTGCGTGCCGTCTGTCTGATACTGATAATTAAATCCATCAATTTATCGGTAAGACCATTATCTGCCTCAGCTGTATTTTGTTCAAAAATACCAATAACTCCTGCCATATATTTATAAGCCGCAGCAGCTTTAGCAAAACCAGTCTTATCAAAAGCAATTTTTTGACTGCTGACATCTTGATAATAAATATTAATTTCTTTGGATAATGCAAACATCTGACTTATAGCTAAAGCCGTATTAAAATCGTCATCCATAGCTTCATCAAAAGCTTTGACAAAATCCTCAGCCTTAGCTGCCAGGCTAGCTGCAGTAGACGCTTCGCCTGCTTGGGCAGCTAATTCTTTGATAAATTCTTCACTTTGCACTAGTCGCGACAGACTAGTCTGAGCTTCTTTTAAGCGTTCATCACTAAAATCAAGCGGACTACGGTAATGAGTTTGCAAAATAAAAAATCTGACTACTTCACCTGGATATTCTGCTAAAATATCTTTAACCGTAAAGAAATTGTTCTTGGATTTTGACATCTTTTCATTGTGAATCGTTATAAAGCCATTGTGCAGCCAATATCTAGCAAAGCTGTTTTCATCACCTATACAAGCCTGTGACTGAGCTATTTCATTTTCATGATGCGGAAAAATCAGATCACTGCCGCCGCCGTGAAAATCAAATTTTTCGCCCAAATATTTAAGGGACATTGCTGAGCACTCTATATGCCAGCCAGGACGCCCCTTGCCCCAGGGACTATCCCAGCTCGGTTCACCCGGTTTAGCTGCTTTCCACAACGCAAAGTCCATTGGATTATGCTTACGTGAGTCAACCTCAATGCGAGCCCCCGCCTGCATATCCTCCAATTTACGACCGCTGAGTTTACCATAACCAGCAAATTTTTCCACACTGTAAAAAACATCGCCATTATCTACCGCATAAGCATAACCTTTAGCGATAAGCTTTTCGACCATAGCGATAATATCAGGAATAGTTTCACTAACCCGCGGATAAACATCAGCTCTTTTTACATTAAGCGCATCAATTGCTTCAAAATAGGCTTTGATGTAACGACCAGAAATATCACTCCATTTTACGCCTTCTTTATTAGCTGTATTAATAATCTTGTCATCAACATCAGTAAAATTTTGAATATAATGTACTTTATAACCCTTGCTGGCAAAGTAACGGCGAATCACATCCCAGGTTACAAACGGACGAGCATTTCCTATATGCGGATGATTATATGGCGTAACGCCACAGCAATAAATGCTGACTTCACCGTCTTTAAGCGGTTTAAACTCCTCTTTAGACCGCGTCATTGTATTATATACTTTCAACATAACTAAGGCTCCTCATATAATAAAACAGTTATTTGTTTATTTTTTCAATACCAGCTACGGCATAAGCCGAAATTCCCTGCTCTTTCCCCGTAAATCCCAGCTTTTCCTCCGTAGTAGCTTTGACGTTTACCGCATCAAGCTCAATGCCTAATACTTTGGCTATATTTTCATTCATTTGCGGAATATAATCCTTCATTTTCGGTTTTTGCGCTACGATAGTAGCATCAACATTGCCGACTCCATAGCCTTTAACCTGCAACAGCTTTACTACCTCAGCTAAAAGCTTTAAGCTGTCAGCTCCCGCAAACTTTGGATCCGTATCGGGAAAATGCCTGCCTATATCACCTAAAGCTGCGGCACCAAGCAAAGCATCGGCTATAGCATGCAACAGCACATCTGCATCTGAATGACCTAAAAGTCCTAACGTATGCGGTATCGTAACACCACCAATGATAAGCTTCCGCTCCGGTACTAATTTATGAACATCATAGCCCATGCCAAATCTAGTCATCATATTCCCCCTAGTCATCTTGCTTTTTAACGCTAGTTACCAAATGTTCTTTTGCTATTTTAGCAGCGACTTGCACTTTGCTAGCAAGCTTTTCCATATTTTCTTTTATAAAAGCCTCGGCCATTATTAAATCTTCTGGTGTTGTCAGTTTTATATTACGGTAGTCGCTCATAACAATATGTACTTTTTTACCTAGCCGTTCCACTAAGCTGGCATCATCAGTACCTAGAAAATTATCTTGCATCGCCTTCTCATTTGCCTCAAACAAAATATTGCGCCAAAAACCTTGTGGCGTCTGTACTGCCCACAGTGACGACCGGTCAGGGGTACTCGCCACTATACCATCAACTACTTCCTTAATGGTATTTTTTTCTGGCACTGCCGCTATCGCCCCGCCGTACCTGCGGGCAGCAGTAATAACATTTTCAATAGTATTAATACTGACTAAAGGTCTAGCTGCATCATGTACTAATACTACATCTGCTGCTTTACTAGCACATTGTAAACCATTCCAAACAGAATACTGCCGTTCAGAACCACCAGCTACTACCTTATAGGGCTTTAAACCAGCGACATCTTTTAGCATTTGTTCAATAACCGCTACTTCATCACTGCCAACAACTACTATAAGCTCGCCAATCTCAGGAACCTTGGAAAATTTTAACAGCGTATGCACCAATATCGGTTTACCCGCAATTTCTAAAAAAACTTTGTTTAAACCAGCCTGCATCCTTTTTCCCTGACCGGCTGCCGGAAATATAACACTTACCATAAAATACTCCCCTAGCAACATACTGCCCTCCCTTAAGGGAAGGCAGTATGTTAATTTTTCGGTTTAGCAAAAATCATGCGGCCAGCCGCAGTTTGTAACGCTGAGGTAACTTCAACCGCAATAGTCTGATTTAAGAGCTGCGCACCGTTTTCAACTACAATCATCGTACCATCATCAAGATATGCCACACCTTGACCTGGTTCCTTGCCAACCTTGACAATGGAAACTGTCATTGACTCACCTGGTATCACAACTGGCTTTACCGCATTTGACAATTCATTGATGTTTAAAACCTCAACCCCACGCAATTGCGCCACTTTGTTCAAATTAAAATCATTGGTAATAATCTTGCCGCCGACCTTTTGTCCAAGGCAAACAAGCTTAGAATCGACCTCGGGAATATCTTCAAAATCCTGATTAGTTATTTCAACCTTCATCCGTGATTCTTTACGAATTTTTTGCAAAATATCCAAACCACGCCGTCCCCGGATGCGTTTTAAGGAATCTGATGAATCAGCTATATGCTGCAATTCTTCTAATACAAAAACCGGTATTAAAAGCGTTCCATCAATAAAGCCAGTTTCACAGATATCAGCTATGCGGCCATCAATAATAACACTAGTATCCAACAGTTTGTATTGTTTATCAGCCATAACAGCTACCTTAGAAACAGACTTACCTTCAGCATCCTGACCTTCACGGCTGCCATTTTTAGCAGTTTCTTTCATAAAGCGCGGAATAAAGTCAAATATTCCGGCAAGTTCTTTTCGTTTTTTTATCGTAATGTGTATTCCTAAATAACCGAATACTATACTAAAAATAACTGGTATATATTCACCAACGATAGGAATTTTCGAAAAAGCATAACCTAATAAATTTGCAATTATAAGTCCGATAAAAAGTCCAGCTGCTCCCGCAATAACATCATGAATCGGCATTTTATTCAGCTGATTCTCCACCCAAACCGAAAACCGTTTTAAAAGACCAATGAAATATGGCGAGGAAAAGAAACCAACCAAACCTCCGGCAATAGCTCCTACCAGAATACAAAGCAATCCCGCAAAGGACAGCTTAAATATCCCCATATCTGCTTTTAATATTTCAGTACTAATGAATAATGTTAATAATGGACTAGCTAGATTTAGCAATGCGCCACCGGCGATTGCCATAAACAATGTAATAAAAAAACGTAATACACGATCCAGCACCCATATCACCCCCATTTCTTTCTTATTTAATAACATAAAATTAGTATAGTCAAAATCCACCTAACATGTCAATATCATTGCCTAAAGCTAAAGGAAGCTCCGTGCTAATCTGATATAGAATTCAGCACTAGAGCTTCCTTTTTGGGGTTATTTTTAGTTAAGAAAAGAGAAAATTAAATGGAATTAGGGGGAATATTTTATTATAACCGTTCGTATTCAGCCGCAGCCAGGATAAATGGTCCTAAGCCTTTCGGTTCATTCGTAACGATCGGTTCACTAATGTAATAGGCAAATGAGCCATCACGCTCACCATAAGCCTTAGTCGGTTTGCCGCCAAGACCAGCCACGAAACAAATCTTATTGAGATTAATCGTATGCATTGGCGTCTCACAAATAAATTCATCCAATAAGCCTTGATAGCTAAGTTTAGCAAATTCACGCATTTTTTCCGGCAGATAACCTAACCGCACACCTTTAAATAAAGCATACGCTATCATGCAGGAACCTGAAGCTTCAACATAATTGCCCTTGCGGTCGCCACAATCAAGCACCTGATACCAGACATGCGAATCCTTGCTGGCAACTTTTAGTAAAGCTTCCATCGTTTCATTCAGGATTTTGATGATTTCGGCCTTATACTCATTAGTTTCCGGCAATTGCTCTAAAGTATCAACCAAAGCCATGCAATACCAGCCCATTGACCGGCTCCAAAAATGTTTGGATAAACCAGTAACCGGATCAGCCCACGGCTGCTGGCGAGCATCATCATAGGCATGATACAAAAGACCGGTTTTGGGATCAATCGTATGCTTGCGTGCGATTATGAACTGACGAGCTATATCATCATATTCCTTCATATCCTTGGAAAATTCGCTGACATACTTGGCATAAAAGGTGACGCCCATATAAAGACCATCAAGCCAAATCTGCTCTGGATAAATTTCCTTGTGCCAGAACACACCCTCTTTAGTCCGTGGATGATTCTCTATCTGACTGCGCAGAAGCGCTAACGCTTTTTTATATTTTTCTTCATGCGTTTCCTGATAGATAGTCAGTAAAATTTTACCGTTGTTCAAATGGTCAATATTATATTCATCAACACTGTAACCACGAATCGTGCCATCTTCATTAACAAATGTATCCATGCACTCTTTGACATAATCAAAATATTTGCGTTCACCAGTCTGTTTCCAAACCTCAGCAATACCATCGAGAGTCAGACCAAATTCATAAGCCCAATAGCTAGTTAAATCGGTTTTGCGGGCAATAACTGAATCTGCCATCCATTTTGAATAACTTTTCATAAATATATCTCCTATATAATCTTAATTAATCTCACTGCAAAGCTTCAGCGGTATTGGAATGTCTGTGCATAACATTGTTATGACCAAAGCACTGCTCATATTTCCAGCCAGTCAAAGCCTCAACTGCTTCGCGCGTTTCCGGCGTAACATCAGCCATGCTGCCACCAGCTTTAATGCGATGTACTTCATCAACTAGGAGCTTATGCGATTCTTTCGTCAGTTTCAAATTGCGGGCAATGAGCCAGATTACTACACAAAGGATAATTGGAATAACAATGGTCATAACCAAAACACCATCAATAGCACTAGCTGTCTGTTGACCAGCACCTTTTTCAAAACCGAAAGCAGCTAAGCCTACACCTAAAAGGAAACCTTCCATAGCTGAAGCAACTTTGGACAAAAGACCATTGACACCTGTAAAGATACCTTCACGACGTTCCATCGTAACAGCTTCATCAATATCAGCCATAAATGGCAGCTGGAATACGGGGATATAATCGGCACCAGCCTTACCAATGTTGTTGATAATAGCCAAAATAGTGAGCCAAACTACAACCATATGCTCTTCCATGCCGAAATGACCAACATACAGTGCATAATAAGCAACGAGGGAAACCGTAACAATTACACCTACTACCTTGAAAGCGAACGGTCCGCCGTAACGATAGCAAAGTGTGATAAAAATAGCTAAAGCAACAAAAGCAACTAAAGTTGAAACCGAAGTAATTATCGACGTAGCACTCTTAGTAAGACCTAAAGCATAAATTACATAGTAGGTAAATACACCAGCTGCCAAATTCTTGTAAATACCGATGAATAGCATCATGCCAGCATGAAGTCTAAAAGCCCGAATACGCATCGAAGCAAAAACGTCATTTACTAGTTTCAAAAGCACATGATGTACCGAACCCATTTTATCAGTATAATGAATATCTTCTGGTGCCCGCTCATAAGTGAGGAAATAAACCGCTAGCAGTGAAATGGCAGTTACAATAGCATAGGAAAGACCAGTATAGAAATAAGCATCAACATTGCCTTCACCTAAACGCTGGAAGAAAAATGCGGGGAACAAAAGGGCAATCGTCGAAGCAAAGGTACCGCAATATTGCTTAGCCGAAACAAGTTTCGTTTTTTCTGCTGCCACCTGCGTCATCTCTGCTGGGAGCGTCGGTCCAGGTACCATTACCATCGTAAATACCATCTCATAAATCATATTAGCAAAGAGATAGAACGTAAACGTATGCCCCGGAGTCCAAAGAATCGGATATGTTATCAATACCATCGGCACGCCTAACAAAATGAAGAAACGACGACGACCAAAACGGCGACCAATAGCTGTACGACCAAAGTTATCACTGATAAAGCCCATAATTGGATTGCCAATAGCGTCAATAAGGCGAGCTATCGTAAAAATCAGACCAGCTTGTACCGCTGGAATATCACAAGCTGCAGTATAGAAAAACATCAAAAATGCCGATGATAGTGCCTGCGTACCGCCACCGAGGAAGTTCAAACAAGCATAACCCAGGACATTTCCCCAGGTAACCTTACGTGTTTTCATGGTTTATTCTCCTCCTAAAATACTACGTCATAAATTCGTTAACCGATTTACTATAAACAAATTCACTTAATAAACAAATTCACTTAATAAACAAATTCACTTAATAAACAAATAATTACTTAAACTGCTCACCAATATCAATAACTTTATCAGCTTGCCTAATACCATTAATCGTAACATCTTCATAGCTAAGATTGCGAATGTTCGCTAATACTGCCTCGCCTTTAACGCCTGCTATATTCATATTGCGAAACACAACATTGGTTATCGGCGCATCAGCAAATCCCTTTAAATAGAATGGATATTTTGCATCAATACTGCCACCAGCCTTAGTCTTAAATCCATCTATCGCAATATTTTTAAGTTCTGGCAAATGCTTGCCATTTCTTCCTTCTTCATAAAAGAAATCAGCATGTATAACTGCTATCCGTGATTTGTTAACTATGCTGTTTCTGACATAAATGTTAGTTAAGGAACCGCCACGCTTAGCATTGGTTTTAAAGCGAATAGGATAGTCGAGATTCGGACTGTCAAAGCTGTTATCCTCAGCCAAAACATTATGTACTCCGCCTGATATCTCACTGCCAATTGTTATACCGCCATGACCATTGCTAAAATGATTGCGACGAATGACAACATTTTCGGTTGGTACACCAATGCGGCGCCCATCCTGATTGCGACCGGATTTTATGGCTATACAGTCATCCCCCGTTTGGAAGTAACAATCCTCTATCAGCACGTTCCGTGAACATTCAGGATCTACACCATCATTGTTGTAGAGGTTAGTTTCGATGTGTATCCCTTGAATAAGTACGTTTTCGCACAAAACAGGATTGACTTCCCAAAACGGAGAGTTGGCTATACGTACGCCTTGTACCAGCACATTACGGCAATTATAGAACTGAATGAACGGTGGCCGTAAGGTTGAAACCGTATCATCGAATAAACGCTTTTGGGTTTCGGTCTTGGCTACATTAAATGCAAATAATCGTTCACGCTGTTCCTGCTGATCCTTTTCCCCGAAATAACCAAATTTCCATGGCATCCAATTAAATTCATCGGCTGCTCCATCCAGGGTTCCAAAACCAGTTACCGCTATATCTTCCGCACCATTTGCATAAATAAATGGTGAGAAATTCATACATTCAACACCCTCCCAGCGACTGTAACGCACGGGATAGAATTCATTAGTTTTGTTTCTTACAAAACGTAAAACCGCATCTTTTTTAAGGTGTAATTCTACTTTGGATTTCAAAACCAAAGCTCCGGTGTAATAGGTTCCCTCAGGTATAACCACCACACCACCACCAGCTGCAGCTGCATCATCAATGGCTTGTTGAATGGCTTTGCCATTATATAGAACCTTCCTATAGTTTTGAATTAACTTTTTAGTCAGATAATTTTTATCATGCTTCATCGCCTCTTTGGTTCCTTTATAGGGACCATCCGGATGAGTAAGATATTCTTCTTCAATTTCAGTTACCATGACCTTATATTTCTCGGACGTTACATCAATAATATTGCTCTTGGCCTCTCTATGGCCTAAGCACTCAGTATGTGTAACGATTTCGTCATAAAGTTTCTGGTTCCAGGTAAACTCCATCTTTCTCCCCACTTTCTTGTTCACTGGACTTTATCCTGTTTGTTTTTCTTTACAAATATATCTTATCATTCTATCTTGTTTTATCCTATAGAATATTTTTAGTCAATTCTTAAATTTTTAAAGAATATGAATCAAGCCGCATAAATTTATTAATATAAAAGGGACCGGTCAAAATCGACCGATCCTCCATAATTTAAATTAACCTAATTCTGTTTTGGTAGAACGCATAAATAACTGCATCAACTGTTCTTTCGGATTATTATGGTTATGAACTATTTCATAAACCGTAGCACATATCGGAAGCTCAACAGCATATTCATGGGCTAAATCCATCAATGCTTCCACCGTATAAACCCCTTCAGCAAGTTTGGTAAAAGGCTTGCCCTTTATTAAATCCTCACCAAAACGACGATTATTGCTATGCGCTGAAAACAGTGTTGCTTCATAATCACCCAGATGTGACAAGCCATAAACCGTCATCTTGTCACCACCCATAGTTTCAATAAGCCTTGATAGCTCTCTAGTGCCACGAGCCATCAAGGCTCCTTTTAGACTGCTATAGCCAAAGCCATCGAGCATTCCCGCTGCTAATCCAATAACATTCTTGGCAGCAGCACCGATTTCGGTTCCTAACAAATCCTCACCATAATAAAATCTTATCAAAGGACTAGAAAAGGCTGCTACTAAATCCTTAGTAAGCTTCATTTCTTTAGCGGCAATAACCATACAGTTAGGTATGCCGCGCACAAAATCCTGAACATGTCCCGGTCCTACCCAAACCGCGACTTTAGTGTCAGCACCTAAACATTCGGCAAATACCGTCGTCAGTCTTTTACCAGTACCTATTTCCAAGCCTTTCATGCATAAAATATAGCGTTTGCGCGAAAAACCAGCTATTTTTTTTATTTGACCGCAAAAAGTCCTAAGCTGCTGAGCACTTATCGAAATGATTATGGTATCAGCAAAATTTAAAGCTGCCGTTAAATCATCCGTCAATGCTACTGTATCGGGCAAAGTAAGATACTCATTGGCATGATGACCTTTTAATTCCTGCAAATGCTTTGAACCAGGGCGTCCCCACAAGGTAACCTGATGACCGATATGATCAGCATACCAGGCATGAAAGCTTCCCCAGCGGCCGCAGCCCAATACAGTAATATTCATGCTGATACCTCTACTTTCGCTCCGGTAATATCACGAACTACTTCGCCGGCAATAATGAGTCCTACTACGGACGGCACAAAGGAAATACTCCCTGGTACAGCTCGGCGTATATCACAATTGCGGGCACTGCCCGGCGGACAAATGCAGTTATCGCCACAGCCACTCTGCTTGACAACCAGCGGTTTTTCCTTAGAATACACTACCTTCAGCTTGCGCACGCGATTTTCTTTAAGCTTTTTGCGCATAACCCGAGCTATTGGATCAACGCTGGTTTTATAGATATCCGTTACTTCAAATTTAGTCGGATCAAGTTTATTGCCAGCCCCCATACTGCAAATAATCGGAATGTTTAATTCTTGGCATTTTAATACCAGATTTATTTTGCCCGTAACTGTATCAATAGCATCAACTACATAATCATAAGGCTGGTTAAAAAATTCCGCCGCATTTTCTGGCAAGTAAAATTTATCAATAGTATCAACTACTGCCTGCGGATTTATCTCCAAAATGCGTTGTTTCATCATCGCAGTTTTAGGTTTGCCTACAGTTTTGCTTGTTGCATGAATCTGCCGGTTTATATTAGTAAGACAAATTAAATCGTTATCTATCAGCACTAAATGTCCTACGCCAGCTCTAGCTAATCCTTCAGCTACAAATGACCCTACGCCGCCAACACCAAATATTGCCACCGTACTGCCAGCTAACTTAGTCATAGCTTCTTCCCCTAACAACAGCTCCGTACGCGAAAACCTGCCTAATTTATTCACCTTTCCCATCTCCTCCACAATTAAAAAGCACACAAACGCCCGCTAAAAGCGAGCGTTCCTGCTAAGAACTGAATCTTTATCATTTTTCTTGACCATCGGTAATTTTAAAGGCTGGAATAGCAAATACCTTACCGCTGCCAATGCCATTATTATCAGCTGGCAGCTTTTTATTCATAAAGCTGGGCGTACTTAACTGAAAAGCATCTTTTTTCACTTTACTTTCCGGAACCTTAATCGCTGGCGTCTTTTTTATCTCGCTATCAATAAAATCAGTAGCAATGAGCGTAGCTCTTATTTCTCCATCCATATTATCATCCTCTACCGTTCCCATGATAACATTAACTTCCGGATCAGTCTTTTCTACCATATAATTCATAGCTTCATCTACGTCATAAAGACTCATGCTATCATCACCAGTCAGATTGAGTATGACACCACGCGCGCCCAAAATTTCTCTTTTAACTAGTGGCATTGCTATAGCTGCTTTTACCGCTTCAACTGCTCCATGCTTGCTAGTTCCAATTCCTAACATAGCATCACTGCTGTCACTTTGCTTAAAGATAGTCTTCAAATCCGCAAAATCAACATTTATTACCCCAGTAGTCAAAATTAATTCCGCGATGCAGCTAATCGCCTGCTCCAAAACCTTATCCGCAGTTTGAAAGGCCTGCGTTAAAAGCATTCGTTTATTTTCCGGAAGCAAGAGCAAATTGTCATTTTCTACCACAATCAATGCATCCATCTTTGATTGCATCTTAGTTATTCCTTCAATTGCCGTGCGTTTTTTACGTCCGCCTTCAAAAGAAAACGGCGTTGTTACAACCCCAATCGACAATACTCCAGCTTCCTTGGCAATTTTAGCCGCCACCGGAGCAGCTCCCGTACCAGTACCACCGCCCATGCCAGCCGTTATGAAAACCAAATCCGCATCGCCAATGACCGCTTTAAGTTTATCGGCTTCATTGATTGCGGCCTCCTCACCTAGCTGAACCCTGCCGCCAGTGCCACGACCACGGGTAATTGCTTCACCAATCTGAATACAGTTTATACCACATGATTCCAAAACCTGCAACTGCTTGCGGTCAGTATTAACAGCAATAAGTTCAATATCCAGATCTCTTTCCTGCCCTATTCGCATCAAGACATTATTGCCACCACCGCCAATACCTAATACCTTTATCTTAACTTTTGGTTTTATGATTGATGATGCATCTGTTGCCATGCAAAAATCTCCTCTCAAAATGCATATAGGGATTTATTCGCTGCTAACAAAAAAAATCCTGCCAAAATCACAAAAAAGACAGGACTGTACGCACAGCCCCGCCCCTCACTTTGCCAGTAAAGCTTTCATCTTTTATTAATGAAAAAGAACTACTGCCAGACATGCCAAAATAATCTTAACACTGTCAAGCTTCACGTTGCACCCGTTCCTTTCTTTATTATCAGTTATACTAAACCGTTTATCCTGATTATACACTTGTCGCTAGGTAAATGCAATCATATTGATTAGGATTTTTTTAGCTTTACAGCCAGCAAAACCACTAATATTTTGGCAAAAATTCGCTAATGGCGTTATAATGGAGACGGTTTCTTTTTTACAGGGAGGATTTTATGCATCAATATTTGTTTTTTATCGGTGAATTTCCCGTACGTTCCTACGGTCTTATATTATCACTTTCGATTATTCTAGCTACTGGCGTTGGTTATTTTTTAGCCAAGCAGGACGGACGCGGCTTAGAAAAATATTTAATTGATATTGGTATTTACTGCGGTATTGCCGGCCTTTTAGGAGCTAGATTATGGGATGTTTTTTTCTTTGACTGGAACTATTATTCACATCACCTGACTGAACTTTTAAATGTTTGGCAAGGCGGTATGGCTATTCAAGGCGGTATTTTCTTAGGTTGCCTTACAGGAGTCTGGTACTGCCGCCATCATAAGCTCGATACCGTCCATCTGCTAGATGTCTTAGCGCCAGCTATTATCTTGGGACAGGCTTTAGGCCGCTGTGCCAATTTATTAAATGGCGATGCCTTTGGCGCTCCTACCGGCAGCAGTTTTGGTATAATTTATCCAGCAGCTACTCTCGCCGCTCACACCTATGGCAATCAGCCGCTTTGGCCAGCTGAAATATGGGAAGGTCAGCTCGATATAGTTATTTTTGCCCTGCTGTTGATATTTCGTTCCACCCAGCATGCCAAAGGTCAATGTTTTGCCCTCTATATCATGCTCTACAGCTTAGCTAGATTTGGTTTAGAATTTTTACGTGGCGATTATGCCGAAAAAGTTTTTTTCTTTATGACTAGTGCCCAAACCACTAGCTTTATCGCTTTCAGCATCGCCATTATTACCTTCATTTACCTTGGCTTAAAACAAAAAAAATTAATCTAAGTCTTATTTTATATTTTATCACAAAGGGTTTGTTTTATATGAAACTTACATCTGCTTCCTTAGCTAAAATCGCTGGCATTGGCACAATCGTCTTTGCCTTTGCCATTGTTATCATCGGCAGTATCTCGGTCTCTATGAGCAACAGCAACCGGGTAATCATGGGCGTACAAACCAGTGACACCACCCTTGCCGGCATGAGCAAAAAAGAAGTGAAGGATTATTTTGCTAAAAAATCTCAAGAAAAGCTAAAAAACAAAGCCGCTGTCCTTGATTATAAAAAACAGCAGTTTGTCATAACTCCCGCTGATATCAATTTGCAAGCTGAGATTGATAAAGCCGCTGACGATGCCTATAACATTGGTCGCGAACATTCTTTTTTTATCAACCTCTTAACTCAGCTAAAATGTGCTTTATTTGGACAGCAAGTAAATATGACTGCTACTTATGATGATAATTTACTTGAGCAAAAATTAAACGCTATAAAAAAACAAGTTGACACTCCACCGGTTAATGCTGAGGTTAAGCTTGCTGGTAATGGCACTATTACCAAAAAAGCTGCTGTTACCGGTCTTACCCTGGATACTGCTGCCATAAAGGATCAGCTTGACGCCAAGCTAAAATCATTAAGACTGACTATTAAATTAAACCTTGCTCCCGAAGAACAAGCCCCCTATGTAACTGACGCTGATATAGCTGACATTGACAGTATTCTTGGCTCCTACACGACTAATTTCACGCCCGGCGATCGTGGTGATAATATTGGCATTGCTGCCAGCCACTTGCAAGGCGTTTTAATCAAGAGTCAGGCTAGTCTATCCTTTAACCAGACTGTTGGCAAACGTACCCGTGCTGCTGGTTACAAAAATGCTGGCGTTATCGTTGACGGTGAACCAGCTATCGATGTTGGTGGTGGTGTTTGTCAGGTTAGCAGTACACTCTACAACGCTATCTTGCTAGCTGGACTAAAGCCTACTGAACGCTGCAATCATTCCCTGCCATCCCATTATGTTCCTGCAGGACGTGATGCTACTGTTGCTGATAATCTGCTTGATTTTGTTTTTCAAAATCCACTGCCCCATCCAGTAATGCTAAGAGTATCTAACACCGGCTCCAGCTTAACCATTTACGTGCTTGGCACTAAAAATGATCTTGGTGGCAAGACTATCTCCCTTACTAGTGAAGGCAATGCTAAGGAACCTTCAGTCTATCGTATTTGGCGTTTAAACGGTCAAATTATCGAACGGGAATTTTTACATACTGACAAATATTCTTGATTTGTTTTTATTTAGTTTTCAACTAGTGCGCTCAATTAAATATAAATACGGTGCCGTCTGTTTATGATTAATCAGCCTATAGCAGCCCACAGTGTACTTACTCGCGGAAAGAGTTTTTACATATTCTTTTATATAGCTAGCTTCAATTGCGCCTTCAGCATGTCCAGAATAGACCATAACCGCACAAACACCATTTAAGCTCAATTGCTTAATAGTCGCGGTTATTGCCTTGAGCGTACTTTCATGCTGTGTGGTAATCGTATGCTTGGCACCAGGCAGATAACCTAAATTAAATACCGCGACATCAATAGGCTCAGTTATTATTGAGCCTATTTTTTCATGACTGCAATTTAAATACGTTATTTTAGCTGCATAGTCTTTAGTTTTGGCCTTAGTCGCCGCTATCGCTGCCGCTTGAATATCAAAAGCAAACAGCTTGACCGTCTCCCTTGAATTTTTAGCTAAAAACAAAGTATCGCAGCCATTACCAGCGGTTGCATCTACTATTACCTTTGCTGCTGGTAAAACCTTGCTTAGCGTCAGCTGCATCAATTCTATTACATTACTGATAGTTTGCATAAAACACCTCAAAATCAGTCAAGTTTTTCCGCTAACAGCGGTTTCAAAAATTGGCCCGTATAGGAAGCTTTTGCTTTTACGATATCTTCCGGACGACCAGACGCTACGATAGTACCACCTTTATCACCGCCCTCAGGGCCAAGGTCAATTATATAATCAGCGGTCTTGATAACATCTAAATTGTGTTCAATGACCACAACAGTATCACCGCCATCTACTAATCTCTGCAATATACCCAGCAATTTATGAATGTCGGCCGTATGAAGCCCCGTAGTCGGTTCATCCAATATGTATAAAGTCTTGCCGGTGCTGCGCTTGGCAAGCTCGGTAGCTAACTTCACCCGCTGAGCTTCACCGCCAGATAGGGTTGTGGCTGGTTGTCCTAATTTTATATAGCCTAAGCCAACATCTTTTATCACTTGCAATTTGCGAACAATACGTGGCACATTTTGGAAAAAATCAACTGCTTCATTTATAGTCATATCAAGAATTTCTGATATGTTTTTACCTTTATACCGAACTTCCAGGGTCTCACGATTATAGCGCGCGCCTTTGCAAACCTCGCAAGGAACATAAACATCAGGCAAAAAATGCATCTCTATCTTTAAAATACCATCGCCCTTGCAAGCCTCACAGCGCCCGCCCTTAACATTAAAACTAAAGCGGCCGGCTTTATACCCGCGCATTTTGGCCTCGGCAGTCTGACTAAATAATTCACGAATAGCATCAAACACGCCAGTATAAGTAGCCGGATTAGACCGCGGAGTACGTCCTATCGGCTGCTGATCAATATCAATAATTTTATCGATATTGGCCAACCCCTTGATTGCTTTGTGTTTCCCTGGTTTTCCCTTAACCCGATACAACTTAGAAGCAATGCCTTTATACAAAATCTCATTTACCAGCGTGCTTTTACCTGAACCTGATACACCAGTAACTAAGGTCAGGGTTCCTAATGGAAATCTTACATCAATATTTTTTAAATTATTTTCTTTAGCGCCAATTATTTCAATAAATTTGCCATTTCCTGGCCGTCTTTTAGCTGGTACCGGTATATATTTACGCCGTGATAAATATTGTCCCGTAATCGATTCAGGCACCTGCATAATTTCTTTAGCCGTTCCTTGCGCTACTACTCGTCCACCGTTAGCGCCCGCCCCTGGACCAATATCAATAATATTATCAGCTGCGTACATCGTATCTTCATCATGTTCAACTACAATCAAAGTATTGCCAAGGTCACGCAACTTCTTTAACGTTGCCAGCAAACGATTATTATCACGCTGATGCAGACCAATGCTCGGTTCATCTAAAACATATAATACACCTTGCAAGCCCGAGCCTATTTGCGTAGCCAGCCGGATTCTTTGCGCTTCGCCACCAGATAAAGTTCCTGCCGATCGCGATAATGTCAGATAATCCAATCCTACATTTAAAAGAAAATTTAATCTGGCATGAATTTCTTTTAATATTTGATTAGCTATTTTAAATTCCCGTGGCGTAAGCTCGATTTTTTCCAAAAATTCATCTGCTTCCCTTATGGTCATAGCTGTAAGCTCAGCGATATTTAAACCACCTACCGTAATAGCTAAAGTTTCCGGCTTTAATCTTGCCCCATGACAAGCTGGACAAGGAATTTCCGTCATATAATCAGCATACGACTCGCGCATTTCCTCAGACTCAGTTTCCTGATACCGTCTTTTAAGCATCGGCAGTACGCCTTCAAAGGCTACATTGTATTCTTTGTACTCACCAAACATATTAGTGTAATGAAAGCGAAATTTCTCACTGCCAGCACCATGTAGCAGTAATTTTTGTGTACTCTTATCAATATCCTTCCAAGGAGTATCAAGCGTATAACCGTATTCTTTAAGCACTGCATCCATTACACACATCGAATAAGCATTGCGATTTTTCGATAATGGCGCAAAAACACCTTCGCCTAATGATAAAGCTTTATTAGGTATAACCAGGTGCTCATCAAATTCTCTATGACTGCCTAACCCCATACATACCGGACAGGCTCCATAAGGATTATTAAAGGAAAACATTCTTGGCGTTATTTCTGGCAAGCTTATGCCGCAATCAACACAAGCAAAATTTTCACTAAACATCAGCAGTTCACCAGCAACTATCTGAATATAAACGACCCCATTGCCTAATTTTAAGGCTGTTTCCAAAGAATCTGCCAGCCGGCCTTCAATGCCTTCACGCACCACTAAGCGGTCAATTACCACATCTATAGTATGCTTTTTATTTTTTTCCAGCTGGATATCTTCACTGATATCATGAACTTCTCCGTCAATGCGCGCCCTGACATAACCTTCACGGCGAATATGCTCTAGTATTTTCTTGTGCTCACCTTTTTTGCCCCGAACTACTTGCGCCATAATCAGCATTTTTGTCCGCTCAGGCTGCTCCATAATCTTATCAATCATTTGATCGACTGTTTGCTGCGTAATCGGTTTGCCACACTTAGGACAATGCGGTCTTCCAGCTCTAGCATAAAGCAAACGCAGATAATCATATATCTCTGTTACGGTACCAACTGTCGAACGCGGATTATGACTAGTAGTTTTTTGATCTATTGATATCGCTGGCGACAATCCTTCAATATTATCTACATCCGGTTTATCCATCTGTCCTAAAAATTGACGGGCATAAGCTGAGAGTGATTCAACATACCGCCGCTGTCCTTCAGCATAAATAGTATCGAATGCCAATGATGATTTGCCTGACCCCGATAAACCTGTAATAACCACCAGTTTATCCCGAGGAATTTCTACATTAATATTTTTTAAATTATGCGCTCTAGCACCCTTTATTTTTATACTGTTTTTCATTTCTATCCCTCATTTTTAGTCACATTAGGCAGACTGCCATTGAGTTCTAATATCATATCGCGTAATTCAGCAGCCCGTTCAAATTCCAAAGCTCTTGAAGCTTGCTGCATCTCCCGCATAAGACTTTTTATAAGCTTAGCCTTTTCTTTATTATTTAATTTTTTCTTGCCTGGCTTTACCGTATAATTACCGTCTTTTTCCGCAACTAAAGTTGTTTCAATCAATGGCTTTATCGGCTTTTGAATAGTTTTCGGCACAATATTATTTTTTTCATTATAGGCCTTTTGAATTTCCCGGCGTCTTTCAGTTTCATCAATAGCTCGCCGCATCGAATCAGTAATCCTGTCAGCGTACATTATGACATGACCATTGGCATTGCGGGCTGCTCGCCCAATAATCTGAATAAGCGAGGTATCTGAACGCAAAAAGCCCTCTTTATCAGCATCTAAAATAGCTATGAGCGAAACCTCCGGCATATCCAGACCTTCACGCAAGAGGTTTATGCCTACCAAAACATCAAATTCTCCCGCCCGCAAATCATGAATTATTTCTGCCCGCTCAATAGTAGCAATGTCTGAATGTAAATAACGGACTTTAATCCCTGTTTCCTTGAGATAATCCGTCAAATTTTCCGCCATCTTTTTGGTAAGTGTCGTTACTAGTACCCGTTCATTTTTTGGGAGCCGCAATTTTATTTCTGCCAGTAAATCATCAATTTGTCCAGCTAGTGGTCTTACCTCTATCTCTGGATCCAAAAGTCCCGTTGGACGAATAATTTGCTGAGCTATCTGCTGAGCCTTTTCCTGTTCATATTTTCCTGGCGTAGCTGAAACATAAATTATCTGATTAATCCTTGCCGCAAACTCCGCAAACGTAAGCGGACGATTATCAAAAGCTGAAGGCAGCCGAAAGCCATTTTCTACCAGTGATACCTTACGGCTGCGATCACCAGCATACATTGCATGCAACTGTGGCAACGTAACATGACTTTCATCCATGACAATTAGAAAATCTTCTGGAAAATAATCCAACAGCGTGTATGGTGCATCGCCAGCCTTGCGATGCGTTAAATGCCGTGAGTAATTTTCGATACCTGAGCAATAGCCCATCTCCTGCATCATTTCCAAATCATATTTGGTCCGCTGTTCGATTCTTTGTGCCTCTAAAAGCTTGCCGGCAGCTTGAAACTTTTGTACCTGCTTTTCCATTTCAGCTTTTATATCTCGCATGGCTATTTTTAAATCTTCATCTTCGGTTACATAATGCGAAGCTGGAAAAACCATCACATGCGTACGCTTGCCATAAACTTCACCGGTTACTACATCAAATTCAACCATACGGTCAATTTCATCGCCAAACAGTTCTATTCTGACAGCTTTATTATTATAACCAGCTGGAAAAACCTCAATGACATCTCCTCGTACCCGAAATTTGCCTCGTTCAAAGGCAATATCATTGCGTTCATAACGTATTTTCACTAGCTTCCGCAAAATCATTTCCCGTTCAACAGTTTGACCTTCGTGCAGTGACAGCACCATTTCATGATAACTTTCCGGCGAGCCCAAACCATATATACAGGATACCGAAGCCACAATTATTACATCACGCCGCTCAAATAATGAACAGGTTGCGGAATGACGCAGCTCATCAATTTCATCATTTATCGAAGCATCTTTTTCAATATAAGTATCTGTCGCAGCAATATAAGCCTCAGGCTGATAATAGTCATAATAACTTACAAAATACCCAACATAATTGTGAGGGAAAAAAGCTTTAAATTCACTTGCCAGCTGAGCTGCCAAAGTTTTATTGTGCGCGATTACCAGTGTTGGCTTTTGTACTTTTTCGATAACCTTAGCTATGGTATAAGTTTTACCTGTTCCCGTAGCACCGAGCAGGACCTGCGCTTCCTGTCCATTTTCCACGCCAGCAGCCAAATCAGCTATTGCTTGTGGCTGATCTCCCATTGGTTCAAACGGTGCAACAACCTGAAACGGTATTTCCTTATCAAATTGAGTTGTATTTAACTTTGGTACCATAGCCATATTGCCCTCCCCTGTCAAGCTTACAGCGAACATGTATACCTCATTATAAACCTGTTACTTTCATTTTGCCAATAAACTAAAAGTGCTCAAGGAAAATATACCTGATGTTCTCCTTGAGCACTTTTTATTAAATTTTAAATCAAGCCGAAATCTCAGCGGCCGTCAAAATAGCTTCTACCTTAACATCGCGCTTAGTATTTAGATTAATAAATTCACCATCCGTAGTTTGAACTACTGGAAGTGCTGTCACCCTGCTTTCATCGATATAAACTATCCTGCCTTTTTTACCATTGCTGAGGCTTACCCAGTTGCCATTAAGCGAATGACACAGATGTTTAATAAACAGTACGCCATATTCAGTATCTAACCGACCATTTAAAATATCATCATAAAGTATCGAAAATACATCAAATGGTGAACGCCTTTTAGCAAATACGCGATCACCAGCCATAGCATCATAAATATCAAGAATAGCCAGCACTCGGCCAAAACGCGAAATCATATCTTTTTTCAGCTTGTTAGGATACCCAGAACCATCACAGCGTTCATGATGCTGTAACACACCCTCCATGATATCACGATTAGCTGACAATGTTGTTTGACTTATCAATTCATAGCCATATTGAGTATGCCGTTTAATAATATCAAATTCGGTATTGGTAAGCTTGCCTTTTTTACCTAAAATATCCGATGATATACGCAGTTTGCCAACATCTATAAAAAGCCCCGCTATTATCAGGTTATATTTATCTAATGTTGACCACTTAAGCCAGCTTCCCATTAAGCCAGCCAATATTCCCACATGCAAACAATGATTTATCAGGTAACTGCCTTGACGGCTCATATTATGAATTTGCGACACTGCCTTAGCACCATTGCATAATTCTTTCAGATTGCGCTCAGTCACAATCTCTTGCAAATCAGCTGCGTCAAAACTGCCTTGCTGCAACCGCTCAAAGAGCAAAGCCAAGCGGTTATAAACCAAATCATAGCAATAAATATAAGCATCATCTAGTAAAAATTCCCGCCCTGGTACATTTACTATTTTTTCTTCATCTTCGATATAAACCGAAAAAATTGGCCGCTCTAGCAAATTATAAATCAATTCTTTGGTAAGTGCAGTTCCTGCTCCTAATAATACATTAGCATTCTCATCCAATACATCTCGACCAAGAATCATTCCCGGGCGCAAATTCTCAATTGCGTATGCCTTTAGCAAAGCCCTACCTCCCCATAGCAGTTTAGCACTGCCTACTACCATTCATGATATCCGGTTTAAACTCTTTTTATATTAATTCACCTATATTTAATATTCTAGCTATGAAGCTTTTTTCCTTGGTTTATTAACTAACATTGGTAACTTATTTTTATAATTTACTAATATTATCCTTTAACAACTATGTTAACTAATTTTTTCGGCACACAAATTACCTTGACAATAGTTTTGCCTTCTGTAAACTTCTTAGCCTTTGGAAGCTCCATTACTTCTTTTTGCAAGCTTTCACGATCCAAATCAGCCGGCACAGTTATCTTATCACGTACTTTACCATTTATCTGCAATACAATTTCAATTTCTGACTGTTTGGTAGCTGCTTCTTCATACTGTGGCCATTTCTGTTGATGAACACTGCCATTGTTAAAGAGATTGCTCCAAAGTTCTTCCGTAATATGCGGTGCAAACGGAGCCAAAAGCTTTAAGAGATTAGCTGCTACTTCCCGTACCAATCCACCATTTATTTCTTTGTCCTGGAAAGCATAGAACGCATTTACCAGCTCCATAATAGACGAAATAGCTGTGTTGAACATAAAGCGTTCCCGCACATCTTCTGTTACCTTTTTAATCGTAAGGTGCAGCACCCGCCGCAGTTCTTTTTCATCCTTTGTCAAAACACTCGTGTCATATTTATCACTGCTCTGCTTGATGACAGCCTCAAAATGGTCCAAAATACGCCATACACGATTAAGGAAACGATATGCACCCTCGACACCCTGATCGCTCCACTCCAAATCACGATCTACCGGTGCCGCAAACAGGATAAAGAGCCGTGCCGTATCGGCGCCATATTTAGCAATAATTTCTTCTGGTGATACTACATTGCCCTTAGATTTTGACATTTTTGAACCATCTTTTAAGACCATGCCCTGCGTCAAAAGATTTTTAAACGGCTCATCAAAATCAACTAAACCAGCATCATGCAATACTTTAGTGAAGAAACGCGAATACAGCAAATGCAAAATAGCATGCTCAATACCGCCGATATATTGATCAACCGGTGCCCAATAATTAACCTTGTCCTTAGCAAATGGTGCTTGATCATTTTTAGGATCAGTATATCTTAAATAATACCAGGAAGAACAGATAAAGGTATCCATAGTGTCAGTTTCACGAGTTGCATCGCCACCACATTTTGGACATTTACAATGAACGAAGCTTTCACTGCTAGCAAGTGGCGAAAGAGCGCCCTGATCAAAAGATACGTCCTCCGGCAGCAATACTGGCAAATCTTTTTCCGGAACCAATACTTCTCCACAGTGCGGACAATTAATAACTGGAATCGGCGCACCCCAATAACGCTGACGCGATATCAGCCAGTCGCGCAACCGATAATTTACCCGACGTTTGCCAAAGCCCTGTGCTTCAGCCTCGTCCATTATCCCCTGCATAGCTTCCTGAATTTCCATACCCGTAAATTTGCCTGAATTTACCAGTACACCAGCCTTATCGGTATAGGCTTCTGTCATTTCCTCAAGCTTTAATTCATGATCTTTTGGCTGTAAGGTGATAATCTTCGGTATCTCATACTTGGTAGCAAACATCCAGTCACGCTGGTCTTCGGATGGAACACCAATAACCGCACCGGTGCCATATTCAGCTAAAACATAGTTAGTAATCCAAATCTGCGCTTTATTGCCATTGAATGGATTTACACAGTAAAGACCGGTAAATATACCTTCTTTTTCAGATTCACTAGACGTGCGCTCAATATCACTCTGATTGCGAACCTTCTCACAGAAAGCTTTTATTTCCGCACCTTTATCGCTCTTAGCACAAATCTTTTCAAGCAAAGGATGCTCAGCAGCCAAAGCTAAGAAGGTAATACCATAAACCGTATCCGGACGGGTTGTATAAGCTGCTATCTTCTCACCTAACTCTGGTACGTCAAGCTCAAATTCCAAACCTTCACTGCGGCCAATCCAGTTATCCTGCATAGTCTTAACTCGTTCCGGCCAGCCTGCGAGCTTATCTAAATCTTTTAATAAAACATCAGCATAATCCGTAATTTTCAAGAACCACTGGGAAAGATCTTTTTTCTGTACCGTTGAATCACAACGCCAGCACTTGCCATCGATAACCTGTTCATTAGCTAAAACGGTACCGCAAGTATCGCACCAGTTAACCGAAGCTTTTTTCTTATAAGCCAGCCCCCGTTTATAAAATAGCTCAAACAGCCACTGCGTCCATTTATAATATTCCGGTTTGCAGGTAATAGCTTCGCGATCCCAATCATAGGAGAGTCCCATTGCTCGCTGCTGACGTTTCATATTTTCAATATTGCTGAACGTCCATTCCGAAGGTTTTACCCCATGTTTGATAGCCGCATTCTCTGCCGGCATACCAAAAGAATCAAACCCCATTGGATGCAGTACGTTATACCCTTCCATGGTTTTAAAGCGTGCCATTACATCACCAATTGAGTAATTGCGGACATGCCCCATATGCAGATTGCCCGATGGATATGGAAACATCTCGAGCGCATAATATTTAGGCCGTTTTGCATCCATTTCCGTTTTATAAACCTTGTTTGCTTCCCATTTATCCTGCCATTTTTTTTCTATTTCCTGTGGCGAATATTTATCCATTTTTCATCCTCCTGTAAATAAAAAACGTCCCTGACTGGAATTAACCAGCCAGGGACGAAAATTCGCGGTACCACCCTGGTTGACGCCTTGCTAGCGCCCACTTGAAACCTTAACGCGGTTAACGTCAGTAACTACTGCTCCTCCCCAGCGAGTTCAGCTGCTTCGACCATTGGCTCACACCACCGCCAACTCTCTTTAGTATCGTCCTTGCTTACTATTCTGGCTCACCGGATTTTAATTTGTTACATTTACAAATACATATTAATTATAGCGATGAATGTAACTTGCGTCAACTGCGCCGTGACATTTGCTGCTGTTCCTGCCATTTTCTAACTGCATCTTCATAGCTTTCACATTTGAGCGTAAAACCTTTACCCGATACCTCCGAAGTATCCGAAACTATCATAAACGCTTGCTTATCATAATGCTCTACAATGGTTTTTACACGACTTACCTGAGTCAGCCTTACTACCACAAATAAAATTTCTTTATGCGCTTTAGAAAAACCGCCACGTCCTTCCAAATACGTCACTCCACGATGAACATTTTGCATAATATCCTGACAAATACGCTCAGCCTCTGGCGATATAATCACAATTGATTTTTCACGATTAAGACCAGCAGCCACCCTGTTCGTAAGCTCGGCCGTTACATAAATGGACACCAAGGTAAACAAAGCTTCATCAATGCTGAACATCCATGCCGAAGCCATAACTATGATAAAATTCAATATAAATACCACAGTTCCCATATCAATGGAATAGAATTTTTTAGCAACAGCACCTACTACATCCAATCCGCCTGTATTAGCATTGGCTCTAAATACTGTACCAAAACCGACGCCTGCCATAACACCACCAAAAACAGCACTTAGCATAGCATCCTGCGTTATGTGCCAATTTACTAAAAAATGAGTCATATCAAGGAAAAAAGACAACACTACGGTTCCAACAATGGTATCCCAAACATAGAGCTTGCCAAATACTCGATAGGCTAAATAAATAATTGGCAAATTATAAACGAAGTTTTGCGCTCCGACTGGAAGTCCTGTCAAATAATAAATTATCAAAGCAATACCGCTTATACCACCAGTCAACAAATGCGCTGGAATTATAAACAGATTAAACCCTAAACAAACAATAAGGCAGCCCACAGCTATTTGAATATAGCGTAATAAATGTTTTTTTAGTTCTAGTGACATTATTTTATAACCTCAAAAAAATCTTTAGCTGTTTCATCAGCAATTATCGTTACCTGACCTTTTGCTTGAGCTAATTCTTCGGCTAAACGCTGCTGCAAAGCCTTTACCACCGGGTATTCCGTTCCAAAATGCCCCGCATCAATAACATGGATGCCCAGCTCTTTAGCCCGCTGGGCATCATGATATTTTACATCACCAGTTACGTAAGCATCAGCCCCCATAAAAGCAGCGCGCTCAATAAATTCAGCACCACTGCCACTGCATATAGCAACTTTTCTTACGGGACGCCGGCCGCCTGCTTCAACTAGTCTTACGTAATCAGTTGGCAGCACGTTTTTGATATGGACAGCAAAATCAGCTGCGGTCATAGCTTCACTTAATCTGCCTATACGCCCGAGGCTGGCTATTTTGCCTTCAGCTGTCTGACGAGTTATAACAAACGCAGCTAATTTTTCTAAACCTATCGCGGCTGCCAGCACATCATTAACTCCGCCTTCAGCAATATCAAGATTAGTATGCGCCGCTGCCACCGCAATATCATGCTTTAAAAGCTGCTGCAATTGCCGTCCTAACGGCAAATCGGTACGAATATTTTTTATAGCTTTAAACAGCAACGGATGATGGGAAATTATCATATCGACGTTTTCAGTCACCGCTTTAGCAATGACGCTATCGCTTACGTCTAAGCATACCATTATCTTATTGATTTCCTGATTATAGGCACCAACCAAAAGTCCGGGATTGTCCCAATCTTCGGCTAAAGTCTTTGGTGCGATCCGCTCTAAAGCATCCATTATTATTTGGCACTTCATTTTTGTAATTCCTCTAATTCCTGCAATTCTTGTTTAATTTCCTGATAACGGTCATTTTTTTTAGCCTGCATGCTTTTTTCCATGCCTTTTAATATACGTTTACGGCTATCAATAAGGCTATTTAAGTGATTTTTTATCAACGGCAAGGCTTTTTTTATTAGTGCCGGTCCCACGATGAGCTCTATTTTCGTTGGCATTACGCTTACACCTGGCTTAGCCCGCATTATGATGTATTGCTTACCATCAGCAACTGCTAAAACCTCATCATCAATATACCAGCCATGACTGTATAACCACTGTCTTAGCTCAAAATCACCATTCATTGGCTGCAAAACCAACGTTTTTAACGTTGCCGTTACCGCGGGAGCAGCTTTTAGTATTTCCGTCATCAGCCCCCCGCCCATACCGGCAATACATACGGTATCAACCTCACCTGGCTTGATAACTGCCAGTCCATCGCCTAACCTGACGGATATTTTGTCATTTAAATTATTTTCCGCTACCGTTCTTTTAGCCGCCTCATAGGGACCTTGATTTTTATCACTAGCTATTACCATCGGAACTTTATTTTCCTTTAATAGTGCTACTGCCAAATAACCGTGATCGGTACCGATGTCAGCTGCCGTACTGCCTGCTGGCACTAAATCTGCCATAGCTTGCAGTCTATCATCTAATTGCATATTTTACTCCTTAATTATAATGACAAAAAAGGATGTAACAAAATGTTACATCCTTACGCATTCAATGGCTCCTCGAGCAGGATTCGAACCTGCGACAGCCTGATTAACAGTCAGGTGCTCTACCGGCTGAGCTATCGAGGAATAAACTGTCAATGCTTGACATCAACAGATTGTATTATACTCAACTGTTGCTATAATGTCAAGATTTAATCCAAGAAATCCTTCAGCTTACGGCTGCGGCTAGGATGACGCAGCTTGCGCAAAGCCTTGGCTTCAATCTGGCGAATACGTTCACGAGTAACACCAAAATTCTGTCCAACTTCTTCCAAGGTTCTTGCCCGGCCATCATCTAAGCCAAAGCGCAAACGCAAAACTTTTTCTTCACGCGGAGTCAGCGTATCGAGAACATCCTCTAGCTGCTCTTTTAGCAGCATAAATGATGCAGCGTCAGCCGGCGCCGGTGCATCCTGATCCTCGATAAAATCACCTAAATGCGAATCTTCCTCTTCGCCAATCGGAGTTTCTAACGAAACCGGCTCCTGAGCAATCTTCATTATCTCCCGTACCCGCTCTACGCTTATATCCATTTCTTTAGCAATTTCTTCCGGCAATGGTTCACGCCCCAATTGCTGCAACAGCTGCCTTGATACCCTTATCAGCTTATTAATAGTTTCAACCATATGCACAGGAATACGAATAGTACGTGCCTGATCTGCTATAGCTCGTGTTATCGCTTGACGAATCCACCAGGTTGCATAAGTACTGAATTTGTACCCTTTGGTATAATCAAATTTTTCTACAGCTTTAATCAGACCGAGATTACCTTCCTGAATCAAATCCAAAAAAAGCATACCGCGACCAACATAACGTTTCGCTATGCTGACTACCAGGCGCAAGTTAGCTTCTGCTAAGCGCTTTTGTGCTATCTCATCGCCTTCCTGCATTCTTTTAGCCAATGCCACTTCTTCTTCAGCGGTCAAAAGTGGTACCCGGCCAATTTCCTTTAAGTACATACGTACCGGATCATCAATACTTATACCTTCAGGTACTGAAAGATCTATTTCAACTTCTTCATCTTTATCATCAACATCAACATCGACGTCATCATCAACATCCTCACCGCTGTTGGAATCATCAACTATTTCTATACCACGTTTACTAAACGTATCATACATTGTATCAATTTCATCTGGTGATAAGTCTTCCTGCTGCAAAGCATCAACCAATTCACCATAAGTCAGTGTGCCACCATTCTTTTTCCCTTTTGCTAAAAGTTCCTCCACAATCTCTGAGCTGTGGTTTTTTATGCCTGGCTCACTCTTTGCCAGCTTATTTTTAGCCTCAGCCATTGACGCATTTCCCCTTTCAAAATCAATACTGTATCAAATTTATTCTACTTGCAATTCTTCCATTTCTTCTTTTATTTTTTGAGCTTGTTCTAGTTCATCGATATAGCCTTTATCACCATTTTCCAGCAGTGATTCTGCTTTTCTAGAATGCAACGCAAATAAATTATTAAGGTAAGCCTTTCTAAGCACCATCAGCGAATCATTATAAACATCCGTTTCATCACGCCCAGCTGTATTTTCCACTAACGCTTTAGATAACTCAGCCATAGCTTCCTCGCTCAAACGCTGAGCTGCTACAACATCATCCGGTTTCTTGCCTTGATTGCTTAGCTCTTTTAAAAATAACAGTATCTCCTGCTGCACTTTACTGGCTATCCCGCCTATCGGCAAAACAGCTTCTAAGTGGTGAATAATCGCTATATCCTGCCAAACTGTACGAATTACTATCCTGCCTGCCTGTAATAAAGCATTATCATGCTGAACGACAGCCTGCCTTATCGGGGTTCTGCTAACGGCATTTTGCTCGGGCAAACGAGCAAAATGTCTAAGCTCATCGCGGATAATCCCTTCATCTAATAGCAATATCTTTGCTAATTTTTTATTATACTCACTGCGCACCGCTGGTTCCTTAATACCAGCTAAAACCGGCAGCATTTCATGCAAAGCCCGTACCTTTCCCTCAAGAGTATCATAAGCTGTATGCTTTAATACATATTGTAAACGATACTCTACTAGCGGCAGTGCCTTGCTGACTAAAGCTTGAAAGGCTGCTGCCCTATGCTTGCGAATGTATTCATCTGGGTCTTTGCCATCGGGAATAACTATTACTTTTACTATCGCTCCCGTATCCCGTACGATAGACAAAGCTCGTATCGTTGCCTTTTGCCCAGCTTCATCACTATCATAGCAAAAATAAATTGCTGGCGCATACTGCAAAAGCTTTTTACAATGTTCAACCGTAAATGCAGTTCCTAACGATGCTACTACATTTTTTATACCAGCACTAAAAACTGAGATGGCATCCATATAACCTTCAACCACAATAGCATAGCCCGCTTGGGTTATAGCTCTATGGGAACGATTTAAGCCAAAAAGCAGTCTGCGTTTATTAAACAAAATAGTTTCGGGGGTATTAAGATACTTAGGTGTGCTATCATCCAAGACCCGACCGCCAAAACCGACTACTCTGCCACGTTCATCAGCAATCGGAATCATAACCCGATTGCGAAAGCGATCATATATCCCATCACCATGGTTGCGTTCAGCTGCGAGCCCGCTTGCCAATAAAAATTCCGACTTCACTCCACGCTTTTGAAAAGCTTTGGACAACTTATCCCATGCATTCGGGGCAAAACCCAGCTTAAATTCATCAATGGTCTCTTGGGAAATATCTCTGCCAGCAAAATAAGCCTGACCTGCTTTACCATAACCAGTTAGCGTTAAGCAATTATGAAAAAAATCTCGCGCCAGCTCATTAACTTTGCGCAAATCAGCTATTTTTTGTTCGCGGGCAAGCTCCTCAGGGGTACGCTCCCTTGCCGGAAGTGGAATTCCCAGCTTTTCTGCCTGAAGCTTTATCGCTTCAAAATACGACACATTTTCAATCATAGATATGAATTTAAAAACGTTGCCGCCAGCATGACAGCCAAAGCAATAAAAGAATCCCTTATCAGGTACTACCGAAAATGAAGGCGTTTTTTCATTATGAAATGGACAACATCCCCAAAAACGATTTCCCTTTTTTTTCAAAGAAACATACCCTTGCACAACCTGAACAATGTCTGACTGGGAACGCACCTGCTCCACGAATTCATCCATTCTTCCATCGCGCATTATCTATGCCTCTCCTCACTTATTAACAATCATACCCAAACAAGATACCTGTATTCTATTCGTGATAAATCATCATTATCCTGCCTATTAATCAAAACTTATTAGCAATTTTTCATAATAGCCGACTTTACTATTGCAGATTACAGACTTATCTAAAATATAATATTCGACTATATTTGTCAATATCCTTTTATTTACTATTGACAAATATAAAAAAATTTATCTCAATGAACCATAAAACCAACTGGCGGCATAAATATTTCCTGAAATAATTGCACGGCATAGCTATCCGTAAGTCCCGATACATAGTCAGTAACTATTTTAGCGCGTCCCCATTCAGCTTCCCGCTGGACAAATTCCTGTGGCAATTCGAAAAAATTAGTTAAAAAATAATTATAAAGTTCCTTTAACACAAACGATGCTTGCCGGCGCTCATGCGCTAACGCTTCTGAACGATAAATGTGCGCAAACATAAAATTTCTAAATACGTCCATTATCGCTTTTACTTCCCTTGATGGCGCAACATCGGCTTTGCCTAAGGAGTTATTTATCATATCGCCTACCATACTAGTTATCATTTCTGATGTATCCTTGCCTAAGCTAGCATAAACTTCCTCAGGCAAATCGCCTTCTTTTAACAAGCCCGCCCGCAAACTGTCATCATAATCATGGCCAAGGTAAGCTATGCGGTCAGCGGTTCTTACAATACGTCCCTCGAGCGTTTTCGGCAAGTTTGGTCCAGTATGATTTAAAATTCCATCCCGAACCTCCTCCGTAAGATTTAGTCCCTCACCATTATGTTCCAAAACTTCTACTATCCGCAAGCTCTGCTCATTATGATGAAAATGCCCCGTGAGTTCATTCATAATTGCTTCACCTGTATGACCAAACGGAGTATGTCCTACGTCATGTCCTAACGCTATAGCTTCCGTCAAATCTTCATTTAATTGCAACCCGCGGGCAATGGTTCGCGATATTTGTGCGACCTCCAAACTATGGGTCATTCGCGTACGATAATGATCACCTGCCACTATGTATACTTGCGTTTTATGCTTTAAACGCCTGAATGATTTGGAATGTAAAATGCGATCCCGATCACGCTGAAACTTTGTCCGATAAGGACATTCTTCTTGCCCAAAATCCCGCTTAGCTTCACGGCTCTTAGCTGCCAACGGTGACAAAATACTATACTCCTGGGCCTCCGTTCTTTCCCGTATATTCATCATAAGCCCCTTTCTCGCCTTCACTAATATTTATCAAATACTTTATTTAACTGCAAAAATCCTGCTTAACAGGCAGTTTTTTTGCTTTCCAGCCTTAAATTTTGCAATAAGATAATATTTGCGGTAAAATATTATCAATAACTGATGTTTCGTCTCAATTAATAAGGAGGGCGACATTGAAACAAGCGTTTTCTATTCTTAATATTTTATTTTTGCTGCTGAGTTTCATGGGCTTTATGCCAGCAGCTGTCAAGGCTGAACCATTGACAAATAATATACAAATAGTAAAGCTTAGTACCGCTATGCCCAGCCGAACAGAAAAGCCAATGGTTTCCGCTGAACAATCGGATTTTAATGAAGATACCGGACTTTATTCGCTTAAAGGAAAGGTTAATATTACTTTCAGCGGACGCACTATCACCGCTAATAGTGCCAAAATAAAAGAGCCTACTTTACAATTATGGACCAGTGGTCATACTATGCTTACTGAGGGCGAGCTTCGTTTTAGTGGCGATGCCCTTTATGCCGAGCTTGCCGGAACTACCGCTTGGTTCTTCGGCACTCGCTGCTCGCTTGAACGGCCAGGGCTTATCATTCGGGCTGATAATATGAATTACAATTGGCAAACGCATATTGTCACCTTTGATGGACATGTTTTTTGCGTACAAAAGGGGCATGACACAGCGGCTGCTCATTTAGAATTTGATTTAGAAAAAAACGCTATCGTTGGCTAAATACCAAAACGAGGTCAGTTGCCTAAAAGCAGCTGGCCTCATTTTTTAGTATAAAAAACAGCTTTTATTTTAAAGTCACGGCTAAAGCTTTATCTATTGCCCCCGTCTTAGCCTGGAACAATTCTATTACCATACCATCAGGCAACTGCAGCCATTTTTCAGGCTTACCAGCAATATGATGCACACCATCATACGCCAGCATAGCTTCCCTTACAGCCACAAAGTCATCTGCCACCATCCCTAAATGATGGCACTTGCCGACCTGACTATTCTTTGGAGCAGCTACTAGCTGGATACCACCATCTAACCAAACCTGCTTAAGCTTGCCATTATCTTCCTTACGTCTAGTTTCTTGCATACCAAAAACATTTTGAAAGAAAGCTAAGCTCCATTCGATATCCGCTACTGTTACCGCAACATGTTCAACCATTCCTCGCATAAAAACCACCTCATATTAAACCTTACACGAATCGGCAAACATGGTCAACCGCAATATCTGAAAATACTTTATTTTTTACATATATTAAAATTGCTTTGTCATCCATAATTTACCTACCCTATTTACTGCCCCTTTATTAATTCAATAATAATATATTTCCTCAATAAATAAAAATACCTTTAATCAATTTACCTATTGAAAAAATCAATTAATTAATATATGCTGAAACCGAAATGGAGGTTTTATGATGAATATTCAACAAATGCAATACTTTGCCGAAGTATGCCGGCTTGAAAACATTACCAGGGCCGCCGAGCAGCTGCATATATCCCAATCAACGCTCAGTCTGGCTATGAAAAACATCGAAAAAGAAACCGGTCTTAATCTTTTTCATCATGTTGGACGCAATATTGAGCTTACCGAAGACGGGCTGGCACTTGCCCAGGAAGTAGCTGCTATACTAAAAGAAGTCAAACGCTTTGAAGCCAATGTTAAAGAAATCGCTAAACGTCATAACCGGCTGCAAATAGCCATACCTTCACAAATTGCTACAATTATCCTGCCACTGCTGTTAGGTGAATTTAAAACACTTTATCCCGAAATAAACTTGGAAATAACTGAACCTGCTGGTGGTGCAGCCCTGGATATGGTTGAACACGAAGAAGCTGATTTAGCCTTTGTTCACGATGCCGAAGGACGCCCTAATCTTACACTGCGCAAACTCTCAACTTGGCCAATATGCCTCTGTGTTCCGCCCAACCATCCTTTAGCCAGCAAGAACAGCATCACCTTGGAAAATGCTTGTCACTACCCGCTAGTCCTTTTGAGCCGCAACTTCATTTTAACTCGCCGGATTCTAAAAGAATTCGCCCGTCTTAAACTAACGCCGGACATTTTGCATTTTTCCCCCAATTTATCAAGCGTCTGGAATATTGTTCGGCAAGGTATCGCTATTTCCATTCTTACCGGCAACGGCATAATGCCAGCTAGCGGTCTTGTCGCTATTCCCATTGAAGGACTTTTCCAAAAAGGCTTTATTGTAACCAAAAAAGGACGGCAAATTTATGCCGATGAACGCTGTCTGATTGACTTTGTTCAACATAAATTTACCGTTGAATAATAATTATAATTTACAAAACTATTTTAGTAAAATCAGCTGCCTTACGAACAAGCTCATCAATTAACCGCAATAAACCTAAACGGTTGTTCTTGATGCTCTCATCCTTATCCATAACCATTACACCATCAAAGAAAGCATTAATTGGAGCTGATAACTCCGTAAGTGCCGCAATAGCTCCAGCATAATTATGAGCCGCCACCAAGCTAGCAACTGAACTTGCTGCAACTGTATAAACCTTATACAGATCTTTTTCCTCGGCCGTAGTAAACAGTTCGACATCAACTTTAGCTGTCTCGGCTTTTTTAGCCAAATTAGCCGTACGGACAAAGGCTTGTATATTAGCTTCAGCCTTAGCATCGCTTACAAAAGCAGCTACTGCTTCAGCTCTAAGGCTTACAGCATATAAATCATCGACATCAGAAAGAACTGCATCAACAACGTCATAACGGACTGTCTCCAACACGTTCTTCAAGCGTAAACGCATGAAATCAGCTACATCAGCCTGCATCTTTTCTTGAGCCTTGGCATCGGTTATACCATAAAGCTCCATTGCCCGAGCTACCACCTTGCTAAGGTTTAACGTATACTTAGCTTCTATCAGCATATTAACCAGCCCGAGTGCCTGACGCCGCAGGGCAAACGGATCCTGTGAACCAGTTGGAATCTTGCCACGGCTAAAGGTACCAACGATAGTATCAATTTTATCAGCCAAACTTACAATACGGCCAGCTTCTGATTTAGGCTGCGCATCACCAGCAAAACGGGGCATATAATGCTCGTCAATAGCAATGGCAACTTTTTCACATTCACCATCAAGCTTAGCATATTCACGTCCCATTATCCCCTGAAGTTCCGTAAATTCTGTAACCATACCAGTTACGAGATCGGCCTTGCATAACAGAGCCGCTCTTTTAGCATGTTTTACGGTCTTTTCATCAGCATTGAGCTCAGCTGCGATAAATTCAGCTAGCTTAACCAGGCGCTCAGATTTTTCATACATCGTGCCCAGCCCTTGCTGGAATACAACTGTTTTAAGCTTTTCCCGATGTTCTTCTAAGCTCTTTTTACGGTCCTCATCAAAGAAGAACTGCGCATCAGCTAATCTGGCACGAAGCACCCGCTCATTGCCATGCTGAACCGTTTCCAAGTATTCCTTACCACCATTGCGCACGGTGATAAACAATGGTAATAATTTACCGTCAGCTGTTTTTACTGGAAAATACCGCTGATGATCACGCATTGGCGTAATTACGGCTTCTGGTGGCAATTTTAAATATTTTTCTTCAAATTTACCACAAAGTGCAGTTGGATACTCTACCAAGTACAGTACTTCTTCGAGCAAATCATCAGTGATTTCAGCCTGACCACCATTTTCTTTAGCTACAGCTTCGATCTGCTGCCGAATAATTGCCTTGCGTTTTTCTTGATCAACAATGACAAAATTGTCTGCACAAGCTTTTTCATAGCTATCAGCATCAGCAATAGTAAAGTCACCCTGCGACAGGAATCTGTGACCACGGGAAACTCGGCCAGATTCAACACCAGCTACTTCAAACGGAATAATATCTTTATCATAAAGTGCTACAATAAAGCGCAGCGGACGAATGAATTTAAAATCCAGATCCGCCCAACGCATATTATTAGGGAAGCTCAAACCACAAATCAAATCTTTTAAAAGCGTCTTTAAAATCTCTGCCGTAGCTTTGCCAGTTTCATGCACCATAGCATAAACATAGCCGTCTTTAACCACTAAATCTTTAGCATCGATTTTTTGACCACGGGCAAATCCCTGCGCTGCTTTAGTCGGATTGCCATCAGCATCAAAAGCAATTTTAACCGATGGACCACGATTTTCACTAGCGATATCTTCCTGCTTTTCAGCCAGATTTTTAACTAAAAGCGCTGCCCGGCGTGGTGTACCTAACGTACGTATCGATTCAAAAGCTATACGATTATCATTAAATGCCTGTTCAGCATTTGCTTTAAGCTGAGCCAGAATGCCCGGCATAACATGGGCTGGAATTTCTTCCGTGCCAATTTCGAGTAATAAATCCTTGCTCATGCTTACTTTTCCCCCCTGTGCAACATTGGATAACCAAGTTCTTCCCGCTGCTTTAAGTAACACTCAGCACAAAGCCGTGCTAATTTGCGAACTCTGCCGATAAATGCCGTACGCTGTGATACCGATATTGCACCACGAGCATCGAGCAAATTAAACGTATGTGAACATTTTAACACATAGTCATAAGCTGGATGAACATAGCCTTTTTCAATAACTCTAACGGCTTCTTTTTCATATTTATCAAACAGTTCAAAAAGCAGATCCTCGTCGGATAAATCAAAAGCATAAACTGACTGCTCATATTCATTTTGATGGAATACATCACCATAAGTATAATCAGCAGTCCACTGAATATCATAGACATTTTCAACGCCCTGAATATACATTGCCAAACGCTCAAGACCATACGTTATTTCCGATGCAACCGGTTTGATATCCTGACTGCCTACTTGCTGGAAATAAGTAAACTGCGTAATTTCCATGCCATCGAGCCAGACTTCCCAGCCAAGCCCCCAAGCACCCAAGGTTGGTGACTCCCAGTTATCTTCAACAAAACGAATATCATGCTGCTTAGGATCAATACCTAAACGCTCCAAACTCTCCAAATAAAGTTCTTGAATGTTATCTGGTGAAGGCTTCATAATTACCTGAAATTGATGATGCTGATAAAGACGGTTAGGGTTGTCACCGTAACGGCCATCAGCCGGACGGCGTGACGGTTCAACATAAGCCACATGCCACGGTTCCGGACCCAACACACGCAAAAACGTCGACGGATTCATCGTGCCAGCACCTTTTTCTACATCATACGGCTCAGCCAAGATGCAGCCCTGCTCTGACCAAAATTTTTGCAGAGCGAGGATAATTTCTTGAAATTTCATGAAAGCAACTCTCCTCTTTTTATCGGTTACAAGAACAGATACCAAAAAAGTCCCGCCCCTGCAACATTATCGTTACAGGGACGAGACTTATACAATCCCGCGGTTCCACCCTGATTGGTTTCCACATATTAACGGAAGCCCGCCTCAAAATATTTAACTATGCTCAAAAGTGCCTTTTGCCTCATTAACAGTCTTACACCGCCACTGTTTCGCTGATTGGAGGCTACTCCTCTTTGTCATCGCTAAGCACAATTTTAGCAGAGGCAAATACAAATGTCAATTTTAAAACTCTTTTTTCCAAAGACCATGCAAGTTACAATAAGCTAAAGCAGCTAGCGGTTCATCGCCATCACTTAAATTAAAAACCGCCTGTGGCTCATCACCAGGTTTTAAATGCTTTATCTGTGCCCCGTGCTTAGTCTGCAAATGAATCCATTCGATATAATGTTCTGCTTGCATCGGATGTGCGACGCTTCCGACCTGTACTGTAGCTCGATTATCTTCTGGATCAAAAGTTACTACCGGAACGTGTTTTTCCTGCGCAGCATCAGTCGTATTAGCAACAAGTTCCTGCATTGGTTCATTACAGCAAGTAAGATTGCCACCACCTTCTTTGATAAGACCGACAATATTCCCACATTTTTTACACAAATAGAATTTTTTTGCCATTTGTCTCACCCTCCTAATACTAAACATAAATGAACAATTAATTATTTCTGCTCACTTTTATTGTATCACGTCCGTCAGGTTTTACAATCATTTTCTTTCCTATTTAATATTTACTTGCCGAATTTTACTGCGCCAGCTGCTCAATAAATGCCAGTGATTTCATCGGTCTGCCTATGAGCGATTGTAAATAAGCAATTAAAATAGCTTCAGCTTGCTGCAAAAGTCTCGTGTTCACCTTGATTTTAGATTTTGCTTGCCAATCATAATCACGAATACCTATAATAAAATTTCTAAGATCAGCCGCCAAAGGTATGCCAGCTTCACTTGTCTGGCAATTTGAGCATAATACCCCGCCAGCATTAAACGATAAAAACGCATCACCATTTATCGGCTGGTTGCAATGGACACAATGTTCAAACCGCAGCTGCAAGCCTGTATATTCCATAAACTGATAAACTGCTATTAAAGCTGTTATTCGTGGATTGCGCTCTTCAAATGACTGCAATACTGGCAAAAAAGCTGCAAACAGCTGTGGCTCCGGCTGTCCTTCTGGTAAAAATTCCCGCAAAAACTCCGCTACAAAACTAGCATAAGCCATAACGGTTAAATCCTCACTCAATTTTTTGTAATGCACTTTAAGCGTGCATTGTTTAACCGTATCTACCCGCTTGCCTTCACTTAATTGCAACTCAATGCAGGAAAACATCTGCATACCGGAAGCTAATGGGCTGCGAGGACGACGACAGCCAAAAGCAGCCGCCTGTATTAATCCGCGCTCCTTGGTAAACAAAAGCACCATTTTATCTGCTTCTCCCCAATTTTTCGAACCAATAACTACCGCATCAGTTTTATAAATTGCCATCCTTATTTCCTTCTCGTTTTTCAGTTACCTTGACAACGCTTTTAATTGGACTATTCGGGGCAATATTTATTTTTTTAGGCATAACTGCACCAGCAGTAAGCATATATTGCAAAGCTGATTCACTGCTTATATCAAGATAAATTACATCTTTTTTAGCCACAAAAAGATTCGTTCCCGAAGTCATATTGAGACTCCAAGGCACAAATACACAAACATAATCATCACCGAGCTGTTCCTTTAACACCTGGGGCACATCCGCCATTATAAAGCCTAATGCTTTGGATTGATGAAACGGTACTAAAACCACGTGATCAAACATATTATTGGATTCAAAAACAGCGGTCGACAAATGTTTGACACTATTGTAAATAAATTTTACTACCGGAATCTTGCCTAAAAGTTTTTCACCTAAACGAATAAGCCGTCTTGTTGCCCAATAGGATGATGCCCAGCCTGCCAAATAAATTATTAACAGCAGCGTTATAAGTCCCATACCGGGAAAATAACACGGCAAGTGCTTACCTAAGACACCCTCCGTAAAATTCAAGGTCTCCACAATAACAAAAAATGTAATTGCTAATGGCACCAGCAAGATAAGGCCATTTATAAAACGCCTTGAAATCTTGCGTGATAATCTATGATGATGTTCTTTTTTTTTATCTTGTTTACTGTTTTCTCCCTGCATGATTTATCACCGTTCATCACCGAAACCAAAATTTCTGAGCACGCCGTCACGATCACGCCAGTCCTTCTTGACCTTTACCCACAAATCCAAAAATACCTTTGAACCTAATAATGTTTGGATGTCCGCACGGGCTCTAGCGCCAATTTCCTTTAACATCGCCCCTTTGGCTCCGATGATAATACCTTTTTGCGAATCACGTTCCACATAAATCGTAGCCCTGATATATACATCATCATTCGGACGAGTGGTCATCTCATCAACATCAACAGCAATAGCATGTGGCACTTCATCGCGCGTTAATTGCAAAGCCTTTTCTCGTACCAGCTCAGCTACAATCAATCGTTCCGGCTGATCAGTTATCATATCTTCAGGATAATATTGTGGTCCTTCTGGCAAATATTTTTTTACTTCGGTAAGCAAGCTGTCTAAATTCATTTTTTCAGCCGCAGATATTGGCACAACTCCTGCGAATGAATATTTGCTAGTATAATGCGAAATTATCGGCAAAGCTTGCTCTCGTTCAATCAAATCCAGCTTATTTACCACTAAAATGACTGGTTTGCACGTTGCTTGCAAACGTTCCAAAATATAATATTCGCCAGGTCCCATCTTTTCCGTAGCGTCAACGACAAATAAAATCGCATCAACTTCCTTCAATGTACCCTCGGCCGATTTTACCATATATTCGCCCAATTTGTGCTTCGGTTTATGAATACCTGGAGTATCCAAAAAAACAATCTGTGCATCTTCTTGAGTTAAAATGCATAAAATACGATTACGCGTAGTCTGCGGTTTATCACTCATAATCGCAATTTTTTGTCCAATCAGCGTGTTAATAAGCGTTGATTTGCCAACATTAGGCCGACCTATAACTGCTATAAAGCCTGATTTATGTTTTACCTGTTTTTCCATTTATGCCTCACTTTCTCGGAATCCCCAGCTTTTCCATCACAAAACGCTGTTCCGCTTCCATTTCTGCTCGTTCTTCTGCTTCCATATGATCATAGCCTAAAAGATGCAGCATGCCATGAACAGTTAAAAACGCCATTTCCCGGCGTACGCTATGACCAAAATCAGCTGCCTGCTCTTCAGCACGCTCTACTGAAATAATTAAATCACCTAATATGTTTACATCCATACCACCAGCAATTTCCGGTTCTTCACTTTCATTTAGCGCAAATGAAAGTACATCGGTTGGCCGATCAATACCACGATATTGTTTATTCAGTTCATGAATATACTCATTATTTGTAAGAGTTATGCTGACCTCACCATTTTCTACGCCATAGAGTTTTCCCACCATCATAGCCGCTGCTTTGACATTAGCGACATATTCATCAGGAACCTTAAGCTCCTCTGGCTGATTGCTTATAATAATTTCCATTTTATGCTTGTCCTTTTTCTTCGTCCACGGCTGAGCGGGCTGGCTTTTTTTGTTCCTTGCGTTTAGCTTCCCAATTGCCATAAGCCTCGACAATACGAGTTACCACCTCATGCCGAATTACATCTAACGGCACTAATCTAACTATACCTATGCCTTTGACGCCAGCTAAAATTTCTGCCGCCTGTCTAAGACCTGAGGTAACGCCTCGTGGCAAATCCACCTGTCCCAAATCACCGGTAACTACCATTCGCGAACCAAACCCTAATCTGGTCAAAAACATTTTCATCTGATTTTCGGTAGTATTTTGCGCTTCATCTAAAATTATAAAAGCATCTTCTAGCGTCCGCCCTCGCATATACGCTAATGGCGCAATCTCTATTATTCCCTTGCTCATCATTTTTTGATAAGCGTCCTGACCTAAAATATCTTGTAAAGCATCATAAAGCGGACGTAAATAAGGATCGACTTTATCCTGAAGATCGCCTGGTAAAAAGCCTAACCGCTCACCAGCCTCAACAGCTGGCCTTGTAAGAATTATTTTATTTACTTCCTTATTGCGCAAAGCCGCCACCGCCATGACCACGGCTAAATAAGTTTTGCCCGTGCCAGCAGGTCCAATACCAAAAGTAATAGCATGATGCCGAATAGCATCTAAATACCGGCGCTGCCCCAATGTTTTAGGGCGCACATGCCGGCCACGGGAAGTAACCAAAATGGTATCACCAAATAAAGTATGTAAAGCTTCACCTTTGCCACCTTTGACTAAACCTATGCCATAACGTACTTCATGCGTAGTTATCGTCGTTCCCTGCCGGTATAAATATTGTAATTCCGTCATAACCTTAGTGGCAGCTTCCACCAAAGCTCCTTCACCTATTATTTCCAGCGAATCACCACGACTAATGAATTGACAAGAAAAATTATCCCTTAATATTTGCAAAAACTCATCACGATCACCCAAAAGCGCATAAGCTTCTTTGTGATCCTGAAATATTATTTGCCTTTCTAACGCCTGCTGCAAAGAATATATTCACCTGCTTCTTTCATGTATAAAATAGCTAACATTATGAGTTTATTATAACGCTATTAGGCAAGTTTTGACAAAGATAAAAAGCGAAGACCGAGTAAAAATCTCGATCTCCGCTTTTTTTAACGCTGATATTTTTTACAAAGCGCTTTTAGCCAAGCTGCATCTATTGACAATTGATATTCTGGTTTTAAACACCATTTCCAATTAAGACCGACTGTCCCCGGCGTATTCATCCGCGCCCGCTCATCTAGTCCTAATATATCCTGCATTGGCACTATTGCCAGCCTCGAATTTGTGGCATAAGCAAATTCAATGAGTTTTTTACCTATGTCTTTAGGCTTATCAGCTCGTGCCTGCAATAAATTGGCCACCGCTGCTTGCGTCGGTGCATCCAAATCATGATTAAACCAGCCGATGGTAGTATTGTTATCATGCGTGCCGGTATAAACGATACTGTTTTCTGGTGCTACAAACCCCATGCGGCCCTGTTCATTGATATTTAAAACAAAATGCAGAACCTTCATGCCAGGGAAATTACAATCATCCCGCAATTTTTCTACTTCGGGAGTTATAATTCCCAAATCTTCAGCCACTATCGGCAGATTGCCTAATTCTTTTTTCAATTCATCAAACAGCTCTTTGCCCGGACCTTTAACCCAGTGACCATTTATCGCCGTTTCAGCCCTGCCATCAATTTCCCAAAAAGCTTCAAAACCACGGAAATGATCAATCCGGACAATATCTACCATTTCATATAACTTGCGGAAACGCTTTTTCCACCAGCCATAATTATCCTTTTGCATCTCCGCCCATTTGTACTGCGGATTACCCCAAAGCTGTCCAGTCGCACTGAAATAATCTGGTGGTACACCAGCTACTGTATGCGCACTGCCATCAGGATTAAGATCAAATAATGACTGATTAGCCCAGACATCCGCACTATCATGCGCTAAGAATATCGGCATATCACCAAAAATTCTGATGCCTTTTTCATGAGCATACTGATGTAATTTTTGCCATTGCTTAGCAAAAATATATTGTGTAAATTTTACCAATCCAATTGAATCAGCCAATTTATCTTGAAGTTTTTTGATCGCCTCCAGGTTACGGCTGCGAATACTTGCTGGCCAATCATTCCAGCCAGCACCCTTGTACTCCTTTTTAGCTGCTTGAAACAGCGCATAATCATCTAACCAATACGCTTCTTTATGGCAAAATTCTTGATAATCTGTATTGAAAGCTGCCTGCTTTTTAAAAACGCCCCAAGCCTTTTTGAAGCACTTATTTTTAAAATTTCGCACCCGTTCAAAATCAACAAATGCAGAACGACTGACATACTCAAGCCGGACATCAGCCGTTTTTAAAAGTCCAGCCTCGACTAAAGATTCAACATCTATCAGCATTTCATTGCCCGCAAAAGCTGAAGGCGACTGATATGGTGAGTAACCGTAATCAACCGGTCCTAATGGCAATATCTGCCAAACCTTCTGCCCAGCTTGCTGCAATAAATCTATAAACCGATACGCTTCTTTGCCCAAATCACCGATACCGTATTTTGATGGCAAAGAGGTCGGATGCAGCAACACTCCTGCTTCGCGCGGATAATGCTGAATCAATTTATTTTGTTTTAGCACTATGCCTTTCAGCGGCTCAATTTTCAACGTAAGCTTACCTCTAACAACTGGATAAGTCTTTTCACTTTGATTGGCAATTGCATCAGTAAATTCCCCCTGCGCAAAATCACCAACATCTAACGTTATATTGTATTCCTCACTGCGGCTTCTATTGAATACAGCTACAAACACCGCATTATCAGCCTCATCACCAAAAACATCGCGGCCATTTCTAATCACGCGAGCATAAGCCAAAACATCACCTGCACCATATAACGGGATTATTTCACCGGTTTGCAAGGCAACATTATCATTGCGCAGTTTTATTATTTTACGATACCACTCTCTAAGGTAAGTATCACCATGCTCCCAATCATACGGCCGCCGGTTATACGGATCCTTAAAGCCTTGCATACCAATTTCATCACCATAATAAACACAAGGCACACCAGGATAAGTAAATTGCCATAATACAGCCAGCATCAAACGGGCAATACCAAGATTATATTGTCCATCATCTAATCTGGCTCTTGACTGCTCAACCGCCGGCATACTGTCATAATAAGCAGCTTCCCCCAGGATTGTAATTGCCCGCTGCACATCATGACTGCCAATAAGGTTCATCATGGCATAAAAATTTTGTTGCGGATAATTTTCCCTGAGGCTTTCAAACTGACGATAAATACTGCGTCCATCAGCATAGCCTAATAAATAATCAAACAGAATTTTGCGGAAAGGATAATTCATCGCTGAATCCATTTCCTGACCACAAAGATACTCTCTTGGTACGCCATAAGCTATTTTATGCGATGCGTCTTCCCATACTTCACCAATCATAACCGCATCCGGATCAGTTTTCTTTAATTCAGCATAAAAAGCCTGCGAAAATGGCTCCGGCAACTCATCAATAACGTCTAAGCGCCAGCCAGCTATTCCTTCCTTCATCCAATGATGTAAAACACTATCCGGCTTATTTATTATAAAATCCATATACGATGGCGTAGTTTCCGTTACATTTGGCAGCGTATCAAAGTTCCACCAGCTCTCATATTCATAAGGGAAATTACGGAAATTATACCATTCATAATATGGTGAATCCTGCGACTGAAAGGCTCCTATACTGTCATACTGTCCCTCTCGGTTAAAATAACGGCTATTACTTCCTGTATGACTGAATACACCATCAATAATTATTCCGATGCCATATTTTTTAGCTTCCGCCACTAATTTCTTAAAATCATCATTAGTTCCCAAAATCGGATCTATTTTATGATAATCACCAGTATCATAATGGTGATTGCTTTCTGACTCAAAAACTGGATTTAAATAAATAACTGAAATGCCAAGTTCTGCTAAATAGCTTAATTTCTCTTTTATTCCCTGCAAATTGCCGCCAAAGAAGTCATAAGCGACGATTTCTTTGGTATCAGGATCTTTATAATAGCATGGATCATCATGCCAATCAGCATGAAAAACCGCACCTTTTTTAGCAATTATTTTATCACCATGACGATAAAACCTATCGGGAAATATCTGATACATAACCGAATGCTTAAACCAAGCTGGCGTTTTAGCACCACTGTTATAAACCGTAATCTGAAACGATGGCGGCACGTGATCATAAACTTCACCAACGCCCCCCCATTGCTCATTATTATTGCCATAATAACAAGTTCCACTTTCAGCATCAATTATAAAATAATACCATAATAAACAGCCTTTATCCGGCAAATCCATATCCGTATAATAATATTTGCTAGCAGCCTCACTTGCAGCATCAGTATTTAAATTAATTAGCTTTTCACCTTTTTTATCATGCCAAATACGCAAAAGCACATTTTTTATTTCCTGTTTGGTATTTAACGTAATACCTAATCTCACTTTAGTTCCAGCTTCTGCTGCCCCCATTGGTGACCGATAATAGCTGTTCTGCGAATTATGCTCGACTTCATTTCTATCCAGCATAAAAACTTTCCCCCTCTAAGTCTCTCCACTGTATTATTTACTAGATAGTACTAAAGGGCAGCACCAAATTTGCTACCCTTCAGTATTTAAAAATTAACTATTTTATTCTTCCAGCAGCTGTTCATAAAGTTTTTTGTATTCGGCAGCTGAATTATTCCAGCTATAGTCAGCATTCATAGCATTGTGGACAATATGACGCCATTCCTCAAAATTAGCGTATGCACTCAAAGCCCGTTTCAAAGCATACATCATTTCATGCGCATTATAGTCCTTAAAGACAAAACCATTGCCTTCATTGGTATACTTGTTGTATGGCTGAACTGTATCTTTAAGACCACCAGTTTCCCGTACAACTGGAATAGTGCCATAACGCATAGCTATCAGCTGACCAATACCGCACGGCTCATAGTTAGACGGCATCATGAAAATATCGGCCCCAGCATAAATACGTTGTGCCAGTTCATTCGAAAACTTGATATTAGCTGATACTTTCGTGGGGAAGCGCCAAGCAAGTCCCTTAAACCAATCTTCATACTCTTTATCGCCAGTTCCCAGCAATACAAACTGTATATCCTCATGCTGCAAAATTTCATCCATCATGCGTACCATGAGATCAAGCCCCTTAGCTGCTACCAGTCTTGATACCAAAGCTACCATTGGAACACGCCGGTTCTGGGGCAAGCCTAAAAGCTTTTGCAATTCGACTTTATTATCAGTTTTACGTTTTGGGCAATGCTCATCGTAATTTGCAAATAAATTTTTATCAGTCAGTGGATTGTATACCGTATAATCAATACCGTTAATTATACCAAAGAGAGAATCACTCCGGCTGCGCAAAAGTCCATCAAGATGCTCGCCAAAATATTCGTATTGAATCTCCTGCGCATAAGTTTTGCTGACCGTTGATACGTAATCAGCATAAATAATGCCGCCCTTCATGAAATTTACGGCATCATAAAATTCTAAATCGCCGTTATTGAAATATTTCCAATCCAGTCCCAAAACATCACCCATAACATCTTTTGGGAATACGCCCTGATATTTCAAATTATGAATGGTATAAAGCGTTCTGATATCACGATAACGCTCATCATCATTATGCTCCAATTTTAGGAATACATTTACTAAACCAGCATGCCAATCGTTGGTATGAATTACATCCGGCCAAAAGTCAATGGCTGGCAAAAGATTTAATACAGCCCGGCAAAAGAACGAAAATCTTTCCGCATCATCATCGTAACCATAGAAACCTTCCCGGTTAAAATACTCCTGATTATCAACAAAATAATAAGTTACATTATCCAGTACATATTTATCCAAACCGACATATTTATTGCGCCAAGCTACTGGAATTTCACCATCATAAACATGTTCCATGGCGTCAACATACTTCTTATCAATTTTGCCAAATTTAGGCATGATAACCCGTACATCAACATCATCGTTTTGCAAAGCTTTCGGAAGTGAACCCGCGACATCGGCCAAGCCGCCAGTTTTGGCAAATGGTACTGCTTCTGATGCTACATAAAGAACCTTCATCCGTATATCCTCCTCGAAAAATGCTTGTATAGATAATTTTATTTAATAAAAATTTTGCTTTTACACTGTTCCAGCTGCAGCCTTTTTAGCTCGGCTAAGTTTTGGCTTTTTGACAGTTTTCTTTTTTACTGTTTTTTTAGCCGTCTTTTTAGCAGCGGTCCGCTTGCTAGTGTCAGCTTTACTGTCACTAGCAGCTTTTTTATTTTTGTCAGCCTTAATTACTTGGTTTTTTTTTGGCAAAATTCCTTGCAGGGTTTCACCATTTTTAAAACGCAGATAAATAGTTGCTAGTGGCGGAACCGTAAGCTCAATGGACTGTTCACGATTATGCCAAGGTACATCCTGCGTTATAATGTCACCCTCATTTTTCACACCACTGCCGCCAAAGGCTTCATCATCAGAATTAAATACCTCAACATAAGTTCCAGCTGCTGGCACACCAATCCGATAGCTATGGCGCACTTCAGGAGTAAAGTTGCAAACAGCAATAATATAATCCTTGCTATCATCAGCTTTGCGAATAAATGATACCACACTATTGTTGCAATCATTCGGATCAATCCATTGGAAACCTTCCCAGTCAAAATCAATCTCCCAAAATGATTTATTATCAAGGTAGAATTTATTAAGTGCTCTTGAATAATCCTGCATCTTTTTATGCATCTCATATTTCTGCACTAAATGCCAATCAAGACTGTCATCATAATTCCACTCAATAAACTGACCAAATTCACCGCCCATAAACAAGAGCTTCTTGCCTGGATGAGCCATCCAATAGCCAAAGAAACTGCGCAAGCCAGCAAATTTTTGCCAATAATCACCTGGCATTTTATTTATCAGCGAGCATTTTCCATGCACAACTTCATCATGTGACAGTGGTAGTACGAAATTCTCGGAAAAAGCATACATAAAGGAGAATGTTACTTTATCATGATTCCACTTGCGGTATATAGGATCCAGACTCATGTACTTTAACATATCATTCATCCAGCCCATATTCCACTTGTAGTTAAAGCCCATACCGCCCATATAAACCGGCTTTGATATAAGTGGCCATGAAGTCGACTCCTCAGCAATCATCAAGGCCTTGGGCTGGAATTTAAAGATAGCTTCATTAAGCTTCTTTATAAAATCCATTGCCTCAAGATTACCCGTATCACCATATTTATTTGGTGTCCATTCACCATCTTTACGGCCATAATTCAAATAGAGCATATTGGCTACAGCATCTATTCTAAGACCATCAATGTGAAATTCTTCAAACCAGAACAGTGCATTGGATATAAGGAAGCTTTGCACTTCAGTACGTCCATAATCAAAATTGGTCGTACCCCATTCCCAGTTTTCTGCCCGCTGCTCATTATCCGATTCATAAAGTGTCTGACCATCGAAATGCCGCAGTCCCTGTTCGTCTTTGCAAAAATGCCCTGGCACCCAGTCCATGATTACGCCAATGCCATTTTGATGGGCTTTATCAACTAAATAACGGAAATCATCTGGGCTGCCATAACGGCTGGTAACAGCATAATAACCAGTTGCCTGATACCCCCAAGAACCATCAAACGGATGCTCACACAGTGGCATAAATTCGATATGCGTATAGTTCATATCTTTGACATAGCTAATCAGCTGATCGGCTAATTCCCGATACGACAGATATTTGCCATCTGCATTGCGCCGCCAGGAACCAGCATGCACTTCATAAGTTAGCATTGGCTGCGTATATGATGATTCTTTATTTTTTTGCTCTTTCCAGGCTGCATCCTGCCATTCATAATGATTCATATCATATACACGCGATGCCGTATCAGGCTTCTTCTCGGCATAAAATCCATAGGGGTCAGCTTTCATTATATGTGGTCCGCCCCATTGTGGCTCAATGGCATATTTATAAACGTCCCCCTCTTTGACGCCTGCTATAAATACCTCCCAAATTTCACCATCACCGATTTTATGCATATAATTTACGCGAGTGTCCCAGTTGTTGAATGAACCTACCACACTGACGCTTTTGGCATGTGGTGCCCATACCGCAAAACGAACGCCTTTTTGCCCATCCTGCTCAACTGTATGTGCGCCAAGCATTTCATAAGCATGATAATTAGTACCCTGATGAAATAAATACCTATCAAATTCGCTTAATTCTGAAGTCTTCACTATTATCCCCCTTCTCGCAAACAACGCCGCTAGCTTCCCCTTTTCTTAGCTGCCCGGTATAGTTTACGAAATCATAACCGGCTTAACCTGCCATATTTCATTAGCATATTCATCAATAGTACGGTCAGAAGAAAATCTGCCCGAATTAGCAATATTCATTGCCGATGACTTCAGCCAATTATATTTATCCTGATAACGCTTCATAATCTCGACATGAGCTGCGGCATAAGCATTGAAGTCCTTCAAAATAAAGAATTCATCATTAGCGTGCAGCAGATAATCATAAAGCGACTGGAAATTACCAAAAGTACCATCTACCAGTTGATTTACTACCAAGCGGACATTTTCGTTGGTATTGTATTCATCCCAAGCAGAATAAGTACCAGTTGCATAATAATTAAGCACTTCTTCAGCCTTTAAACCAAATATTACACAATGCTCATCGCCACCAACAGCTTCACGGATTTCAACATTAGCACCGTCTAGCGTGCCTAAGGTTATAGCACCATTCATCATAAATTTCATGTTGCCAGTGCCCGATGCTTCTTTCGATGCTGTTGAAATCTGTTCACTGACATCTGCTGCCGGATAAACAATCTCACCAATTGATACACCAAAATTCTCAATAAATACGACCTTAATTTTTCCCTTGATAGCCGGATCATTATTTACCTTATCAGCTACAGCATTGATAAGTCTGATAGTTTCTTTAGCAATATAATAGCCTGGAGCCGCCTTGCCACCAAAGAAATAAGTTGTTGGCAGCATATCAAAGCTATCATCGGTCTTTAAACGATGATACTGATACATGATATGTAAAATATTCATCAGCTGCCGTTTATATGAATGAATGCGCTTAACCTGAATATCAAAAATGGTATCTGGATCAATAATCAAGTTATTATGCTCTTTGATGTATTTTGCCAGCGCTTCCTTGCGCAAATGCTTGATTTTTTGCAATTCAGCCAAGAAAGGCTTGTCATCAACTTGGTCATTTAATAAATCGAGCTGCTCGGGATGACGATGCCAGCGGCGGCTGCCAATGGTCGCATCAATCAAATCCGAGAGCTCCGGATTTGCTCCCATCAACCAGCGGCGATGCGTTATACCATTGGTTTTATTGTTAAACATCTTAGGATTATATTCATAAAAATCCCTTAAAGTTTCAGCCTTTAGTATATCAGTGTGGATTTTAGCTACACCATTTACACTATGACCGCCAACGATAGCCAGTCTTGCCATATGTACCATGCCATCCTGAATAATCGAAAGCGCCTGAACTTTACCTTCATTTTGCGGATAACGTGCCCGGACTTCTTCTAAATGACGACGATTAATTTCATCAATAATCATATATACTCTTGGCAGCAGATTGCGGAACATATCTACCGGCCATTTTTCCAAAGCTTCCGGCATTATAGTATGGTTGGTATAAGCAATGGTTCCCTTGGTAATAGCCCAAGCCTCGTTCCATTCTAAATGTTCTTCATCAACAAGTATACGCATTAACTCAGCTACCGCTACTGCCGGATGAGTGTCATTAATATGAATTGCAATTTTTTGTGCAAAATCATGAATATCCATACCAGTTTTCTTATAATGACGAACTATGCTTTGAACACCAGCTGATGTCATGAAATATTCCTGAATCAGGCGCATTCTGCGCCCCTCTTCCGTGCTGTCATCAGGGTAAAGATAACGCGTTATACTCTCAACGAAATTGCGATATTCATTCTTTTGCCGCAACTGTTCTTGCGTAAGCATCCCATAATCAGAAAAGTCCCGATTAACTTCCGCATTCCACAATCTAAGCGTATTAACCGTTTTATTATGGTAGCCAACTATTGGCACATCATACGGCACGGCCATAACTGTCATCGGATTTTCATGAACCAATTGCAGGCTGCCATCATCCAATTTCTTCATATAAGCATTGCCATAGAATTTTACGTCAATAGCCTTATCTGGTTTACGATATTCCCAAGCGAAACCATTTTTCAGCCAATTATCAGGAATTTCTACCTGATTACCTTCAATGATTTTCTGCTCAAACAGGCCATATTGATAACGAATACTGCAACCATGACCTGGCAAGCGATGTGCTGCCATGGAATCAATAAAGCAAGCAGCCAAACGGCCAAGGCCGCCATTACCTAAACCTGCATCTGGTTCTTCTTCAAAAGTTTTATCCAAATCAAGATGCAAATCCGTTAAAACTTCACGAACAGCTTCTTCAATGCCCAAATTCAGTAAATTGGATTTTAATAACCTTCCCATCAAGAACTCAATTGAAAAATAATAAATTTGCTTTTCCTTGCATTCACTATAGGTTTTATTAGTCTTAATCCAATTTTCCGAAATATATTGTTTAGCCGTAGCAGCTACTGTTTTATAAATTTCATTAGAAGTCAGCTCGTTTAGCTCACGCCCCCACATGATATGAGCTGAATTAACGAAACGCGTTTTTAATTCAGACTTAAACTTTTCAAATTCCTTATCTTTTACCTTTTTTTCTTTTCTCTCTCTAACCAAAAAAAACACTCCCCTTGGCAAAACCTTACAAAAAGCTTTAATATAAAAGCCGTTGTAACTAAGTCTCTGCTCATCATAGCAGTGAACCTATTTACAACGGCACACCTACATTAGATGACAACGTTTTTCGTGACAATCAGCGGATAATTTGGCGCTCCTTTGAGCCATTTACTTTTAGTTATGACTACATTCTTATCACATATTACATTCTCAACTAGTGCATCGTCCTGAACATCACATTTTTGCATGATAATTGAGTTTTTAATTTTAACGCCTTTGCCTACTACTACGCCACGGAAAAGAATACTGTTCTCGACTTCGCCACGGATAATGCAGCCGTTGGCGATAAGTGAATTGTTTACGGAAGCAGTTTCTTTATACTGCACGGGAACTTCATCTTTTACTTTAGTATAGATTGAATTATCACCCATAAAGAGTTCTTCCCAAATTTCCGGCTGCAAAACATCCATATTAGCCTTATAATATGCTGCTGTCGAATCAACATGAGCTACAAAACCATCATGCTCACAAGCATAAATATTATAATCTGAACTGCGACGAATAATACCATCCATCAACAAGTTTTGACCGCCATGTTCGTAGGTGTATTTAACCATTTCTACAAACTTGCGCTTATCCATCAGTAAAACGCCCATCGAAACCTTGGTATTGTCATAAACTGTCATCTTTTCCGCCAAATCAGTAACTAAACCATTTTCAGCAGTATCAATGACAATATTACGCCCCGCTGTTTCTTTATCAACAGTGTAATATAGCACCGTAATATCAGCATCGGTATTTTCGTGAAATCTCAACAGTTTATCAAAATCGGCGTTATAAACGAAACTGCCATTAGCCAGCAAAACATATTTTTGTGAGCTGTGCTCAAAAAAATCCAAATTATGATAAAAATTCTTTAAGTCGCCTTTATGATTGCTATCAGCCTCATTCGGTGCTGGCAAATAAAAGAGGCCATCGTGACGGCGAGCTAAGTCCCAATCTTTACCTGAACGCAAATGGTCAAGTACCGATCTTGGTTTATCAGGAAGCATTATACCTACACTTTGAATACCCGAATTTACCATACTGGAAAGCGAAAAATCAATCAGACGGTAACGTCCAGCAAACGGGATCGATTCTACTGCTCTCCTATCCGTTAGTTCACGAATAAGACCATTGCTTTCCTGCAGATTTATAATACCCATTACAGTTTTCAATATTATCCTCTCCCTGCATTTTATGCTAAGTCAATTTAGGTGATAATCAGCCAGCTTGTTTACTGCCAGCTTCAACAGCAATATTTTCGCCTTCCGCTACTACCGTAATAGCCCCATCTTCACCAATGACCTTCGCACCTGCATTTACATCACAGTTCTGAGCAATAATTGCATAATCGACAACAGCATTATCTTCAATTACTGTTGACGGCATGATTACTGAATTGGTAACCTTAGCCCCTTTGCCAATCTTGACACCAGGGAATATAATTGAGTTCTCAACTTCACCTAAAATCATCGAGCCCTCACTAACCATTGATTTTTTTACGGTTGCATCACTGCCTACATAATGTGGCGGCATTGATGGATTTGATGAATAAATCTTCCAATCACCATTTAACTCAAATGGCGGTTCATCCTGCAAAAGATCCATGTTAGCCTGCCAAAGACTCTCTATCGTACCAACATCCTTCCAATAACCATCAAATGCATAAGAATACAGTCTAGCTTTGTCAGCTAACATCTTCGGAATGATATTTTTACCGAAATCATGACTGCTAGTTTCATCCTTAGCGTCCTCTTCCAAGTATTTCTCCAAAAAGTTTTTATTAAATATATATATACCCATTGAAGCTAAATTGCTCTTGGGATTAGCTGGCTTTTCTTCAAATTCTTCAATACGGCCCGTTTTATCAGTATTCATGATGCCAAAACGCGGAGCTTCTTCCCAAGGAACTTCAATAACACCTATTGTTGCCTCCGCTTTATTCATTTTATGCGATTCGAGCATCCAAGAATAATCCATCGTATAAATATGATCACCTGATAGAATCAGCACATAATCCGGATCTGCTAAATCAATAAAATTCAGGTTCTGATAAATTGCATCAGCTGTACCGCGATACCAGTCAGCACCCTTTTCCCGTGCATACGGGGGCAGTATAAATACACCGCCTTCTTTTTTATCGAGATCCCAGGCACTGCCTGATGCCAAATAGTTATGCAGTTCAAGTGGGCGATACTGCGTCAACACGCCGACTTTGTCAATTCCCGAATTAGCACAATTACTCAGTGGAAAATCAATTATGCGATATTTGCCACCAAATGGAACTGCTGGTTTAGCTATTTTCTTCGTCAAAGCCCCCAACCGGCTTCCTTGGCCACCGGCCAGAATCATTGCTAAGCATTCTGTCTTTTTCATACAAAATCCCCCTTGGATAATTGGATTAAACATGCTCCCCTTACCAAAGCTTTAATCCCTTCTATATGTCACTGCCGTCTTTTTTATTGGCACCAGTATACATATCTTGTTACATCTAGCAATTTTTTCACAAAATACCCTTGAAACTGTTATGAAACTACAAAATTTCAACGTATCATCCTATATGTTAATACTTCTAGCTGCTTTTTATTTCTCCTGCTTTAATTAAAAAATTTTAAAAATTTTATCATACATTTTATAAATAATATGATAAATAATACATATTTAGTTACATAAAAAAAGACCTATCACTTTATTGATAAGTCTTTACCAAAACAATATCCAAAATAAAACTCCGATAAATGTCGCCAAGCTAAATCCTAACAGCGCATTGCTAACCGCTCTCCCTGCTTTACCGAAAAAAAGCAATGCTATTGGTCTCAATTCAAACACCAGAAAAGCCACACATACATATATAAGCTGACTATCATCATGAAACCATTCATATAACAAGATTGCCATAACTATTATTATAGCCAATACTTCACCACGATGATAACCAATTTTTTGCGGCTGCAAAGCTTCATCATGAGCTGCCCGGCTTACCGGCACTCCAAATTCGTCAGTTTCCTTTGCTTCATCAGCAAACCAGCGGTAACGCATTTTTTTCACCTCTAACTAAACATCACTTTTACATAAATTGCTGTTTGGTTCTGTCAACTAACTCAGTAAGCCGATAGTATAAATTGTCACCTGGACATTCAGTAGCATTAAACTCTCTATGTCCCTTGATTGTTTTCCGGCTAGGTGTCAACCGATAATAACGGCAAAGCGCAGCCATAAGTGTTGCTGCTGACTCCATCTGCGCCTCTGTTGGTTCATGATGGGAAAACTCGCCAACAATATTAATGCCAACAGTATGCCAATTATGCTTATAGCAATGCGCACCCTCCATATTCATCGGTCGTCCGCGCTCAATAGTCCCATCTTTGCGAATCACAAAATGATAACCAATCCCTGACCAGCCATTATTCAAATGCCATTCATGAACCTGCGCTGCTGATACGTCACTATTGGTATTGCCGATATGATGTACAATTATAGTATCAGTAGTCCGCCTGTTTTCAAGTTCCGTAAATTGTAAATAAGTTTCTTTTATCGGTATATTGAGCAATGGATCAATCCCATTGCCTTCAGATGCAGCATTCCAAGCTGCTTCAACAATTTTTTTACTGCCTAATACTGGTAAAAAAGTTACACCTGCTACTAACCATAACATATTTTTAAAAAAAGATCTGCGATCCATCAAAAAGCCCCGCTTCTAACCTAATATTACTTTAATTGTAGTCTTTTTTTATGAAAATAAAAAGAATTTGCCGCATTTAACTATATTTATCTTAGCTTTTATTGTCTAGTCCCCGTCCAAGCAGTTATAATTATAATATATTTTATAATTAAGCGAGGCGACTTAAATGCTAGGACCAGAACGACGACAAAAAATAATGGACATACTTAGGCAAGATAGCAAGGTATACGTATCCCAATTAGCAAAAATATTCAACATAACTGAAGAAACTATTCGCCGTGATTTAGAAAAATTAGAACAGCAAAATCTGCTTCGGCGCAGTTACGGCGGTGCTATGCTCTATGAAAGCACTAGCGAAGATTTGTCCTTCAAAAAACGCAGCAACATCAATAGTGAAAGCAAACAAGCCATTGCCGCCACTGCCTTTGGCCTGATAAATGACGGCGATACTATCATGGTTGATTCTTCAACAACCTGTCAATTGCTGTTACAAAAGCTAAAAGCTCACAAGCACCTTACTATCATCACTAACTCTGTCCGGCTGATGAACGACCTTATGGGCAGTAATTTTACACTAATTTCTACCGGCGGTACTCTTAGGATTAATTCCTGTTCCCTAACCGGTGCCCAAGCTTGCCATACCATAAAAAATTACTGCGTTGATTTTGCTATTATCAGTTGTAAAGGGCTTGACCTTACCCATGGCATCATGGAATCTAATGATAGTGAAAGTGAAATCAAACAGCACATGATAAAGCAAGCCCGTCGCACGATACTGCTGGCTGATCATACCAAGTTTGATAAAACGGCTTTTAGTTATTGCTGTGATTTAAAACACATTTCCTATTTAGTAACCGACATCGCCCCTTCTGTTGAATGGATAAAAACCTTAGCTGATACTAAAGTCCACCTGTTATATTAAAAAATACTGCTGATAGCAATAACCACTTGCCATCAGCAGTATTTTTTATTGATTTTTTTAGTAATTAAGTCAAGCTAAGAAAAATACCTGCTTCATTTTAGGCTGAGCTCCGGTCTTAGGATCCATTTCCATCACCATGACATCCTTCATATACTCATTCCATTTATCTACCACCGGACTTTCAGCCTGATATCTTTCAGCATAAGCTACGCCCTTTTCACATTCAAAATAGCCAAAAAGCTCATTGCCAACATTCCAAATCGTGTAATTACTTATACCAGCCTCTTTTAAAACCTGCTTCATCTCCGGCCAAATATGCGCATGACGATATTTATATTCGTCTAATTTGCCATTTTTCACCGTAGCTTTCCAAGCAAAACGTTCCATTGTAAAACAGCCTCCCGCTTATTTATAATCTGATACAAACCAGCCATTCTCATCAATTTCGTCTTTATAACGATCCGCTGTAATCTGATCCAAGGTCTTGCCACGATCATCAGCACCAAAGAAAGTACCTGCCAGCCAGCTTACCACACAGAAACCAATCATGATAAAGGCAGCAATCCTAAAGCCGACCGCTTCCATGATAATTGGTACTGCAAAGCCCCAAACAGCTGCCGAAAAACGCGTTACAAAGAAGGTAAAACCTTGAGCCGTTGCCCGATAGCGTACCGGGAATAACTCACTGCTCCAAAGCTGGTAAAATTGCTGTTGCATTGAAAAGCCCCATACAATGGTGAAGAAGAACAGCATCCAAGTTTGCAACATATCAGCCGGCAATGCCCAAACAAACCAGCTGATAACACCTAACCCAGAGAAAATGCCAAAGATTTTACGACGGTTAAATTTATCACCAGTATACATAAAGATAACGGTTGTTACGATGCAAACAGCAAAATTAAGTGCCGTTAAAAAAAGCGACATCGCATTAGACAAATTGCCAACATGTTCATAAATATATGGCATAAAGAAACCATTGGTGCTGGCAGCTAAGTTCCACATAGTATAAACTGCGCAAAGCATAACTACCGTTTTCAAACTGGTTCCCCGTAAAATATCAGCATAACGAACTTTACGCTGTTTAATGCCACTAGCTTCGAGTTTTTTAGCTTTCTCCCGAGCAGCCGTCCACTCTGCAGACTCCGGCATTTTCAAACGCTGATACCAAATCCAGGCTGCAACTACAATCAGATGGGCAAATATAATCCGGTTACCTAACAGTCCAAAGGCTGAATTCAAAGGAATTGAAGCTAGGAATACTACGACTGGTCCGAGCATCCAAGCAATCTGAGCTGAACCGCAATGTTTTGCTCTGTTTTTTGATGGTGCTTCTTCCGCAATAAATGTCCAGGATGCTACTACATCAGCACCTACCATCAAACCCACTACTACATAACCCAACAAAAACATCGGATAATTAGTAGCGCAGCAGATCATCAGCACGCCTAGCATATATATAAGCAAAGCCCAGTTATAAACAAATTTACGACCATATTTATCACAAATCTTGCCACCTATCAAAGCACCTATCGCCGCTCCACCGGTATTAGATGAAAGTGCTGCTAATAATCCCATTTGGACGCTGCTCATCCCTAAATAATCCTGCCACATACTAAGTCCAGAAGCACCAGCCACAATCGAACCGGCATCAATATAACTTATCAAGCCAGCAATCAGGGTCTTTTTCCATGCTGACATATTATAATCTATTTTTACGCCTAACATTCTTTACTCCTCCTTTACGCGTATTTTTATTTTTAACACAAAATGAAATGTTTTGAATATTATTGCTAAATAGTAAGGGGTGCTGCCAGGTAGTCATCCCTTACCTTCATCCATTGAAGCTTAATCTAACAAATCAGTATTTAAGTTGATATTAAAATCCTTGGCCAGCTGTATAAAGCCTTCACGAGTAATTGTCTGCTTTTTGCCACCCATGGACAACACCTTAACACATATCTCCGAAGCCTTTTCCACTGTATCCATCAGACCAAAAGCTTCATCAAAATCATCACCACAAACAAAGAGTCCATGATGTGCCCATACCACTACGCGATATTTTTCCATTAGCTTAACGGAAGCATCTGCTATTTCCTTGCCACCTGGAACCATCCAGGGAACTACACCAATACCTTCGGGGAAAATAACTGGATCTTCAGTTGCCATCTCCCACAGTTCCCTCGTAAATTCTTTATCACTCAATGGCAGCACAAAGGTCAACGCAATAAGATTCGTTGGATGAGCATGATAAATAACCCTGTTTTTGCCATGCGTCATTTCCTTTTTTAACTCATGCGCAGCTAAATGTGTAGGAAGTTCACTTGTTGGACGACCACCAGCAGTAAGTCCCCAGACAATACCATAATTTTCACCTTTAGCATCAATCTGTATAAGAGCGATATTTTCCTCAGGATTTGGCTCAACATTACGCATATAACGACCACTTCCTGTTACTAGGAAATACTCACCAGCCAGCTTCGGTACCGTATTACCGATTGGCTCCCAAGATTTTACCGACTGCAACGAATCACTTACCGCCTCTACTTCTTCCGGACGAACCCTATAAGTAAGATTACCGCCATTGCGCTCATGCCAGCCTTTTTTAAAAGCGTCAGCGGTTAATCTAGTAAATCCTTTAAAAAATCTTGCTTCCTTAATATCCATTATTATCGCTCCACTTCTGTAATGACATTAATCTCTTTCACATCATTGTCTTTTAAACAGAACCTGTTTTTCATAATCTTTGATCTCAGCGTACCATTTACCATCAACTGGTACATTATTACACTTGCAGAACTCAGCCCAAACTGAACCAAACGGCAAAGTCTTAATTTCTTCCAAGCCAGCTAAAACCGCCGTAAAGTCTGCTTTATCCTGAGCGGCCTTAAGCTGCTTATTGGGGGTCAACAGACCATAAAGCAAGGCTTTTTGCATATTGCGCATACCTATTACCCAAGCAGCAATACGATTTATACTAGCATCAAAGAAATCAAGTCCTATAAATACTTTAGCCAAAGCATCGCAACGAACTAGCTCAGCAGCAAGCTCTTTTAATTCATCATCAAGCTTTATTACATGATCACTATCCCAACGCACCGGACGGCTGACATGCAAAGCCATACTATCATTAAACAACAGCATGGAAGATATTTTATCGGATACAACCTCCGTTGGATGATAATGACCAGTATCCATGAGGCACATAATGCCATTCTTAGCAGCATAATTCATATAGAATTCATGGGAGCCAACTGTATAGGATTCAACACCTATACCAAATACTTTGCCTTCCACCGAATCGGCTATATTCTTTCGATCGTATTTTACTGAAAAAATTTCATCTAACGAATCTTTCAGACGAGCTCGCGGACCTATTCTATCCGCCGGAACATCTTTAGTACCATCAGGAATCCAAATATTATCAAGTGCTGTAATACCAAGTTCTGCACCAAAATAATTAGCAATCTTACGCGAAGCCTTGCCATGTTCAATCCAAAACTCACGTACTGTCTTATCCGGACTGGAAAGCGTCATATTATCTTTTACCATGCTATGACTAAAAAATGTTGGATTAAAATCTAGACCAATGCCTTCTTCTTTAGCAAAATCAACCCAAGCCTTAAAATGTTTTGGTTCAATCTTATCACGATCAACTTTTTCATCAGTAATGCGATAAGAAGCATGAAGATTTAATTTATGTTTACCTGGAATTAATGAATACGCTTTTTTAATATCTGCCATCAGCTCTTCTGGATTACGTGCCCGTCCTGGATAATTACCAGTAGCAGCAATGCCACCAGTCAGCTCATCTGAATCAAAGCCGAGCACATCATCACCCTGCCAGCAATGCATGGAAATGCGCACCTGCTGCAATTTTTTTAAAGCTGCTTCGACATCAACACCATAAGCTGCATAAGCTTCTTTAGCTTCCATAAAATTCGACATGTTAAAACCTCCATTTTCTATTTCATCATTTTTTATCTTTAATTTTGCACCACTGTTTGCAAACCTTCCTCAACCCGTTTAACCTCAAATGATTTGGCAACACAACTGCGGGCTTCTTTTAAATCGGCAAAAACTTTATCTTTAAGCATCTGCGCCATCAGATTTCCAATAGCCGTTGCTTCAATTGGTCCGGCATAAATATCCTTCCCAGTAGCGATTGCTAGCAGCGCATTTAAAAATCTGTCCTGACAGCCACCGCCTACTACATGAATGTTATTAAATACTTTGCCCGTAATTTCTTCAATCTCGGCTACAGTATGGGCATAACAAGCAGCTAAACTATGATAAATGCAATACAGTAACTCACATTCCGTTTCTGGTTTTTCTTGATTAGTCTTTTCACAATAATCCTGCACCGCTTTTATCATACTGGCTGGTGCTAAGAAACTGGCATCATTTACATCAACAGTTGAAGTAAAATATCTGCCAATATAAGCTAATTGATAAAGTTCTTCAAAAGTATATTTATGTTTGAACTCACGTCTCAGTGACTGCATCATCCACATGCCCATGATATTTTTTAAGTACCGGTAACGATAATGATAACCGCCCTCATTGGTGAAATTATGCTGACGACTCTTTTCACTGCAATCTGGAATCAAGCGTTCAATCCCCATAAGCGACCAAGTTCCTGAGCTTAGATAAATCGAATCCTCGGAATTTGTCGGCACCGCCATTACTGCTGAACCAGTATCATGCGTAGCTGGTAAAACAACTTCTGTTTTAAAACCTACCAGCTTGACAATCTTGTCGCTTAACTCACCTACTGTTGTCTTTGGCATATTCAGCTTGCTAAAAATCTTGTGTGGAATTCCTAGTTTATTCATCAGTTCATAATCCCAATCCTGAGTTTTAGCATTTACTAACTGAGCTGTTGTGGCATTGGTATATTCATTCTTAGCCACGCCAGTCAAAAGATAATTCAAATACTCCGGAATCATTAAGAACCTGGCTGCTTTATGCAAAAGCTGTGGTTCATGCTCCTTTATAGCTAGCAATTGATAAATAGAATTAAACAACTGTTTTTGAATACCATTACGGCTGTAAAGCTCCTGCTCAGAAATAGTTTCGTAAACTTTTTGATCCATTCCCTGCGTCCGATTATCACGGTAAGCTACGGTATTGCCTAAGAGATTTCCATATTCATCAAGTAGCACAAAATCAACACCCCAAGTGTCAATGCCCATCGTCTTAGGTATCCGGTCAAGACGCTTGCACTCTTTTAGTCCTGATAGTACTTCATGAAAAATATGATCTAAATCCCAGCAAAGATGACCATTTTTATTTACCAGTTTATTTTCAAAACGATAAATTTCTTCAATCCTGATTTTGCCATTTTCCAGCCAGCCCAATATATGCCGACCACTTGATGCTCCAATATCAACTGCCAAATAATATTCTCGTCTTGACATAAACTCGCCTCCATTTTTCTTTTATTTTATTGTATTTTCTTTTATTCATTCTCTTTTTCTGTTTTCATGATAATAATACAACATAAATAAAGATAAATCAATAGTTATTTGTATTTATTTGTGTTTTTTTCTTTGTTTTTGATGATTATGGCCTGTTTATTATAAAAAAGCGACTACAAATAGCTTTTAAGCTAATTACAGTCGCTTTTTTTATAATATTTATGTTGTTTTTATTTGGCTAATGAACGATAATCTACCAAACCATCAGCAAACAAAGTATTGCTTTCATTATAGTAATTGACAAAATCATTAACCATCTCATGACCGCGAGTCTTGCTTACCATATACGGCGAGAAGAAATTATGCGGCAGTTTTTCAAAGTTTGACCAGGTCATAAAGTACGGTGATTTATGTTTGGCACAAATAGCCGAAACTTTACTGAACCACTTTTTATCAACATTTCCCGTAACAGCCAAACTGCCACCACGGCGCACACCAGCCTCAGTTAAAGCCATAACCTTGCCATGCTTAGCAGCCAATTTTTCGATTATTTCCATCGAGCTGTCTAATTTATCATAATAATCACCGGTCTGGTCATCATCATAAATATCAATACCATATATATCTACCCATTTATCACCTGGATAGCGGGTAAAATATTCTTGTTCATTAGCGAATGGACCATTAGGCGAATAGGCATAAAGAAAATTATGTACGCCTTTAGTATCACGAATATAAGTTACCGTATACTCCCAAAGTTTTTGGAACTCCTCTGGCGTTGAAGTCTTAACTCCCCACCAGAACCAAGAACCATTATGCTCATGCAACGGGCGGAATATCACCGGTATCCCTTCCTTTTGCATTCTATGACCATAATCGGCTACCAAATCAAGATATTGATTAAATACACCATTTAAATCACCGCCAGGCAAAATACGATGAACTACATTGCCCTCCATGATATGCGCCGAATAATTAGAAAAATCTGTCTCACCAGTTATAGCTGCTTTTTTTGCCACCCGATCAAAATTTGGCATATGCATCGAAAGGGTCAATATACTGCCCTCTTTAGCAGCTTTTGTCGTAATTTCTGCCATACGCTCAACATAGCGAATTCCCATATTCCAATCGCAATCATCCAGCCTGAGCTCATCACCAGTAAATGAAAGCGCATCTAAACCAACTACGCCAGCAAGTGTCCCAGTTACATCTTTAGTATCTGATTCAGATCCGCCCGGTGCCCGAAACATTTTATGATGTGCATCATTTTCATGACCATAAATAACGTCACCGCTCTTGCCAATAGCATCGAGATAACGATACAAAGCTATTGTTTCCGGAGTAGCTTTTTTATCCACTGCCGGTTTAAGTTTTTGATTAACAAATGGTGCTACCTTAGTCATAGTAGCTGCTTCGGACTTGGCTTTAGCTGCATCCGGCACCGCAGTACGGACAATATAAGCCGGATCATCGGCATCCGTAACCGGATTAGCCAAAGCTGACGCACTCATCGCCATAATAGCTCCAGCAATAGCTGCTGATAAGTATTTTTTCTTCATGATTGATTCTCCCCCTATAATCTATCATTGTGACTTTTTTCTTATCGAATTTTATTATAGGCAAAAAAATCTCACTTGTCAATAAAGATTATATCTTTTTATCTATATTATATCTACTTTTATCAGAAACAATATAAACTATAAAAAAACAACTTCCAACAATAAATGTTGGAAGCTGTTTTTTTATATATTTCTTTCCTGCCAGCTGCCATCACCAGCTAAATGCAATTCAATTTTGTGATTGGCAAACAAGGTCGAACGATGACCAACACTTATGATAGCAGTTTGTGGCAATTCCTGCTGCAATAGTTTATACATTTCCTGCTCTCTGGGCTCATCTAAGGCTGAAGTAGCTTCATCTAAGAATACCCAAGCTGGTTTTACCAGCAAGATGCGGGCAAATGCCAACCGCTGCTGCTCACCTAATGATAAAATCCGGCTCCAATCATCAATTGCATCTAATTTAGCAATAAACTTTTCTAAACCGACCAGTTTCAGCACTCTTTCTAAATCATTTTTATTACTGCTGACTGTAAGTGGATAATAAAGTGCTCGCCGCAAACTGCCAAGTGGCAAATACGGTCTTTGTGGCAAAAATAACTTTTTACTGCCCTTAGGCAAGCTAATACTGCCTTTAGCATAGGGCCATATCCCCGCTAAGGTTCTAAGGAGAGTACTCTTGCCACACCCTGATGCTCCAGTAACCAAAATACTGCTGCCAGCAGCTATAGTCATATTACAATCCTGCAACAAAATATTTCCATCAGGAATTTTTACTTGCAAATCTTTTATCCGTAATTCATTATTATCTGTGACGTTATTAATAACTTCACTTTGCAATGATGTTACTTCTTTTATGTGAGCAGTAAAGCTCGACAGACGTTTGGTAACAGCGGCTAATTGAGCAATAGTATCATATGATTCAACAAAATACGACAAAGCATCCTGCACCCTGCCAAAAGCTGAAACTGTCTGCATAAGACCGCCTAAGGCCATCGCACCGGCAAAATAACGCGGTGCTGCCAAGATAAGCGGCACAATAATTGCTAATTGGGCATAACCATTAACATAGAAATTTAATATTTTTGTCTGTCGCATCAGCTGCCAAAAATTGCTAATAACTTTGGCAAACCTTTCTTGAAAACCTGCCGATTCCGGCTGTTCACCACGGTAAAAAGCGACGCTTTCACCGTTTTCCCGCACCCGCATCATGTTAAAACGAAAATCTGCTTCATAACGCTGTTGATCAAAATTCAGGGTAATAAGCCGTCTTCCAACTAGATGCGCACAAATAGTGCCAATTCCTGAATACAATAACGAAAACCAGAACATATAGCCATAAATAACCAACTCATGACTGCCAACAGGCACCGTAAATGCTCCTGATAAATTCCAAAGCACTACCCCAAAGGCAGCCAAAGTCGTAAGCTGTTTTAAAAAGCCTATCAATAATTGCAAAGTAATATTAACAAATTGGTTAATATCTTCACTTATTCGCTGATCCGGGTTATCAGTATCACTTTTTAGCACCTGCAACCGATAATAAACCTGCTCATTCAGCCATTTTGCTAAATATTCCTTAGTCAGCCAGGTTCGCCATTTTATTTGTACCATCTGCCGCAAATAAATAGCATATACAGCAATAACTATATGCAGCATTGCCAGTGCAGTAAACTCACCAACCAATGGCCAAAACGCCTCAGACTGATAGCCCTGCAAAGCATTATAAAATTCATTGTACCAGCTGTTAATCTTAACCAGCAGATACACATCAAAAAAATTTAATGCTATAACAAAAGCTAACAGTCCTCGTGCCCGCCATTTAAATTCCGAATTCCAATAACCGCGAAAAAGCAGCCAAAAGGTTTTCCATGCTTTTTGTTTCTGCAAAACACTCACTTCCTTCATATAGCGGCGTCAAACATTTTACATTTGGCGCATGTGATTAGTATAGCTTTTTCAAAGATTTCCTGCAATATCAATTTTATGGTAAAATAAACTAAGTTAATTTTCAAAATTGGAGGTTGCCTTTTTATGATTATTAGTCTCATCAGCATAATAACGTTAGGGCTTTTATGGCTGCTCTACCATTATTTACCTAATAAAAAAATTTTTGCTTATTTCTGTTTCACACTGGCAACTGCTGGATTAATTGTTTATTTTACTTGGCCTCATAACGAACCTAACACCGAAAATGTTATGACCACCGAGGAACGTTATGAACGACAACAACAACAACAGATTTTTTCCGACTGGTATAAAAATTATCAGCGTGACATCGCCGAACTTGATCGCAACTGGCAATGGTACCATCAAATTCTGGAAAACTTTAAAGAAGATAATATCAGTATCCAAACTGCTTATGTCAGGTTAAAACAACTCGACGAAGATAGCAAACAGCTTAAAGAGCGCATTGCCAGCAATGCGCCACCAATCGCTTTAAACAGTGGCTGCTATGATCTTCTAATCGAAGTTATGAAAAAAACCAACGCTTATGCTGATGCCGAATACAAAACTATCGCCTTAACCCGAGCCGCAGCTGATCCAGCTAATATGCCTGCTAGTGAGCAGGCTGAGCAAAGCAAAATATTACAAGCTGTTATGATCCGTGAATCCCCAGTCGGTCTTTATACCGCCAAAGAAATAATTGCTATTCGTGAGTACCTGTCACTGCCACCTGAGGAACCAGCTTCACAACCATAAATCTAAATATTGACATGAAAAAGGGGAGACGCCTTAGATAGCATCTCCCCTTTTTCATGCCCGCGCCACCGTTGCCCGATGCTTTAACCGCAAGCGATACCATATCATAGGTATAACCAGCATTGGAATACCCGCAAACAAAGCTTCCTGCAATTCTGGTGTAAATACCATAACTACCAGACACAGCACTTGTGACCAAATACCAAATAAAGTAACATACGGAAAAAATGGTGTTTTATATTGTAATTTAGCAACAGTTCCCGCAGCTATCATCTGCTTACGAGCACGATACTGGCTCCAGCAAATAGATATCCAGGCAATAGCTCCGGTAAAACCGGATATTGCCAGCAAATAAGTATATATTAGTGAATCCGGATTAAACGCATACAAAAGAATAACCGCCCAGCAAGCACATACTGAAACAACTATTGAATGTGATGGCATGCCATTCTTATTAAGCTTGCCCAAAGTCTTTGGTGCCATATCCATTTTAGCTAAAGCATGAAGCGCTCTTGCCGCACCATATAACCCCGAATTAGAACAGGAAATAGCTGCTGTTAAAATAACAAAAGCAAAAAAAGCCCCAAAGCCTTGAAAACCATATTGATTAACGGCTGCCGCAAAAACGCTTTCTTCAAGTGAAGCTTTATCCCACGGCAATATCGAAATCAACAATGAAATAGGAATGATATAGAGCGCAATTATCCGCCATGTTACATTGCGCACTGCAATCGGAATACTTTTGGCAGGCTCTTTACATTCACCAGCTGCCAAACCGATTATCTCCGTTCCCTGAAAGTTAACCAATATAATAACCATGGTAAGCACTATCGACCAGTACCCATTAGGCGCAAAACCGCCACTGCCTAAAAGTACGCTGGTACCGATATAACCACAATCACCTATCCAGCCTAAGCAGATTAGACCAGCTACTATACTAAATGCTACTAATGCTAATATTTTTATTAATGACAACCATGATTCACTTTCACCGAACTTATCGACATGAAACAGATTGATACAGGTTACCAGCAAGCTGAACAAAACTGCCCACCACAGCTGACTGACCTCTGGCCAAAAATTATTCATAATTATTCCCGCAGCTATCATCTCTGACGGAACGTAAGCTACCCAAGTTACCCAATAAGCCCAGCCTACGCCACAAGCCCAGGTAGAAGAAATATGTTCCCGTGCATACGTAACAAACGACCCCGATACCGGTTTTTCTACAGCTAATTCTGCCAAACACAGCATGACACACAATACAATAATGCCACCTAATAGATACGCTAGTATCGCTGCTGGTCCAGCTTTTTCCAAAACATAACCTGTCCCTAAAAAATAGCCGCTGCCAATTACTCCACCAAGTGATATCAGCTGCAAATGCCTGTTTTTCAGACCTCTGTTCATTTTCGTTTCGTTCATGACCTTACTAACACAACCTTCCCAACACCGCTATCTGTCTGTGATTTGTAGCATTGCCATCCGCGGTGCCTCATTTAATAACATCATAAGAATACTACAAAATCAGCTCAAATTCTATACTTTTAAAAATAAAATTTGTCATTTTGGCTGATAGCTGATAACGTTATATACATAGAGAAAGATTTATTGTAAATGAGGTACATTTATGAACATATATCGGACAATTTTAGAAAATGATGCCAGTATCGAAACGCTTTATGAAATCCAGAAATCTAAATTCATCACTCATATTTGTCATGTTGAAACCGAAGCCGCTGCCCGTGAATTTATCCAAAACCTGAAAAAAAAATATTACGACGCTCGTCATAATTGTTCAGCATACATATTAGGCGAAAACTCTGAAAAACAAAAATCAAATGATGATGGCGAACCTGGCGGAACCGCCGGCAATCCTATATTAGAAGCTCTCAAAAAAAATGAACTTACTAACATCGTCGTAGTGGTAACCCGTTATTTTGGTGGCATAAAACTTGGTGCTGGCGGACTTATCCGCGCCTATTCTCACGCCACAGTTCTCGGTATTGAAAAAGCTACTGTTATCCAAATGACTCCATTCATTGAACTAGCCATTACGATAAACTACGATCTGCTAGCTACTCTTGAACATTGGCTCAGACAAGAAAAAATTCGTACCAATGAAGCCGAATATGCTGATAACGTTACCTTAAAGCTTTTGATTCCCCCCGAATCTATCACCGACACCATAGCAGCTATCACCGATATTACTTCTGACCGTTTCAGTTATAAAAAAGGGGCAGCACAACTAATTGCTCTGCCCCTATAATATCAAATTACGGTTTCACCTTGATATTTTTCACCACCGATATCAGGTTTTAAGCCGTAGCCTACCGCCCACTCATACTTATACTTGAGCGCTTGGGCATGAATGGTATGCAAACGATCCTGAGTGCGAACGACTTTGCCAGGCACACCAACAACTAGCGAATTTTCGGGAATAATTGCATTTTCCTTTACTAATGCACCAGCCGCTATAATTGAACCGCGACCAATCTTAGCCCCTGTAAGCACCGTTGCATTCATCCCCACCAGCACATGATCAGCTATCTCACAGCCATGAATAACCGCTCCATGACCAATGGTCACATAATCACCAATCAGACACGGTTTATCATCAGCTACATGCAAACAGGCCAAATCCTGTATATTAGAACATTCACCTACCTTGATATAACTTACATCACCGCGAGCAACTGCTCCCGGCCAAAAGCTGGCATATTTTTTTACCCGCACATCACCTAGCAGTACTACCTGAGGAGCTATAAAAGCCTCATCATCTATGCTTGGACTAATCCCATTAAAAGCTTTGCTTGTCAATGTATACATGCTGCTTGCTTCCTTTCATCATTATTTTCCACAATTTTCACTAGCAAATTAACATCACACGCTAAGTATAGCATAATCATAAAAATAGTTTAAAATAAATTGCAATCGCCCTTTATTTAAACTTTAACAGTCTGCCGCTTAGGTTAACCTGTTAATTTAAATAAGTTGACCATAAATCTTTTTAGGATTATAATGTTTACGATAAATTTTATTAATTTTGATAGTTAAGCGAGGAAATTTTATGCTAACGACTGATATTACCAAATTAACTGCTAAAATAATTGCAGGATTGCGTTTAAAACGTGGTGATGATTTATCATTCCTGCTTACAAAACCAATAGCTGAGTTGCAGGCAGGCGCTAAACGCCTGCAAGATCATTTCTGTGGCCGGCATATTGATTTTTGTACTATTATCAACGGCCGCAGTGGCCGCTGCGGTGAAAACTGTAAGTATTGTGCTCAAGCTGCCTGCCATAAAACTGGCATTGATGAATACGAATTTCTCCCTCGAGAAGAAATTATTCGTAATGCTAAAGCGAATCAGGATGCTGGTGCCAACCGTTTTGCCATTGTTACCTCAGGACGAGCACTTGTCGGCAAGGACTTTGCAAAAGCCATTAGTGCTTACAAAGAAATGAAACGCACATTAAGCATTGACCTTTGTGCTTCACACGGACTATTATCACGTCAGCAGCTCCATGAACTATTTGCAGCAGGCGTGACCAGTTACCATCACAATATTGAAACTTCCCGCCGTTTTTTCCCTAAAATCTGCACCTCCCATACTTATGACGATCGTATAAATACTATCAAAATGGCACAAGCTGAAGGTTTCTGCGTTTGCTCCGGTGGTATTATCGGCATGGGGGAGACCTGGGAAGATCGGCTCGACATGGCTATATCACTCCAAGAATTAGGCATCGAGTCCATTCCTATCAACGCACTGATGCCGATTCCGGGAACGGCACTGGAAAATCTTCCCCAGCTGCCGGCCGAAGATATTTTACGCACTATCGCTATTTTCCGCTTTATTAATCCTACTGCTAACATTCGCTTGGCTGCTGGTCGCAAAATACTGCCGGAAAACGGCGCTACTGCCTTAAGAGCTGGTGCTTCCGCCTCTATTACCGGCAATATGCTTACTACCTCTGGCACTACAATAAAAGAGGATATGGCTATGCTAAAAAAACTAGGATTAACTAACAAAAATATTGACTGCACCGTTAGCACGGGCACTTGTAGCGCGCATTAATTTATTTTACTATAAAATGCTATCGTCTGATGAAATTTCATCTACGATAGCATTTTTTTTAAACTATTTTAGTTGTCCATGATTCAATATTCCATACCGAATCAATCCAATCCTCATAAAACTCTGGTTCATGCGACACTAAAAGCAGCGTACCTTTATACTCTTGCAAAGCGCGTTTCAATTCCTTTTTAGCTTCAACATCAAGATGATTTGTTGGTTCATCTAATACCAGCAAATTTACCGGTTTTTGCATAATTTTACAAAGCCTAACCTTTGCTGCCTCACCACCAGATAGTGCCATCATTTTGGTTGTAATATGCTCATTAGTGAGCCCGCAAGCCGCTAGTGCTGCCCGCACTTCAAAATTACTCATACCTGGATATTCTTGCCATAGTTCCTCTAACGCCGTGTTATTATTGCCTTTGGCACTTTCCTGTTCAAAATAACCTGTACTTACAAATTCACCTAGCTCAAGTTCACCTGAAATCGCTGGAATAAAACCTAAAAGTGTTTTGAGCAGGGTTGACTTACCTAAACCATTAGTTCCGCGAATAGCGATTTTCTTGCCTCGTTCAACTTGAATATCCACAGGTTTAGTCAATGCTGTATCATAGCCTAATACTAAGCGCTTAGCCTCGATAACAAATCTTGATGGCGTGCGATCACTTTGAAAATTAAAATGCGGTTTTGGTTTTTCCTGTCTTTTAGTAAGCACTTCCATCTTATCAAGCCTTTTTTGCCGACTGTTAGCCATGCCACGCGTAGCTACCCGCGCCTTATTGCGCTGAATAAAATCCTTTTCTTTTTGGATTTCAGCCTGCTGTCGCTCATAAGCCGCTTCTTCCTGCCGACGTTTTAGAGCAGACATTTCTTCAAATTTTTCATAACTTCCAGTATAACGTGTTAACTGACAATTATCCACATTATAGATAACATTAGTAACCGCATTCAAAAACGGCACATCATGTGATATTAAAATAAAAGCATTTTCATAATTAATAAGATAATTTTTAAGCCAGTTTATATGTTCAACATCAAGATAATTAGTCGGCTCATCTAACAGTAATATTTCTGGATTTTGCAAAAGCAGTTTTGTCAGGAGGACTTTGGTACGCTGACCACCAGACAATTCATCGACCTTGCGATCCAGCCCTATATCTCTTAACCCAAGACCGCTGGCAACTTCTTCGATGCGGGCATCTATCGTATAATAGCTGCCTGCTTCCAGTATATCCTGAATATCACCTACATCGCGCATCAGCTTATCCATTTCCTCTGGCGTTGCTTCTGCCATTTTATCATAAGCTGCCAGCATTTCCTGCTCAGCTTTTACCATGTCATCAAAAGCTGTGCGCAAAGTTTCCCGAATGGTCATGCCCGGAATTAATACCGCATGCTGATCTAAATAACCGGCCTTTACTCGTCTAGCCCATTCAACCGTACCAGCATCAGGCGTCAGTTTGCCAGTTATAATAGCTAAGAATGTGGACTTGCCTTCGCCATTAGCACCAACAAGTGCTACATGCTCACCCTTTAAAAGTCTAAAACTGACATTTTCAAAAATCTCTCGCCCACCATAACTATGAGAAAGATTTTTTACCTGTAAAATACTCATATTAAAATCCCTCGCGTCTCTTCATCGCCTCTAATACTAAAAAGAGAGTACTTCGAAATGAAATACTCTCTAGCTATCATTCAATGGTCGGAACGACCTGATTTGAACAGGCGACCTCTTCCACCCCAAGGAAGCGCGCTACCAAACTGCGCTACGTCCCGAACGAATAATATTATACTGCTTTTTTAATTTTTTGTAAAGCATTAGTTATTTTTCACATACACACAGCTGCCAGCACAAAAGACCTGTTTTATCGTAAAATCATCAGCAAAAATAACAATATCAGCTAATTTATTCACTGTAAGGCTGCCAATTTCACCATAAACACCCAGCTCCTCCGCTGGCGTCTTGGTTACCATACGGACAACCTCGGCAATACTTGCTTTGGTATTTTGCTGAAAAATCCTTAAACCATCATTCATGCAAAGCACACTGCCAGCAATCGTTCCATCAGCAAGCGTAGCTAATGTTCCTTTGACCATTACTTTTTGACCGCCTAATTCCGATGGTCCATCACCTAAACCACAGGCTCTAAGAGAATCCGTTATCGGTATTATATTCTTGCCAGCCTTCGCTTTATATACTAAACGCTGTATGGAGGGATGAACGTGAACATTATCAACGATAAGCTCACAGTTAGCGTCAGTGTCTAATGCAGCTTCAGCTACGCCTGGATTTCTATGCTCTAGACCAGTCATCGCATTGAACAAATGTGTTATATGCGTTGCACCATGTTCCGTTATGGCTGTTTTAGCTATTTCGTAACTAGCGTTACTATGACCTAAAGATACCACAATTCCTTGCGCTTTGCATTTGTCGATAAAACTATAATCACCATTCAGCTCTTCGGGGGCAAGAGTAATTATTTTTATTACATCGGCAAATGGTGCGATTTTTTCATACTCAGCTTTAGCAATAAAGTGCTCACATTGAGCTCCTTTTTTTATTGGACTGATAAAGGGACCTTCCATGTGGCAGCCCAATACTCTAGCTCCAGCATTACTTTGCTTAGCCTCTCTTACCCGATTAATTGCCTTAGTCAGGGTTACAAAATCATACGTCATAGTTGTTGGCAGAAATGACGTAACTCCCGTTTTAGGCAAAAATTCCTGCATTTTTTTTATTGCTGCTGGATCTTCATCCATAGTATCATAGCCAACACAGCCATGAATATGAACATTTATGAACCCAGGTGAGACAAAATTTCCTTTGGCATCAATACATTCATCAGCCATAGCCGGTGAAAAATCAGCTTCAGCCATTATTGTTGTTATTTTATCAGCAAATAAAATAACTTTATCATAAGCTACGTAATAATCACCAGCAGCATCAGCTAATATCAGCTTGCCATTACAAATTGCTTTCATACATGATAACCTTCTTACTATTAGGGCAGCATTGCCCCCGATTCTTTGTCAACAATGAGCGTTACTGACGGATGCAACTGTAAAATTGATGCCGGAACCAGTGGCGTTATGTCACCCAAAAATGCCTTTTTAACCGCTTCGGCCTTAGCCTCACCGCTAGCTAGCAGCACTATATGCCGTGACTTCATAATACTGCCAATCCCCATACTTATTGCTGACTTTGGTACTTCAGCCAAGCTCTTAAAAAACCGTGAATTAGCTTCAATTGTATCGGCCTTTAATGCTACTTTATGCGTAATACGAGCAAAGGCATATGCTGGTTCATTAAAACCAATATGTGCATTGCGTCCAATTCCTAAAATCTGCAAATCAATACCACCAGCGGCAGCTATAGCCCGTTCATAACGCTCGCCTTCTTTTTCCGGATCTTCTGCCATGCCATTAGGTATGACAGTATTCTCCGGCTTAATATCGACCCTACTAAACAAATTTTTTTGCATAAAATAATGATAACTCTGTTCATCAGCAGGTGTCAAACCCACATATTCATCCAGATTAAAGGTTTTCGTTTGGGCAAAGCTAAGTCCTACAGTATCATGTAAATCCACTAATTTTTTATACAGACCTAACGGTGTGCTGCCAGTTGCTAGACCTAGCACGCTAGCTGGTTTCAGCCACAGCTGACCGGCGACTAATTTCGCAGCTTCTTCACTCATTTGTTCATAATTATCTGTTCTTATAAGCCTCATAACGACCTGCTTCATTTTGAAGATATTTTTCAACTAATGCTAAAATATCTTCACAACGACTCAAAATTTCCACCTGCTTTTCTTATTTTCTTAGAAAAATTTAATCTTAGTAACAAATATTGCTATAGTGACATAGATTTCTAAAAAAAAGCAAAAACATGATTTTTCAGAAATCTATGCTAGAAAAAGAAACCGTTCAAACAAGTTAGGCAATTGTTTGAACGGCTCAGTCTTATGCATGACAAGCTTTTATACCATTTATTAGCTCATCCATAGATGCTGTTCCTACTGTTTCCAAACCATCAATTTTCCGAATACATGATATCACCATATTTTGCCCATTAAGCTTAAACGGAATCAATATATACATTTGCAAAGTAGCCTTACCATTTTCATCACAGGAATGAAATATCGCGGTTATATGATCCTTATCGGTTTTTAAGGCTCGCTCACGCACTGTATCAAGATTGTAAAACTCCAAAAAAGCTTCCCGATCCGCACAAACTACATATTCATGAGCATACCGATTTATAAGCTCCTGTGCCGTAGTATCTGATTCAACAAGTTTATGCTGCAATACTTCCAAATAAATATTTTTGCATTTACCATCATCTCTAAATAAATCAACCCGATCGTAAATACTTAACAAATGCTGCAAAGACTGCTGATGATCTCTAACTTTTTGCCAAATGGAGAAATCTGATAAATCAGTAAGTGACAAAACATACGTACGTGCCTTACGCTCATCATCACGAGCTAAAAGTCTCATATTAATATTGCATAGCGTGCCATTATAAACACAGTCCATATTTTCAATACGTCCAGATTGTACGCATTTAGCAAGCATATTTTTAAAATTTTCTTCCAAACCACGGGGAGCATTATTCAAATGATATAACGATTCTTCTACATTATTATGACCAGCTTTCAGCATAAACTGACGATAGGCCTTGTTCGTATACAAATAATTATAATGCCCAGCAACCTCTTCAAGAACATACAACGGTTTGCTGTTCATTATTTCAAAATTCAGCTTGCCTTTTTGAATAGGATCATAGCTCAGCACATTGAGCATACCTACTTTTCGATAATAATTATCATCATCTGCGCTTTCTATATCCATTGGCAACTTTTTCCCAGTCATGATATCCTCGTCAATTGGCATGGGATGACCAAATAAAAATCCTTGTACTTTTTCGCAGCCTATTGACTTCAAAAAATCAAACTGCTCCTGTGTTTCTACGCCTTCAGCTAATGTATTTATTCCCAGCTGCTTAGCCATATTCACGATGGCTGCTAATATAACCTTCGACTGCGGTTTAGCGGAAAATTCTCGCAAAAACCCCATATCAATTTTCAAACAATCAAATTTGTAATCTTTAAGATTATTTAGCGAAGAATAGCCACTGCCAAAATCATCCATCCAGACCTGATACCCTGCTTGTAGGAATTTTTCTAAGCCATCATGTAAGACCTTATCGTCTTTTTGCAAAACACTTTCCGTAATTTCAATATTTAAATATCTTCTATCAATACCATATTCCAAACGAATTTTTTCAATCTCAGCAAAAATATCACAAGCATCGAAATCATGTCTTGATAAATTAACCGATGTCTTAGTCAGCACTAATCCGTCATCTAAAATACGCCTTTGATCAGCGCAAACCTCTCGTATCATATATAAATCCAATTCATGTATACGATTAATCTGCTCGAGCACCGGAATAAAAACACCAGGCGATATAATGCCAATATCAGGGTCAATCCAACGGGCTAAAGCCTCAAAACCACAAATTCTCTTAGTCAAAGCGCGAATCTCTGGCTGATAAAAAACCTTGATATGCCGTTCCTTCATCGCCCGATCAAAAAAGGTCTTAACAAATTTAGTCAAGTCTCCCATATTACAGTTGCACCTCATCTTACTACTACGTCCGAAAAACTCCCCCTGTTTTTCTTTCACCTTGCTTACATTGTATACAACCATTGTTTAATTGAATTATAATCTTTTCTGAGTAAATCCGCAATTATTTGAAAAAATATTTTCTTGTACGCTCTGCAACAATTATCGCCATATTTCAGCTTAATCCTTCTTTATTTTGCGATTAACATCTGTTATACTCTAATTATAAAAAATGCTTGCTATCACACCGAGCCTTATTTGACCAGGAGGTAACAAACATGATTCATGCGATTCCATCATACTTTTGGGTTGTTCTAGCTATTTTTTTCACGGGTTTTATCTATTGGCTAGAATATCGCGAGGTTGATGACGAAGAGTAACACACTAAAACAAAGAGGACTGTGCGAAAGTACAGTCCTCTTTGTTTAAAAAATATGTCCCCGCACATTGCCTGTAAAAAGTTCAATTTCATGCATAAACCGTCGCCAAGCCTCAGGCATTTCCTGCCCCTTTAAGCTGTAGCTGCCTGAATCTTCCGTGCCATCACGCCATAACAGCTTCCACTCAACCTGAGGCAAATAATCATCAGCCAGCCCATCCTGCTGAATACGAAAATCTGCTGCATGTTCTGCTATTCTCGCCAAAAGTATTGGCACATTGCGTGCTGAATCATACGCATGCCGCTCAGTTCCAACACCTTGCTTGTGCCGCGTAAATACTAATATATGCTTGCCACGATTTATAATAAGTTTTTCCGTCAAATCCAGCTGACTTTGCTTAGGCAAATAAATATTACCACCAGGATTATTCATTTTATCATGCAAGATAAGCGATACTTGTTCTAGCTGCCGCACCCTGAGAATAGAAACTCCCGGCACCTCATTCATCAAATCAATAAAAGCTGCCCATTCATCTGGATATGCCTGATCACCAGTTACCCGCCGCAAGCCAAATTTATTATCACGAACCGTAAGTCGCCATAAACGCTGTGGCAAAAGCTTATTTTCATTCTTATAATTTGCCCGCCATGAACCAAAGTGAACTTTTTCCAGCCGGCGAAGCCAGCGGCGGCCGCCTTCCATTAAAGTCCAAGCTGGTAAAGCTTCCTCACCAGCTCCTAATTTGACCCGATAGTATAGTTGATGCTCCTTTACCTTAAGCTCTACAGTAAGCTTTTCTTCTAACACAAAATTAAGTTGTTCCAGCACTCGCCTTTGCTTCCTCCAATCTAATCAACTAAAATTCATAGCTTATAAAAAAGAGGACTGCTATTAGCCCTCTTTGCCTTTGCTAGTATTCTACAATATTTTAATCTAAACGTCTATAGCTATAATTTCATCATTCATTTTTTAACAAAACCAACTATTACAACTAAAACCAGTATGATACCATAAGTATATGTTCATAAAATCAGTTTGGTCAGCATATTTCCACACCATACTGCCATTAGCCCCAAACCTAAATTCAATCCTGCATTAGCTAAAGCCAAAAACAGCTCTCTGCCAGTAAGGAAATTCATTGTTTCCATACCAAATGACGAAAAAGTTGTAAAGCCGCCTAAAAAACCGACCACCAGCAACATTCTTAGCGATTCAGGCAACATTCGCTGATTGCCGATAGCTATGTTCATAATCGCACCGATTAAAAAACATCCCAAAACATTAACAACACAAGTCCCCCAAGGAAATACCGTACCCAGCCTTGAACCCAATATCATGGTAACAGCATAACGGCTAACAGCACCTATGCCTCCGCCAAGCATGACTAAACATATATTATACCAATGAAACAAATTCCTTACTCCCTTCTATAACGGACGGAACAAATGCCAGCCATAATAAAGTGCACCAAATCGTAACCCTATTACCATAAAGAAACATAACCATGCCATTTCAATTATACCTAAGTAAGGATTTAATAAGCAAGCTATAAGTGCTCCTGCCAATGACGCTGTTGCATAAATATCCTTATAGAGCACAACCGGCATTTTTTGAGCCATTATATCGCGCAGCACGCCACCGCCAACTGCCGTAATAACTCCTAACAGCACTGGAAGTACATACTGATTGCCAGCATCACAGGCGAGTCCCGTAAGCATACCTGTGATTGTAAATGAAGCCAAGCCTATTGTATCACAGACATTGTAAACTAACATTATCATACGATTGCGCCTTTGTGGCAATGAACAAACTGAGTAAGTAACTATAACCAGAACAGCTGTAACAATTGATAGCATAAAATCCGTAATATTTCTTAGCGTCATTGGTGGCGTAACTCCTGCCAGCACATCACGCACCATACCGCCGCCGACTGCAGTAAGCAGTGCTAAAACCATAATCCCAAAAATATCCATGCGTTTTTCAATAGCCACCATCGCTCCCGAAACCGCAAACGCGATCGTACCCATGATGTCAAAAACGATCCAGGTAAAACTATCCATTTTTTTCCTCCCTAAAAATTTCCCTACATTACCTGTAATCGTACAATTTTATATCTGTTTCGTCAATACAAACATTCAGTAAATTGTCCACAAATCTATTAACAGCTTTTACTTACAAAACTTATCTGCCAAACAGCAAAAAACCGCTAGTGACAAATAATATCACCAGCGGATATTTTTCAGAGCCTAAACGCTGCCAAGAATATTCCCAACAGCACGATGCCACTTCCTAGCGAGATGGCACATAACTTCTTTTCAATCGGCGTCAAATCAAACCATTCTTCATTTTGCTGCAGCAGCTCAGGATGTTCCTGGTAATTGCTTTTACTCGCTGCAATATCATTACCCTTTAAAGCTATTTCTGACATACAAATCATTCCTTTCTGTTATCAGTTAAGTTAATCAATCAATGACTGGCGGTAAAATGCCATGATAGAACAGATACGATATCCCTAAACCTACCCAAAGGATAAAACCAAACAACGCAATAGCATAAACACCAACGATTCTGCCTAAGCCTTCGGCCCAAAGTTTGCGCACATTGGTAATAAGACCAATAGAAAAGAAGCATAAACCAAAGAAGATACTGCGCAAAAGATTAGCCTGGCCAGCCCCAGCGCTGACCGATTTTACTACGGTTGGATCAGCTAAGCCCCAAATGAATAAACCTGCAAATACCGCAATAAAGCCAATCAAGAATTTTGGGAAACGCTCTCCGATTTCCCGTACGGAAACTTTATACGACTTGCCCTCTTTGCGCTTAGACCCCAGCTGATACACTGACCAGATTACAGCGAGAACAAAAGCCCAAACGCCAATAAAGACATCAATAAATACCTTAGCAGTAGTTGCTGCCATGAGTGTCCAGCCTTCCTGATAATTGATATCATATTCAGCTAAAGCCTTGGCCCGAATCAAAGAATCTGTTATCGCACCTGATGCGATAGCACCACCATCACTTTTTACTGCTAATCCCATCCAGGCTCCAGCAACTAATGGATCATCGGCAAAAAAAGTAGTTGCAATCCACGGCAAAATCAAAAGCTCAACCGCTACAAACACAATGATAACTGAAGATAATACCGTAGGTACAATTGCTCTAGCTCTTATTGCACTACCGGTAGCAATAGCAGCAGCTACACCGCAGATAGAAATACCAGAAGCCATCGGAGCTGCCCACTCCGGCTTAAACTTGAATACCTTGCGGGAAATAATATACACTACTGGCCAATAAATAAGATAAGCCTCAACCACCGCGCACATACCACGGAAAATAACCGTGCTGGCAAGTCCCATTGCGCCAACAGTTTTTATCGCAATCGTCATTGCCAAAATAACAATACCAGTTTTTATATACCATTCAGGCTTAGCCGCCGTTGATAAAAAGGCCGCCGCTTTAGGAAAGAAGTTACCAATGACTAAACCTAAAACTAAAGCAATAACAAAGCCAAGTTCTCCCAAGCCCAATGACCAGCTGATACCGAATTTTTCTAAAGTGTTAGGTGTAGCCGCAAGATAAGCAAAATTACCTGCCATATTCGAAGCTGCCGTCACCCAATATAAAATAGTAAAACCGGCAACAAATTTTTTAATTGAGCTTCCCATAAAATAAGCGCCAACAGACGTTATTGCCAGCAAGAAAATATACGTTACAACCATTGAGCCAAAACCGCCTAAAAAGGCAAATGCTTGGGAATTCGGAATAACAGCCTTGCCTATATCTGACCAGACATTATATTTAGCGACCCAGCCCAGCAAATCAATACCAGCTGCCTGACCAGCACCTAAAGCTACTATTAATAGACCAAGCCATACCGCCCACCAATCTTCATTTTTTAAAAAGCCTTGTTTTTGTACTAACAGTTCATGTGGTTCTGCTATCATAAAAAACCGCTCCTTTCATTAACTTGCTCATTTCCCAAAATATAAATCAAATAATTCCGCTGAAACTAAAAAAGAGGTCCTAAGGTATCACTCCCTAAGCAAGGGTTATGACTACCTTAGAACCTCCAATTTTTTTGGTCAGTTCCAATCATTGATAATAATATAGCAGGTATTACATATATTGTCAATATGTTTTATTGGTTTATTTTTCATTTTACAAAAATTTTTCTACCAGCTCAGCTAAATAAACTGCTGTCGGATAAATAGCCTGTGGTTGAACTTGGAATTTAGCATTGTGATTGGCATATGACTTGCCACTGCCTACCAAAACAAATACTCCAGGAATTTCTTCCTGATAAAAAGCAAAATCTTCACCTGCAAGCGATCCTTCCGCCTCTACTGCTTCAAAACCTTGCAAATCTGCTACCTTCCGCGCTAAATTTACTAATTCCGGACAATTATCCGTAGCTGGCGGTCCAGCATACCAGTCAATCTCAGCATCAGCACCATAAGCCTTAGCCATACTTTCCGCCATATCACAAAGCCGCCTTTTTATCAGCTGACGATCAGAGGCTGTCATGCTTCTAGTAGTTCCTTCAACAGTCGCACTTTCGGGTATAATATTCCAGGTATTTCCCGCTTCAACATGCGTTATGCTGACTAATCCAGCTGCAAACGGCTCTAGATTGCGACTGACTATCGTCTGTGCACTTTGCACAAAAGCTGCCAGCAAGGGAATAGGATCAATCCCGCGGTCAGGATGCGCTGCATGTGTTCCATGACCAACGAATTTTATAACAAATCTATCTACTGAAGCCGTAACCGCACCTTCATTTATACCTAAAACGCCAGCATCAAGGGTTGGCAGCACATGTAAACCAAAAATTGCTTTAACATTTTTTAAAGTTCCAGTCGCTAAAACCAGCTTTGCTCCTCCTGGCGCTTCTTCGGCTGGCTGAAAAATTATCTTTACCGTGCCCTTCAGCTTGGCTTCCTGCTGCTTTAAAATCAAAGCTGCACCTAACACCGCTGCTGTATGAAAATCATGCCCACAGGCGTGCATTTTGCCAGGGATTTCCGATTGATATGCTAAATCAGTTTCTTCCTGAATCGGCAAAGCATCAATATCCGCTCTGAGTGCTGCCACCGGCTCACCTTGACCAATCTCAGCTACTAATCCCGTTTTTAATGGCAAATCTAAAACACGAATTTTAGCTGCTGTCAAAAGAATTTTCAGCCGTCTAGTAGTTTCCACTTCTTCATAGGATAGCTCCGGATGACGATGCAGATAATAAAATTCAGCTTCAATTTTAGCTTTAATTTCACTAGCATTATTAACTTCAAACGCCACTTTATCCACTCCTCTGTGTGTAAATCTGGGGATAACTTCCCCATTAAATAAAGTATTCTATCGTATCACTAGCTGTCTTACGAGTTTTTTCATTAAATAGCAAGACTGCTTCCCGATCTTCGGCTTTCCCTAGCGCATACAAGCCTTTGCTTGCATCATTAAAAAGTTCACACGGCACCAGCCGGTTGTATTCTCTTGGCTTATTTAGATTTATTTCTATACCTGTACCAGCAAATTCATCACTATCGGCTGGCAAATACCATGGATCAAACATTTTTATCTTGTCAGCTTCGATTCCTGTCAATAAAGCATAATGCTCTACCTCATAAAAAAGTCTGACTACTGCTACACCACCGCGACACAACGCATCATTCAGGTAACTTTCCTGTCCAATGTATACCGCCTTGCCTGCTAGATACTGACTAGACAGGGCTAATTGCGTCGCCTTGCCATAACCATCAAGCCAGTTAGACAAAAACATCATCGCCATCCGCGAAGTTCCCGCTTTGCCTGGCGTACCCTCAGCTCCATAACAATCAAGCGAATACAGCATGATATTGCGAATTATTTCGGGCGGAATTTCCTCCCGTTCAAAAAGAAAATTTATCGCATTCAGCATAGTGGTCGGTCCGCAATCATATTCCGACATTTGATAATGCAGTGGATTTTTCATATCACATAAAACCAGGCCGCATCAGGATCGGCTTCTACTTCCTGAACTTCACGTCTGCCCTGATTATAACGAAGTTCCTGATTTTTAACACTGACTTTGGTATCCGGCGCTACTGATTTCGTCAAAAAAACATTACCGCCAATAACTGACCCGCGACCGATTACCGTATCACCACCAAGAATTGAAGCACCAGAATAAATTGTTACATAATCCTCAATAGTTGGATGCCGCTTTTTATTAAATAATTTACGCCCGCCCGAAGTAGAAAGCGCACCTAAAGTTACGCCCTGATAAACCTTGACATGTTCTCCTATTTCCGTAGTTTCACCAATAACTATTCCCGTTCCGTGGTCAATCATAAAATATTTACCAATAGTTGCCCCAGGATTTATATCAATCCCTGTTTTGCTATGCGCAATTTCTGTCATAATACGGGGAATAACGGGTACCTTTAACTGATAGAGCACATGCGCAAAACGGAAAATAGTTATCGCATACAGCCCAGGATAAGCGAAAATAATTTCATCGGCACTTTCAGCGGCCGGATCGCCATCAAAAACAGCATCAACATCAGTTGCTAAAAATTCCCGAATTTCTGGTATTTTTTGCAAAAATTGCAAAGTTATTTTTTGCGCTTCTTCTTTAGTCGCGATTAGTTTTTCCTCATCGGGATTCTGACCATAACGCAACGCAATCGCTATCTGTTTATTAAGTCTGAAAGCGATATCTTCTATCACCATTGACATATTATTGCCGATATCATAAACCCGATAATACTTATCCTTGGAAAAACCAGGATAAGCTACTCGTATAAGTTCTTCGATGAGTTCATGTATTACTTTCGTATCCGGCTGATTAAAAACATCTAGTTTGTCAATAGCCCGTTTTTTATCATAATCATCTAAGATTGTCTGCGTAATCGCACCAATTTGCGGTGAAATAAAATCTTGCATAGCTACGGCTCCCCTTTTACTAATATACACGAAAAGGGTTCCAAAACCTGCCGAAAACAGGATTCGGAACCTCTCTTTCTCTCAAATAGTTAACCTATGTGTTATCGTAGCATACAATTATCTTCATGTCAACAGCTTACTGCATTGACTCAATTGTCTGCAAAGCCTGCTTTATATCATCTCTTAAATCAGCAAAATCCTCAAGACCGACATTAATGCGAACCAAATCATCAGTTACACCAGCATTAGCCTTTTCTTCTTCACTAGAATGAATAAAAATCGTCGAAGCTGGATGAATTATAAGACTTCTGGCATCACCAATATTAGACACATTCAGGAAAAATTTCAGCGCATTGATAAAAGCAAAGGCTTTTTCCTTAGTGCCCAATTTTACGGTAAGCATTGCCCCATAATGACCATTAAACTGCTTTTTCGCCAGCTCATGCGAAGGACTAGTATTAAGACCTGGATAATTGACCTCTAATCCGTTAGTGACACAAAATTCAGCTAACTGCTTAGCATTTTCATTTATACGTTCTTCTCGCAGAGCCAATGTATCTAACCCCATTCCAGTAAGATAAGCATTGAATGGTGCCATACAGCCGCCATAATCAGTAACCATCCGTTGTCTTAAACGAACCAAAAAGCTCATCGGTCCAAAAGGACATTCCTTTAATTTAGGAAACTTTGCCGGATTCCATTTAAAGGTACCTCCACTGACAACAATACCACCAATAGAATTGCCGTTGCCATTTATAGCCTTGGACGTCGAATGAATTACAACATCCGCCCCTAATTTTAACGGCTGACAAAGATATGGCGTCGTAACTGTATTATCAACAAATAGCGGCACCTCATGGTCATGAGCCAATTCAGCTAATCCAGCAATGTCTGCAACATCAAGTTTCGGATTACCGATAGTTTCTACATAGATAAGCTTCGTCTTTTCCGTAATAACGGCTGCAAAATCAGCTACTTTATCACCTTTGGCATATCTTACCGTTATGCCAAAACTAGCTAAATCTCGAAAAATAGAACTAGTTCCACCATACAAACCGCCAGCAGCTACCAGCTCATCTCCCTGCGATAAAATATTTAAAACTGCCTGCGTAACAGCAGCCATCCCCGATGAGCAAGCCACTGCACCGACACCGCCCTCAAGCGCATTTATCCGGCGTTCAAAGGATGCTATCGTTGGATTGCCTACTCTAGTATAGACAAAGCCTGGCTTGCGGCCAGCAAAAATTTTGGCCATATCTTCCGCTGTTGACTGATAAAAAGCTGATGTTTGAAAAATCGGCTGCGTTGTCGCACCGGTTGCAGCATCAGGCGGAAATTTATCATGCAGCAATCTGGTTGTAAACCTCATGCTTCCAAACCGCCTTTTTGTACCAATAGATTATATGTTTCATCATCATTTTTTTGTACGGAAAGCACCTTATGACCTTCGTCCTTTAAGCTGCGCGGTACATTTTGAATTGGCTCGCCTTCATTCAGGTGAACATCTAATATCTGACCATTTTCTAAGTCCTCTAAGGCCATTTTTACTTTTACAAATGTAATCGGACAAACTACATCTGTAATATCTAAGCTGTCATCAACTTTTAATTCTTCATTCATAGAACAGCCTCCACTTCTTTTTCAAATTTTTCCCAACCGACCCTATCCAGGCAGTTAGCAAAACGCTCACTCGGTTTGGCATATTTTTCAAAGAACCCCAGTGCTACATCGACTATTTCATAAAGTTTGCTTTCATCGAATACGATTGGCAGGAACTGGTGACCTACGTTTATTCTGTTACCATAAAGACCACCAAAGGAAATAACAAAACCATGCTCACCGTCCCAAGCATCAGTCGGACAGCTCTTAATGCATTTACCACAGTAAACACATTTTTCTTCATCTAAGATGACTTTATTATTTGCCTTATCAACCTTAATGGCTTTTTCTGGGCATACAGCTTCGCAAACGCCACAGAAAATACAATTGTCAGCCTTCCATTTTGGTTCAACGCCGCCCTTGACGCCCATATCATTTTCTTCAGCTTTCAAGCAGTTATTATGGCAGCCAGTAAAACCAAATTTAAATTTATGTGGCAGTTCCTTGCCACCATAACGCTTATCAAATTCATTAGCTAATTTTACCGTATCAATAAGCCCCGATGGACACGTAGCATTGCCCTGACAAGCTGTAATCGTACGAACCCGCGGACCACATACACCGACCTGTACCCCACCATCAGCTAAAGCCTTCTTTACGGCATCAATATCCTGTACTTTGATATAAGGAATCTCAATACCTTGACGGGAAGTCAGGTGTACATAACCTTTACCAAATTTTTCAGCTACCTGCTGCACTGTCCCTAACTGAGCTGCTGTAAAATGACCGCCAACCGATTTTAACCGCATCGAAAAACAATCTTTCTGTTTTTGACGCATAAAGCCACCTTTTTTTAGTTCTTTATAATCTACAGCCATGTTATTTCCTCCTAAAATATATACAACTAAACACTGTACACAATTATCATATATAATCAGCGAATACGCAAGTCTTCTTTGGTTACAATTTTCTCTTTGCTTACCTGAAAACTATTTAATACCGGTTCGCCGCCATTTAATGATAATATAAAATAACTGGCTTTCGTATCATAAGCAAGGCGTTTATCCTCTTCGCTCGGGCGCGAAGGACTAGCCGGATGGCTATGCCAATTGCCCAAGAGCTGCCAGCCGTTAGCACGCATTTCCTTTACGGCCGCAAATTGCTCCTTAGGATCAAGACTGAAATGTTCATTACTATGATCTATATTAGTTAAATAAAATACTTTTGCTACTGTTTTTTTGCCATCAGCGATAGTTCCAGCTATGAGTCCGCAGTCTTCAATTGGCGCCAGCTCACGCGCGTGTTTAACCATCGCCAGATAATCTGCTAATTTAAGTTCAACTATCATCGGCTAAATCTCCTCTTACGCTCAATGTTTGCGCAAATCACAAGCCGGCTGTTCATAGTCAATAAGCTCTGTAATAGTTGGATTATCTCCACAAACAGCACAGCTATGATTGTGCGGTATCTTTATCTTACGGAAAGTCATCGTCAGTGCATCATAAGTTAATAAATAACCCGTGAGTAAATCGCCTACACCGAGTAAATATTTAAGGGCTTCCGTTGCCTGCAAGGTACCGATAACACCGCCCATAACCCCTAAAACACCAGCCTGACGGCAAGTCGGCACTGCATCTTTCGGCGGCATCGTCGGAAATACGCAACGATAGCATGGTCCCTGACCTGGAACATAAGTCATCAGCTGCCCTTGGAAACGAATAATGCCTGCATGCGAAAATGGTTTCTTTTCAAATACACAAGCATCATTAATCAAAAACTTTGCTGGAAAATTATCCGTACCATCAATTATGAAATCATAGTCCTGATCACGGATAATATCCCGGATATTATTTGAATTTACCATCTCATTGTAAGTATGGACCTCAACATCCGGGTTCATAGCTTCAATAGTTTCCTTACCGGATTCAATTTTTTTCTTGCCAACATCCTGAGTCTGATGAATTATCTGCCGTTGCAAATTTGATAAATCAACCACATCAAAATCAACCAGACCAATCTTTCCTACACCAGCAGCTGCTAAATACATAGCTGCCGGAGCACCAAGTCCGCCAGTTCCAATAATCAAAACCTTGCCGTTTAAGATTTTTTCCTGCCCCTTGCCGCCAACTTGCTGCAATATGATATGACGGGAATAACGCTCAATCTGTTCATTGCTAAGACTTATACTCATCTTGCACCGCCTCCCATAAAATACAAGAATTCTATCTGATCACCATCTTTTACAAAAGTAGTTTCAAAACCAGAATGATCAACAAATTCACCATTCAGCTGCACCGTAACATATTCTGGCTGATCAGCCTTAGCAACTACTAAAAGTTCCTTCAAGTTAATTGATTTCTCGATTTCAAGTGCTTCACCATTGACAGTAAGTTTCATTATAAATCCTCCCCATTAAAAAAAGCCCATAAGCTGTACCTGCCAAAAAGCTCAAGCTAAAATGCTCGACGATAAATGATTCAGCAAGGTACATCTCATAGGCTTTCGTTTGTCGAATGACCTACGGCTGCTGCCGTATATTCATATTATTCCGATATGTTTTGCAAATCGTTAGTGTTATAATACAACAGACACCGCCTATTGTCAACATTTTTTATAAATATACTCGTAACGTCCAAAAAAATTGTTCTCTTTCCTGTGTTATACTACTATATATAGCTTTATTTAACTAAAAATAGTAAGGAGCTTTCTCGTGAAAAATAATATAAAGACCATAACAGCTGTCTTGCTAGCTATTTTGCTGCTTTTAGGTTTATGGCAATTAATTCATCCCTTTTACCCAGCACAAAATTGGTCATTCAAGCGGCAAACCCAAACTAGAATACTATTAGTACCACTCGATGGCCGCCCGCCATGCAAACAATTTGTCATCGATGCGGGACTAATTGCTGGTATCGAAATAATAACACCGCCTTCAAACTTACAAGATTATTATTCACAAGCTGGTGATACCAATGGTATGCGCCAATGGCTCCTTGATAATGCTAATGGTGCTGATGCGGTTATTATCTCTATTGATCAGCTGCTATATGGCGGTCTTTTGGCCGCTAGGGAAAAAGATTTGCCAGCTGCTGAATCCGAAAATTTAATTACTTTTTTAAAAGACTTTCATGCTAAATATCCTGCGATTTCTCTATATGCCTTCAGTATTCTTCCTCGCCAAACACCGCAGGATACAATTGACGGTTATCAGGAGCGAAAAGATTTGCTCGAATATTCCCGCCTGACTGGCCGTAAAGCAGCTGGACTCGCTATTGATGAAACACGTTTAGCCAATTTAAAAGCTAGTATCCCGCCAGCTAGTCTTAGCCGTTATCTATCACATTTCACCAAAAATGAAAAACTTAATGAACAATTAATTAAGCTCGCCCAAGAAAATATTTTAACCCAACTAATTTTAGGTCAGGACGATGGTGAACCATTTAGTATTCCCAATATCGAAAAAGAACATTTACGCAAATATATATTACAAAATTCTCTTGCGGCCGATAAAGTCTTTTTAACCCATGGTGCTGACGAAATTGCGCTGGATATACTAGCTAAAATAAATAATCAGCACCAGCAATTCTCACCACGTATTTACGTTGATTACAATGCCAGTTCCACACCAGCTGCCATAATGCCTTATATGGCAATAGACACTGCTGCTACCGTCAGTGAAAAAATAGCTATGTTGGGCGGAATACAGGTTTCTGCACCAACTGAAGCCGATTTTATATTGTATATATCAGCTAATGATGCTAACACTATATCTAGTCGCCTGGAAACAGTAAAAAAATTGCAGACTTATCAAAAAAATGCCCAGCCTGTTGCCCTGGTCGATTTAAGCAAACATTTTTCAGCTAAGGAAACTGTTCTGCCATTGTTAATCGAAAATAATTATCCCTTAAACTCGCTTTTAGCTTATGCTGGCTGGAATACTACCAGTAATGCTATTGGAACTTCGCTAGCCGAGGCCTCGCTTTATCTAGGAACCTGTCGCCAAGCGCAAACTGTCGCTAATGCTCGTGAAATTGCTGCTTGCAATATCGCTTTTTTACAAAACCGGCTGCTTGAAGATTATTTTTATCTAAAAGAAGATATCGACGTTATTAACCACACTTTGCAAAAAGCTGGCTATATTAATACCGCCGACCTCGACATTGAACACAATTATCGCTGGGCCAACCGAATGCTCCAGCAGACAATGCTAAAACATATTGCCGTTTATAAACAGACTAAAGCTTTCCGCAAGCCAGTTGAATTTACTTCGCCTGCTGGCAATTTCACCTTGATGCTCCAGGATATAAGTGCTGACATGAGTTATCCCTGGCCCCGTACCTTTGAAATATGGCTGCATACTACCCCATTTTTCGCCATTCCTCAATAAAAACAGAAACAGCTCATATTAGCAAATTGCTAATATGAGCTGTTTTTTACAATATTTTATGTACCGGTGGCAACGCTACAACTTTTTCCGCAGCCACAGCTTCTATCGGTGGCAGAGCTACTATTTCTTCTTTTGCTTGCTTGACCGATTGTATCGGTGGCAAGGAAACAGTATCTTTAGTATAATTTTCAGTTGATTCCGCCTTGCTATTATTTACTTTATTTAATGCTGCCGGTTTTGACTTAGCTGCTGGCAAAACAGTTTCCTTTTTAGGAATCACTGGTAGCTTGACCTGACTAAATGAATTATCTGGAACGCTATTTATTTCCTGTTTGCTTTGTTTTTTAGCTTTTTTCTGCGCGTCTATATCTGCTGCCGTAATAATAATCGGTGTAGCTTTTAAGATCGTCTCATTATCAATAATATCCATTTTAGCTGAGTTACTAACCGCATCCCAATGGAGTATAGCCCTCTGTTTAGCCATATTTGCCGAAACGTCTTCCATCACCTGTTTAGTAATATCTTTAGAAACAGTCTCTGGCTCATCTGTAATAAAATTTTTGGCCGTAAAAAGCTCTTTTGCATCAACTGTTGACACTTTTTCTGCGGCTGTGGCAATTATACTAGTCAGCAGCAGCATAATAACCACTAGCATAGCACTGATCTTTATTTTAAATTGAATCATAAGCGCTTCTCCCATTTTACCTAACCAATAAACTTCATATAATTTTTATTTCGTCATTTAGCAACAAATTCCTGCTAAAAAAGCCCTTGCTCATAACCATGCAAAGGCTTTTTCTTTTAACGACGTCTAGCCGGTTCAACATTAACCTTATGACCCTTAACTGTATTGCGATGCATTATCGACATAACGCGTTCAGCTGCCGCCTCCGGCACCTCAACAAAAGTAAACCGATCATAAATATTTATAACACCAATCGTATCACCAGGAATATCAGCTTCACTAGCAATAGCTCTTACTATATCAGCTGGGCGGATTCTTTGATTACGTCCAATATTTAGGAACAGCCGGACCATACCCGGAGCTCCGCCCGTATCTCCAAAGCTATCACCATCAGCTGCTTTTGCATCCTCTTTATAGCCCTCTAATGACAATTGCAGCGCTGCCGCCGCAATATCTACCATATCGAACCCTTCCGCGGCGACATCAGATATTATCATATGATAATCATCAAAACGATTTCGCTGAAGCGTTTTTACTAAACGTTCTTTTACTAAATCCTTTTGCCGCTCTAAAATATCTGATGCTGTTGGAAGCTCACGCCGTTCTATCTTAGCATGGGTCAAGCGCATAATAAGCCGCAGCTGACGATACTCCTTAGGTTCAATAAAAGTCATCGCTACGCCTTTACGCCCAGCTCGTCCGGTACGACCAATACGGTGAACATACGATTCATGATCCTGCGGTATATCATAGTTTATGACATGAGTAATATCATCAATATCAATTCCCCGCGCCGCTACATCAGTAGCAATCAAAATGTCTATTTTCCCTTCACGGAATTTTTTCATCACTCGGTCACGCTGAATCTGCGAAAGATCGCCATGCAAGCCGCCAGCAGAATAGCCCCTAGCCTCAAGTGAAGCCGTTAAATCATCCACTGCCCGCTTGGTGCGACAAAATATAATTAATTTGCCTGTTTCTTCAACATCCAGCACTCGGCTTAAACCTTCTAATTTGTCCCGCGTTTCATAATAATACTGATCAATTAAAGGCACGGTTAAATTTTCTTTGGCAATAGTTATCCGCTCAGGATGATTCATATAACGATGTGATAACTTTTCAATAGGTGCTGGCATAGTAGCCGAAAATAAAAGCGTTTGTCTTGCTTCAGGGACACTCTCCAATATCTGCTCAATATCGTCAATGAATCCCATATCCAGCATTTCATCAGCTTCATCAAGCACCAGCGTATGTACATCAGACAGTTTAACCGTACCACGATGCAGATGATCTATCAGCCGGCCTGGAGTACTTACTATAATATGCACACCACGCTTTAAGGCGCGAATCTGCCGCTCAATAGCCTGACCACCATAAACTGGCAAAGTGCGAATATGCTTAAATTTACCTATTTTATTTAATTCTTCAGCCGTCTGAATTGCAAGTTCCCTAGTTGGTGTCAATACCAGAGCTTGTACATGATGATACTTATCAATCGTTTTTTCAACGGTCGGGATACCAAAAGCTGCGGTTTTGCCGGTACCAGTCTGAGCTTGACCTATAACATCTTTTCCAGCTAAGGCCAGAGGTATAGTCTGAGCCTGCACTGGTGATGGCTCTTCGAATCCCATCGCCTGAATAGCCTGCAATAATTTTCTACTTAAAGTTATCTCACCAAATGTTTTTAATTCCTGTTTCAAAAAAATTTCCCCTGCTCTATACACTATTGCTAAAATTGCTGCGATTAATTTTCGGTCTTAATCTTTTCACCTACTATATCATAAGTAAAACCTTGCAAAACTTTTACCTTGATAATATCACCCGGCTTGCTATCAGTATCATTCTCGATATAAACCTGACCATCTACCTCCGGTGCTTCACGATAAGAACGCCCAACCGCAATGTTAGGCTGCTCCTCATCACGACCTTCGACTAATACTTCTATTTCTTTACCTTCAAAGCTTTGATTGATTTCTTCGGAAATTTTGCATTGTACACTCATCAAATCATGATAACGCTCCTGCATAACGTCCTCAGGTACCTGATTTGGCATATCATAAGCTGCGGTATCTTCTTCCCTGGAATACGTAAATACGCCGACTTTATCTAACCGCTGCTCGATTAAGAAACGGCGCAAGGTCTGATACTGAGCGTCAGTTTCACCAGGAAAACCAACAATAAAAGTCGAACGAATTGTCACACCTGGGATACGCTCCCGCAATTTTTTGATAAGCGCTATCATTTCTGCCTGCGTATCCGGCCGATGCATGGATCTAAGCACTGAATCATGCGCATGCTGCAATGGCAAATCCACATACTTACAGACCTTTGGTTCACTAGCATAAACATCTATCAATTCATCATCAAAAAATTTCGGATAACAATACATAGTACGCACCCATTTTAGCTTAGGCACCTTTACAACTTCCCGCAAAAGCTTAGCAAGTGACGGCTTGCCATATAAATCACGACCATATAAGGTACTATCCTGAGCAATAAATACTATTTCCCGTACCCCATTTTCTGTCAGATGCTCTACCTCGCGACAGATATCATCAATCTGGCGACTGCGGAAATGTCCCCGAATTTGTGGTATAGCACAAAAAGCACAATTGTTATCACAGCCCTCGGCTATTTTTACATAAGCAGTATACTCTGGTGTAGTAGTAATCCGCGGAGTTTTTTCGTCATAAAGCGTATCATCTTCTCCTGCGATAACTACTCTTTGACCTTTAAGCGTAGCCTCAACCGCTTCCATTATTCTGCCCCAGGCTCCAGTGCCAAGAATAGCATCCGCTTCCGGCAGCTCATCTAAAAGTTCCTGTTTATAACGCTGCCCCAGGCATCCAGCTACAATCAAACTGCGGCAACGGCCCGTCTCTTTATAATCAGCCATATTTAAAATCGTTGTTATTGATTCTTCTTTAGCTGACTTGATAAAAGCACAGGTATTTACAATCAATATATCCGCTTCAGCAGGATTATTCGTAAGCTCAATACCATGTGCCACAAGCTCACCAAGCATTACCTCTGTATCAACAAGATTTTTTGAACATCCAAGACTAATAAAACCAGCTTTCACTTTTTACCTCCTATTTTAAACATTTTTAACGATATAAAGGATACTGACTGTACTTAGTCAGCACCCTTTTTATTGACATCAATACCAAATCAATCAAAACGCACTTCTTTTACCCAGCGATCTAAAAAATTATGCTTTTGCTGCAAAGTAAAATCAGCCTCTTGATTAAACAATATCATATTTTTGCCTGCAAACATTTTGTAAGCCAGCGTTCCTGGATTGGTTGGTACAAAATAAAATCCATTTTCCTGCTGAATCTGCTGTGCCTCATCTTCCAGAAGCCAGTCAGCAAATTCTTTAGCTAAAGCCAAATCTGCCTCTTTACTATTTTTCAGTAAAGCTGTCCCCGTAACCATCGCTGCCGTACCATCAGCCGGATAAACAATCTTTAACGGATATCCTTCCTGCAAATAGCGTATTGCCTCACTTTCAACTGCGATCGCTGCATCGACTTCTCCCATCCCTGCCTGCCGAACTGGATTGGAAAGGTATCTTGCATATTGCACTACTTTAGGATGAATCTGCCGCCAAATTGTATAGGTTTGAACATCACCAAATTGCGCTACCATATTAAATAACAAATTGCTTGATGCATCAGCTGCCAAAAAGTCAGTAACACCTATTCGCACTTTCGGCATTCGTGCCAGCTCTGTCCAAGTGTCAGGTATGCTAGACAAAGTATTTAAATAATCCCTATTCAGGCAAAATACTATTGGATCATACCAAACACCAACCCAATAACCATCCTGTTGCCTAAATTCCTGCGCTACCTGATCACCATTTTCAGAAATATACGGCTGCAAATAACCCTTAGCAGCTGCTTGTTTTAACGTATTTTTATCGGCCAGTATCATGGCTGCCGAATTGCTGTCTGAACTGCTGACCGTATCAGCTAACCGTGATAATATTTCACCACTGGCTAATGGAATAAAATTTATTCTTACATCATGCTCTTTTTCATAAGCTGTTGCCAGCACGGCTGCGTGCTCTGCTGGCAATGTTGTATAAACCGAAATCTCCCGCAGTGGCCGGTGACTTGCATCATCACCTTGGTTAGCCATGTACGCTGACCCGCCTACTACAATCAAAAACAACAAAAAAGCTGTCAGCAACAATGGTGTATACCTTCGCATTAACCGTTACCTCTCACCTATCATACTGCTTACTATGCACTATTTACATTAATATACAACTTATCTTATTCTATACGTTTTCCTAAACATCGTCAATACTATCACCAATGACTGCCAATGAGTTTTATTTGCCCCAAAATACAAAAGGAGTCACCACTTATGTGACAACTCCTAATAATATATTAGCTTAAGCTTTAGCATCAGCTGGTAATGGTACCCCAAAAATCAAATGATCCAAAAGACCTATCAATTGATTTATCTCCGGTTTAGCAATCTGCCCCGATGCACCTAACTGTTCACCTTTAATACGCATCTCATCACTTATTAATGACGAGAACAATACCAATGGCACATTAGAAAGTCTAGCATCAGCCCGCACCAATTTCAGCAAACGATGCCCATCCATCTTCGGCATTTCAACATCGGAAACGATAACACCTACATGATCCTCGATATCACCATCGCGCTTAGATAATTCCTGCAAATAATCCCAAGCATCTTGACCATTGCCAAAGTCACGCACAAAGCGATACCCTGACTCGTGCATAGTGGTTACTAGTAAATCACGCAACATTGGCGAATCTTCAGCAATGACTACATGCACCTCAGCCCGCTTGGTTTTTATATCCTCAGGTGCTTCCTCGTAAGTCGTAAGCTTTGCATTGATTTCCGGATTTATCTCCGCGATAATCGTCTCAAAATCCAGAAGCAGTACAATCCTATCTTCCATTTTGATTATGCCAACTACTCGTGACTGATCGCCAACTTCTGGTGCTGGTTCCATATCCTTCCAGGAAATACGGTGTATACGCGATACATTCTCCACCAAAAAACCAATGTTAAAATTATTAATCTCGGTCACGATAATATTTTTCGGCTCCGCATTAGTCTGTACATTAAGGCAACGCGGAAGATTAACCAGCGGTATAGCCTTGCCTCGCAGCGTAAACAAACCATCAACATAAGGATGTGCCTGTGGCATTATTGTAACCGGCGTGCGCGTTATTACTTCACGCACCTTAGCTACATTGATACCATAATTTACATTACCGATGCTAAATTCAACTATTTCAAATTCATTAGTACCTGTCTCAAGCAGGATACCTTTTTTATCTCCCATCGTTTCTGCTGCCATCAATTTCGCCCCCATAAAACGGATTCGTATTCTCTCACAATATGTCTATAATTGTCAATATTCGCCTTTAGCTTGCAAAATCCTTCTATTTCATACAAGAAAAGTTCATTATTAACACTTATTTTCTTTTAGATACGTCCAGCCATCTTTTTCTTCTACTAGATCGTCACGCAACAAATGACCTAAAGCTCGCTTAAAAGCTGCTTTGGAAATTTGAAACTTATCACGTATTACCTCTGGCGAAGTACCATCACTATAAGGCATCTTGCCTTTGCGCTCTTGCAATAAATCAAGAATCTTTTGAGCATCACTTAGTAAAGCTTTTTCCTTAACTTCTCTTAGCGAAGCATTAAGCCTGCCATCTTTACGGACATAAGTAACCCGTGCCGTAACGACTTCGCCAACCCGTGGCCGTTCTTTCATTTCTTTATTATCAATAAACACTATATACCGATCTTCACTAAATAAAAAAGCTCCATTATCAGTATAATTATAGATAGCACCAGTCACTTTTTGACCAACTTTTACTGAATCCGCCGGTCTTGATGCCCGTCGCATTTCATCTTCTACTTCCATTGTCACTGCCAAACGCCCCGATTTATCGGTATAAAGCTTAGCCCATACAACTTCACCAATCTGCGGCCGGCCACGCATACCAGCATAAGGCATAAATATACCGCGCTCAGCTCCGACATCAACAAAAGCACCATCCCGACTGACATTTATTACCTTTAACCTGGCAATCTGTCCTTCTTTCATCAGTGGCACCCGCATACTAGCAGTTAGCCGGCGTTTAGGATCAAGATACAAAAACACCTTAACTTCATCACCAACATTTACTGGCGCTGTCTGCTGTGTTTTATGCAATAATATATCATCGGAAGTATTGCCGGTTTCAGCATCAAGAAAGGCTCCCATCTCACTTACCCGAACTACTTTCATGGTCGCAACGGTACTAGGACCATATTTTCGCTTAGTTTTAGCTTCTTTTCCGTATTCCATTTAAACCTTAATCCTCATACGGCGTAAGCTTGGCATCGCCCCACAAACGCTCCAAAGCATAGTATTCACGAGCTTCCTGCATAAATACATGCGCTACCACATCACCATAATCTAACAGCACCCATTCGCCTTCACGATAGCCTTCTTTGTGATTAAAGGCGATTTGTGCTTTAGCCATCTCTTCTTCAATATTGTCAGCAATAGCTCTGACCTGCGTTGCCGTATTAGCCGAACAAATTACAAAATAATCCGTTGTCGACGTTAAATTACGCATATCCATAATCACGATATCACTAGCTTTTTTATCGCTAGCCGCCTTGCAAATTAATTGGCTCATTTCTTCAATAGTCATAATTACTCCTCCTCTGATGCATCGTTAAGTGTTTCAACAGGAAATAACTCCTGCATTCTTTCATGTATTGCTGTATCATCCGGCAGCCAAATAGAATTATCACCTTCGGCTTGTACCCCTGGCAACGTTATGCTTATTGGCTGTGACGTGCTCAAATGCCTTAACACATTAACTAAATGCAATGAATCAAATATCTCAGCACTGCTATCTGCCTTTTTATGAAGTACCTCCGCTATTGCGGGAAGCTTAGGTATTGTTTCTAGCTGCAAAACCTTTTGATACAGCGCTTTTAAAAATTGCTGCTGCCGCTGAATCCTGCCTACATCACCCAAATCATCACTGCGATAGCGTAAATACTCTTGTGATTTCTTACCATCTAAATGCTGATAGCCTTGTTTTATATGAATTGCAAAATTTGCAGCTGGATCTTCATAATCCATATCCTTTTCCACATATAAGTCTATACCACCAATAATATCAATTAAATCAGTAAAAGTGCTCATATCAATTGCTATGTATTGATGTACCGCAATTCCTAAAAGATTGCTGATAGCCTTTACCACCATTGGTGTTCCGCCGGCCGTATACATATCCTTTAACCGTACTTGACTGCCACTAACAGGCAGTGCTAACCACGTATCGCGCGGAATATTTATAAATCGCACCTGACCGGTTTGATTGTTCAAGCTAGCTATCATGATCGTATCAGGCCGGCGTCCTCCCTGAACCTCATCTGCGCCATCATCAAGTCCCATAATCAGCACATTGGTATAACCATCAAAATCAGGTTTAATATCGCCTAACCTTTGCTGCCGTCTTTCTTTATAACCAGCATAAACTGCTTGATAATTTTGATAAGCATTATCCCCTATAGTATATATTTTATACCCAGCATATATTAATCCTGCCATCAATGCCAACAATAACAATAATAAAATTAGCAGTCTAAATAATGCCTTGCGCCTTCTTTGCGCCCTTATTCGCCTTTTTTGCTTAATTGACTCCCTCAAGCTAGCTAACTCGTCTTTCGACATCAGCTTGTCTTCATTAGCCATAATCAGCACCGCCGCAATAAAATTTCATTTCGAGCTAAAACAGTATCTGGATGAACTAAATTCCCCTGTTGGACAACAAATAAAATCGAATCTGATAATCCAGCCAAAAGCATTTCATCTAAAGCTGCTTCTTGAGCTAATTTTCTTAATCTTGCCACCTCAGGATAATCTCTGCCTGGTTCAATCATATCCGCAAACCAAACTATCTTATCAAGGTCTGTCATATTAGCTCCGCCCACTGTATGCCGCCAAATTGCCTGCTCAATGGTCTTATCGTCGACTTTATATAATTCCCTCACCCTAAAAGCACCAACATAAGCATGTAACAAAAGTGGCCGCGCTTTTTCAATAGCACCGACCGTTATTCCCCGCTTTTTAGCTTCTGCTAATAATTCATCATTGGCATATTCACGGGCGCAATCATGCAAAAGTCCTGCTACCTTGGCCTTTGTTTCATCAACCCCAAAACGCTTAGCCAAAAAAACAGCTGTATCAGAAACACCTAACGAATGTTCATATCGGCTCGGTTTCAGACGTTTTTTTAATATATCTTTCATTTCAGCGAAACTAAGATTAATACTCATCGGTATAGACCTTCTTTTTCTATATACTCAGCTACCGGCTCCGGCACTAAATAACGAATAGATTTTTTCAATTTTACTCGCTTACGAATATCCGTCGATGATATAGCTAACTCCGGCACATTTAAGGCATGAACTCTTTTGTTAGCTGTGTCGCCAAATTCATGCTGCAAAGCTGTAAAATCTATCGGCGCTCCGGGTCTAGTAGTTCCCACAAAATGACATTTTTTCAATAACTCATCTACATGATACCAGGTATGAAGCTCATTTATGGTATCTGACCCTGTGATAAAATAATATTCCTTATCGTCACCATATTTAGCATGCAATTCTTGCAAAGTAAGCAAAGAATAAGAAGGACCTTCCCGTTCCATTTCCTGCTTGGAAACATGAAAATACGGATTAGAATAAGTAGCTAGATGCACCATCATTAAACGATGATACGCCGGTACTACTTTTCTTCCCTGTTTATGCGGTGGATTGGCTGCCGGTATAAACAGTACTAAATCCAAATTAAACTCATCGCGCACTGCTTCAGCAATTGCTAAATGCGCTATGTGAATAGGATCAAACGTACCTCCCATTATGCCTATACGCTGCAATTTTTTATGCACATTTTTAGCTGTCTTATCAAACTGACCGGTCATTAAGAATAATTTCCTCCCAACCAAGAAATAATCACTATACTTCCAATAATGGTTAAGATTATTAACAGTATAGCCTTCCCATAATCCTTGGCATCATGCTCACCTTTGGGGCTAGTCAGATACTGTTTTAGCGTTTTTCCATAGCCATAAATTCTTTGCCACCAGCTCATTTGCGAATCTGACCATCGCCACAAATTAGATATTTAGTGCTAGTAAGTTCATTTAAGCCCATTGGACCACGCGCATGTAATTTTTGGGTAGAAATACCAATTTCTGCACCAAAACCAAATTCAAAACCATCAGTAAAACGCGTTGAAGCATTGACATAAACAGCTGCTGCATCAATCTCACGCTGAAATCTTCTCGCATTTTCCAAACTCTCAGTAACAATAGCTTCCGAATGTCCAGTATTATATTGATTGATATGCGCGATAGCTTCATCAATTCCTGCTACTACCTTGACTGACAATATTAAATCACCATATTCAGTTTCCCAGTCAGCTTCTGTTGCCTCTAGCATTTGTGGACATATTGCCTTGGCTTTAGCACAACCACGCAGCTCGACTTTTTTAGCAGTCATTGCTGCTTCTAACTGTGGCAAAAAGTTACTAGCAACAGCTTCATGTACTAACAAGGTTTCCATTGCATTGCAAACTGATGGATGACTGGTTTTAGCATTAACAGCTATATCTAAAGCCATCTTAAGATCCGCTGATTCGTCAACAAAAGTATGACAAATTCCTGTACCGGTTTGAATAACTGGTACGGAACTATTTTCAACAATATGCTTTATAAGTCCGGCTCCGCCACGAGGAATAATGACATCAATAAGACCATTCATATGTGTCATCGCATCAACAGCCTCACGCTCAACAAAATCTACCAGCTGAATAGCACCTTCTGGTATTCCAGCTTTGTAAGCAGCCTTAGCTAAAAGCGAGCCTATAGCCACATTGGAGCGAATTGCTTCCGAACCGCCTCTTAAGATAACGGCATTTCCCGATTTTAAGCATAAGGCTGCCGCATCAGCTGTAACATTTGGTCTAGCTTCATATATTATGCCAATAACCCCTAAAGGAACCCGTACCCTTCGTATCTCCAAACCATTAGGACGAACTGTTGAATAATCTCCCGCAAAAACTGGATCCGGCAAAGCTGCGGTCTGACGAATACCTTCCGCCATTTGCGCAATACGGTTTTCATTTAACATCAAGCGATCTAAATAAGAGCGCTTAAGTCCCTGCTGACGAGCCTCCTCTAAGTCCTGTTCATTAGCTGTCAAAATTAGTGAACTGCGATTTTCCAGCGCATCAGCCATCATATACAAAGCCTTATTTTTTACACTAGTTGAAAGCACTCCTAGCGCATATGAAGCCTTTTTTGCTGCTTCAGCTTTCTTTAACATTTCTGCTTGAACATCCATACCGTAATTCTCCTCCTTGCGGAACTGATTAAACCATATTTTAAGCCATAAGCACCATGTTATCGCGATGAATTACTTCCTGAGGAATTTCACTATCAACAATAGCCGAAAATTCCTCACTTTTATGTCCCAATAATTTTTGTAAAATTGCTGCATCATAATTTATTATGCCTCGAGCAATTTCCTGTTGTTCGGCTGTCAGCACTCTAACTGTACTGCCAGCAATAAAATTGCCTTCACAGGAAACTACCCCAGCAGCCAGGATGCTAGAACCATTTTCTCGCATCGCATTAGCGCAGCCAGCATCAACTACAATTTCACCAGCCAATCTTTTACCAAAGGCCAGCCAGCTTTTTCGCACTCTAAGATGTGCTTCTCTTGCTGGAAACACTGTCCCTACCTGATTGCCACTTAAAATATCACGCAAGACATTTTCCCGCGAACCTGAAGCTATAACCATAGTAACCCCTGCACTCATAGCTATTTGCGCTGCTTGAATTTTTGTCATCATACCGCCAGTGCCCAAAGCTGAACCAGCACCGCCAGCTATGCGCTCGACAGCTGGCGTTATTTCACTTATTTCCGGTATTAATTTGGCATCCTTATTGGTATTAGGATTAGCCGTATATAATCCTTCTATATCTGATAGTATAATAAGTGCATCAGCATCAACCAAAGTTGCTACCATAGCTGACAAATTATCGTTATCGCCAATTTTTATTTCATCAACTGCCACCGCGTCATTTTCATTAATTACCGGAATCGCTCCCATCGCCAGCTGCGCTAGTAACGAATTGCGGGAATGAATATATTGATTATGCCGCACAGAGTTTTCTTTAGTTAGCAAAACCTGTCCCATAATCTGACCATATTCAGCAAATAATTTTTCGTAAATATGCATAAGAACGCCTTGACCAATGGCAGCAATCGCCTGTTTTTTCGGTATTGACGCTGGTTTTTCCGCCAATCCCAATTTACCTAAGCCAGCAGCAATAGCACCTGATGATACCAATATCATTTCCTTGCCTTGATTTTTAAAATCAGCTAATTCTCTAATTAAATGATCGATTCGATATAAATCAAGCTTGCCAGTTGTATGTGTAAGCGTACTAGTTCCTACTTTAACCACAATACGTTTAGCTTCTTTTAAACGTTCTCTAGCATTCATAACAATTATCTCCTGTTTATGGCAGTTCGATTTTCGGCTTTTCAAAATTACGCTTGAATAAAAGTCCATTACGTCCTATGATTTGTACCAAATTAACATCAGCCCGCTCAGCTAACATGCGAATAGCATCAGCCGGTTCTTCAAGCGAGTTTTGCAAGACTCTAACCTTGATTAATTCTCTTTTTTTTATAACTTCCCTTGCCGACTGTACTACTGTCGGTGTAACTCCATCTTTGCCAATCATAACAACTGGCTCTAATTTTTGCCCCATTGAACGCAAAAAGCTTTTTTGTTTTCCTGTTAATGAATTTCTTAGCAAGATTATACTCCTCCGCTTTTAATCACGATATTCAAATTCCATTTCGCCGATATGAACGGTATCTCCTTCTTTGACACCTTTTGCTCTAAGCTTTTCATCAATACCTTTAATACGCCATATATATTGGAAACGTCTGACGGCTTCATCGTTAAGAAAGTTAGTCATAGCTACCAGCTTTTCAATTGCTTCGCCTTTAACCACCAGCTCACCGCTTATATTGCGTTCAACCGTTACTTTTTCCGGATCGGCTTTATTTTCATCATAAATCTTGACTTCCTCAGCTGCTTCCGGTTCTTCTACATAATTATCCAGCCATTCGCCGACATAACTTATCAGATCTTTTACCCCTTGTCTCGTAGCAGCAGAGATAGCAAAAAATTTAATTCCTTCAGCCTCAGCTAAAGCCTTAAGTCTCGGCAAATTTTCTTGTGCCTCAGGAATATCAATTTTATTAGCCACTAATATTTGCGTACGACGAGCAATTTTTTCACTATATTTTTTTAGTTCGGTATTTATCTTGTGATAATCCTCTATCGGATCCCGGCCTTCTAAACCAGATGCATCAACTATATGCAATATTAGCTTAGTACGCTCAACATGACGCAAAAAATCATGCCCTAAGCCAACACCATCAGCCGCACCTTCAATAAGTCCCGGAATATCGGCCATAACAAAGCTTTTTTCATAATCAGTTTTTACTACGCCTAAAACTGGTGTTATCGTAGTAAAATGATATTCTGCAATTTCCGGTCTTGCCGCTGAACAACTAGCAACCAAACTGGATTTACCAACACTAGGATATCCAACCAAACCAACATCTGCTAAAAGCTTAAGCTCTAAAATAAGATTGCGTTCTTCACCCGGCTCACCAAATTCAGCAAACGTTGGTGCTCGATTAGCTGAATTAGCAAATTTAGCATTGCCACGACCGCCACGGCCACCTTTACAAATAACCGCTTCCTGACCAATTTCCGTAAGGTCAGCTAACACTTCACCGGTAGCTTCATCCTTGACAATGGTTCCTGCCGGAACTTTTACATAACAAGCTGGCGCATTGGCACCATATTGATTTTTAATATCACCATTTTCGCCATTTTTAGCCGTAAACTTCCGATGATAACGAAAATCCAGCAAGGTATTCATATTCTGATCGACTACAAAGACAATATCTCCGCCACGACCGCCATCACCGCCAGCTGGACCGCCTTTAGGAACAAATTTTTCCCGTCGAAAAGCTGACTTGCCATGACCACCACTACCAGCTTTAACAATAACTTTTGTTCTATCTATAAATTGCATACGAACCCTCCTTAATTCCATGTTTTGCCCTTGATACATAAAGGCAAGAGCCGGCATTGCGTTCAATACCGGCTCTTGCCTTTATGCACCACAACGCAACTTAACGCCGTTTCCATATAACAATACCTGCGCCTTCCCTATCGAAAGCGCAGGTAATCATTTTTAAGCTTCTACAGCATACACGCTGACCTGACGATTATAGCGGCCTTTGCGCTCAAAAGCAACCTTGCCCGCAATCTTTGCAAAAAGAGTATCGTCCTTACCGATGCCAACGTTATGACCCGGATGGAAATGCGTGCCACGCTGACGAACCAAAATGCTGCCAGCCGTTACAACCGTGCCAGCCTGTTCTTTAACGCCAAGACGTTTAGATTCACTGTCACGACCATTACGCGTGGAACTTACACCTTTCTTATGTGCGAAAAGTTGTAAATCAAAAGTAAACATTACATTCACCTCCGCTCATCTAAAATTTGTACTGCCTCCGGACTGAGCTTTTGAATCTCCATCAATCCTAGAAGCATCGTTTCAAGTATCGATTCCGTGAGTTCATCTGGAGCTTCCTTAAGCTGCATTGAGAGCTTTCCACTCGCTACGGAATAATCCATTTCGCGATGCAGATACTCGCCTAAGCCTAACAACGCTGTTTGCGCCAGTGACGAAACCCCAGCACAAACAATGTCCTCACCCCTAGCTGCTGTATCACTATGACCAGTAACTGTGAACCCCGATATTTTACCGTCAGAATTTGAAAAAACTTTAACTCTAATCATTAATTAGGCTTCAATCTTTTCGATAACAACCTTCGTAAACGGCTGACGATGACCCTGACGTTTGCGATAGTTGGATTTTGCTTTGTATTTGAAAACCAAAATCTTCTTATCCTTGCCCTGAGCCTCAACTTTGCCCGTTACTTTGGCACCTTCAACAACCGGTTTGCCAACTTTGACATCGCCATCTGCAACAACAGTCAGGACTTCGTCAAATACTACAGCTTCACCTTCAGCAGCAGCCAGTTTTTCAACCATGATAACGTCGCCTTCAGCAACCTTATACTGCTTGCCACCAGTTTTGATAATTGCGTACATGAAAACACCTCCCTATAGATTACTCGCCAGCTACGGTACAACCTAAGTTGTTTAACACCCCGCTGTGCGGTTGGGGAATGGGTAAAATACCCAATCAAGACACACTCCATGCGCCTACAGTTAAACATGATAGCATAGTAGCAATTTGTTGTCAACGTAATTTTAACGTAAATATGCGGCAATTATTGCAAAGCCGATTCATCCATACTCAAACTAGCCTTGCCATTTATATTAGCTTTCAACGTTGCACTAACACCTAATGGTAAAAACATATTATGGCGCCCATGACCTGCCGGCAATCCTTTTATAACTGGTTTGCCTGATAACTTAGCATAATAATTTAAAACTTCAGTTGTGGAAAAATCTCCATCATCAGTCGGGCAATCAGTAAAATCACCATAAACAATACCATTAACACTAGTTAATAAACCATTTTGATAAAGCTGCTGCAACATCCGGTCTATGTTATAACTGTATTCATCAGTTTCTTCAATAAACAAAATATTCCCCTCACCTTTTAATTCATACGGCGTTCCACAAAGCGCAGCAATATTGGTCAAATTGCCACCTATTATCCTGCCTTTGGCATTGCCAGAAACTACCGTCTTAAGCTCCGTTCCTTGCGGTAATGTCACTTCACCTATAGCGGCATTATTTTGAATACCTGCTGTCAACTGTTCTAATGAATAATTATCCATTGCCGGATTATTCAGCACTATCGCCATTGGAGCATGTGCGGTAACTAAACCTGCCTTTTGATTTAAAGCAACATGTAATGAAGTAATATCTGAATAACCTATCAGCATCTTAGGATGCGCCTTTATCCATTCATAATCAAGTTTGTCTAAAATTCTCGCCGAACCATAGCCACCACGCAAACACAAAATAGCCTTTACCTCATCATCATGAAACATTGCCATAATATCAGCTGCTCTTTCTTCATCATTTCCTGCAAAAGTCCCATAATTTTTTAGCGCATGATTAGCAAATTTTACATTATAGCCCATATTATGCAAACGCGTTTGCATAACTGAAAAATCACTTTGCGTAACTGGCGAGGCCGGTCCTGCTATTCCTATAGTATCGCCAGCTTGCAAAGCTTTTCCCTTAACCATCATCATTGGTTGACTACTAGCAAATACAAAGCTTGCTGTCATGAACCAAAAGATCATTGTTAATAAACAGGTTATATATTTTATTTTGCACATACAATCTCCCCCTAGAAAAATTCCCGCTAAGCAAATAAAAACTATTCACTTAGCGGGATGCACTAATATATTCTTAAATTTATTTTTTATCAAGAACGCATAAACAGATTTATAATAAAGGCTATACTTACCAGCCACATGATAATGCTAACTTCTCTAGCCTTGCCGCCAAGCGTTTTTATAAATGAATAACTGATGAAACCAAAAGCAAAACCATTAGCGATACTAGACGTAAGCGGCATCATGATGATAGTAAGAAAAGCCGGCAATCCATCAGTAAAATCCTTAAAATTAATTTTGCCAACCTCTGACATCATCAAAGCTCCTACTAGTATAAGTGGTGGTGCCGTAGCAAAGCCTGGTACTAAACCAATCAGCGGTGCAAACATCAATGAAATTAAAAATAGCACTGCTACCGTCACAGCCGTTAATCCTGTCTTACCGCCAGCCGCTATACCAGCGGCACTTTCTATATATGATGTAACGGTTGATGTACCAAATATCGCGCTGCAAATAGTACCAACAGCATCGGTAGTTAATGCTCGATCTAAGTTTTCTATTTTACCATCAGGTTTTACCATTTTTGCCTTAGCCGTAAGACCAATTAATGTCCCCATGTTATCAAAAAGTTCTACTACGGTAAAGGTAAATATAATTGATACTATACCATAATTCCAAGCCCCAGCAATATCTAATTGACCAAAGGTTTCTCCCATATGTGGTATCGAGGTACTAATTACATCACTAAATGAATGTGGTACTGGTGAATACCCCAAAATCATAGATAAAACTGTCGTGCCAACTATACCTAAAAGAATTGCTCCTTGAACATTTCTTGCCATCAAAGCACCTGTTAATAAGAGTCCAAACAATGAAAGCGCCGTAGTCGGATTGGTAACATGCCCCAGGGTAATAAATGTAGCCGGATCGCTAATAATAAGTCCCGTCCCCTTTAAACCAACAAAAGCGATAAAAAGACCAATACCTACGCCAATAGCAACTCGCAAATTCTCCGGAACAGCATTAATAATTGCTTGTCTTATATGACTTACGGTAAGCAATAAAAACAATACACCGGAAAAAAACACCGCTCCTAAAGCTACTGTCCAATGCAGTCCTAATACCCCACATACATAATAAGCAAAAAAAGCGTTCAAGCCCATACCTGGTGCCAAAGCAACCGGATAATTAGCAAATAGCCCCATCATCATAGTTGATAGTGCCGCAATCCATATAGTTGATGCTATAGCTGCTTCTTTAGGAATACCTGCTTCAGCCAAAATATTTGGATTTACAAACATTATATAGGCTAAAGCTATAAATGTTGTAATACCAGCAATAACTTCAGTTCTGACAGTAGTATTCTTTTGCCTAATTTTAAATAATCGTTCTAACACTAAAAAACCTCCTCTTTCTGCCGGCAACTCATAACAGAAAAAAGGAGATAGTAAACCTCTAATTTCCTGTAGCCTGTGACAATTTACGGTTGCCTGTAGAAACACTCATACCATATTTATGAGCTTATACAAGAATTTAACGAGTTAAAGATTAACAGATAATTTTAATACTGTCAAATCAAATTTTTTTAACAATAAAAAAGACTCTGAATAAATCAGAGTTTCATTAATAAGTGGCGGAGTGGAGAGGATTCGAACCTCCGCACCGGTTACCCAGCCTAACGATTTAGCAAACCGTCCTCTTAAGCCACTTGAGTACCACTCCATATATGGCAGGGGCAGTAAGAATCGAACTCACAACCTACGGTTTTGGAGACCGTTGCTCTACCAATTGAGCTATACCCCTATAATACAAAAATGGGGCGACTTATGGGGATCGAACCCATGCATGCTGGAGCCACAATCCAGTGTGTTAACCGCTTCACCAAAGCCGCCATTATAAAACCAGCAACGCCCTATCCTCCCAGCCCGTCTCCAGACAAGTACTTTCGGCGTA
>ERZ1034680.42-NODE-42-length-98263-cov-16.998931_pt1 | contig 98263 bp, 91 predicted proteins | sample MGYA00520639_ERZ1034680 | MGnify/ENA primary metagenome ERZ1034680 (study PRJEB33766, sample SAMN09781760) | gut metagenome | biome: gut microbiome | host: Homo sapiens | place: Madagascar | study: EMG produced TPA metagenomics assembly of the PRJNA485056 data set...
AGCGGAGGAAAATCCGCTCACTCTTTTTACCCAGCACCGGGGATCTACCATTTACGAATCATCCTTGAGAGAGGATTCTTATCCGCAGGGATGAAACAAGCGAGGAAGAATCATCTCTGGGAGAGGATTCTTATCCGCAGGGATGAAATCAGCGAGGAAGAATCATCCCTGGGAGAGAGTTTTTATCCGCAGGGATGAAACAAGCGAGGAAAAATCATCTCTGGGAGAGAATTTTTATCCGCAGGGATGAAATAAACGTGGGAGAGTTTTGTCACAGCAGTCATGTGTTGGAGATTTTGTGGAAAGAGCAAATTACATTTATACATCGTCCGATGAAAACCGGTTGTTCCACAGATCTCCGCAGATTCCCTCCAGAATGCTGCCGCAGGCCCAGGGCATCAGTGCAAACCAGGTGCTTGCAGGGGATCCGTCCGGATATTTTTCCACCAGAAGCCCTTCGCAGTGACAGAAACGCTCGGACATCCAGCCGGTCCGGCCATAGCCGTACTCGCCGTCATGGGTATTGAAGGTCTGGAGGCTCCAGAGCGCTGTGTCCTCCAACCGCGAGCGGATATAAGAGTCCGTGCGGAAGCGAAGGTAATAGAGCATCTCATCCATAACGGTACTGGACATCGGATGAATGTGCGGGTTGGCAACCGACGTAATGCTTCCGCCGCAGCTGGACCAGTGGAGGACAGACAGCGGCGGCACCTGCACGGGGGTGTTGTAGCAGAGCTTGAAGCTGTACTCATAGCAAAGCGCATCGCGCAGGTGATTCAGATATTCTTCCTTTCCGGTGAGCTCATGGAGCATTCTTACAGCACGAATATAGGAAAGCACGCCCTCGGAGTCCACGGTTTTATTGGTGTCGAGCGGAGCACCGTAGCAGATGGCCTTGCGGACAAAGGCGTTGTAATAGAAGCTCTCACTGGTCTCCAGCTCGGAGAGAAGGAAGCCGGTATCGGGATCTCCGGGACTCAAAGTGGACGGATTTGTATTCGGTGCAGAATTGCGGCAAACAAGGAGGTACTTCGCAAGAGCAGCCAGACACCAGCAGCTTCCCAGTGCATCGTATTCGATGCCGGCACCGGTCTCGGAGGACAGAACAAACGGGTATTCGCCGGTGGAATTTCTCTGGGCGTGCAGACGCAGAAGAACATCGTGTGCGAAGGAAAGCCATTCCGGGTGTTCGCTTTTCCGGATATCCTTTTCATATTCAAAGGCCTTCAGAATGTAATAAACGGTCTGTCCGTCCAGGTAGCCGGAGTGGCCGCCGTTTTGCATTCCGTCATACCACCAGCCGCGGCAGCTCCAGCCGTTTTCCCGGTCCCAGGTCTCAAACGGGAGTCCGGATTTGGGGTTTGTCGAATTCTGTACGATATTGTCAATGCAGGAGAGCGCCTGACTGCGTGCCATGTCATCTCCGAGGCGGAGAGCGGCCATCAGAACCGGGACGGCGGTCGACAGACCGTTTGTCCAGCTGATGGAGAAGATCCGGTTATAGGAAAAGCTTCCGTCCTTTTCCCGGACAAAGCCGCTGTAATTCCGATCCTCCGGAAGCCAGGCATAGCGGGAGACAGCCTGCATCAGATCTGCTGCCGCTTCCTTTCCGGAAATGCAGCGGCGAGGGACCTGATGCCAGATGCGGTAAACCGATTCCATGGCGCGGTAAAGGATTCGTTCATCACAGGCCTCCAGATCATACAGGAAAAGCTCTATCTGCAGGTGGGAGCCGGGAGCAAGGAGGATGCTGCTTCGTTCTGAAATCGGTGCCCGCTCCCGGATGGTGTGGGACTGAATGAAAAGCCAGGGGGCATTCTCATAGCCGAGAGTATAGCCAACGCTGCCGCGCTCCAGGGAGCAGGTAAAGCCGGCAAAGCGGACGCTGTCAGGCGCTGCTTCCTGAGAGCCCTGCTTCCACTGCTGCAGGTTCCCTTCGGAATCCGGAACCAGATACGGGCTTGCGCTGATGCCGTACAGATGTCCTCTGGCGCTTCCTTCATCGCCCGGCAGATACAGAAAGGCTGCCGGGTGAGACAGCCTGTCGCTTCGAACCATCCACCAGGGGGAAGCGGGAAGCTCCGGCCTTCCGGAGCGGAGTCTTGGATATTTGTTTTCTACCTTGATGGGCGCGTCGCCCCGGTTTGTTCCGTACATAAATCCGGGAAGAAAGAATTCCGGGGCTGTCAGAGAATGAGCGGAATCCTTTCCGCTTGCAGAAAGCTCGATTTGCACAACTCCCTGAAAGACTCTGTCGGATACATTGGACAGTGTAAGCTCCAGATGAAACGGGGCTTCGAGCGAACCGTCTCCGTTTCTGCGGGTTACGCTCATCTGAAGACCTTCCCGGGAAAGATCGCAGTAGCCGGGAGTGAGAAGGTCAGCAGACGAAGAAGGATGGTTTTGATTTATGGAACGGGCGGAAAACTGCAAATTCATGAAAATACTCCTTTGCGGATATAAGATCTTTTCATTATACTCCATCCCCTTCTCGGAACTATCCAAAATTTGCTATATTATGTAACATAAAATAACATTTTTCGGATGCCCTTGCACCGGACAAAGCCCTGTGATACGCTACAACTTAAATGTGAATGGATTTAGCTTGGGCGCTAGTGAAAACGGAAGTTATTAAATATAACAGAAAGCAACAGAATGCAGACGAAAGGATTGTGAACCATGAAGAAGCTGTCACAGAAGAATCTGGCAAATCTGGTCAGTGCAAGACGTAAGGAAAAAGGAATTACGCAGCAGCAGCTGGCGGATCGGACGGGAATCAACCGGGCCATGCTCAGCCATATCGAATCGGAGGAATACATCCCCTCCATTCTGCAGCTGCAGGCACTGGGGGATGAGCTTGGGTTTGATCTGGAGGATGTGTTCCGGAAGGAAGCAATCGGAGAGCAGGCAGAGCCGGAAGGACAGGAAGCGGCGGATCCGCTTTTTGGTGCCCGCAGCTATATTGCGGAAAGAAGAAGGGAGCAGAAGCCGGTTCGCATTGCCGTGGCAGGAACCGGGTATGTCGGATTGTCCCTGGCAACGCTGCTGTCCCAGAACAATCCGGTGACGGCGGTGGACATTCTTCCGGAAAAGGTGGAGATGATCAATCACCGCAAATCGCCCATTCAGGATGACTATATCGAGAAGTATTTTGCGGAGAAGGAGCTGAAGCTTACGGCGACAACGGACGGAGCAGAAGCCTATCGGAATGCGGATTTTGTCATTATTTCCACGCCGACCAATTACGATTCGAAGAAGAATTATTTTGACACCTCGGCGGTGGAGGCTGTGATTGAGCTCGTAAAGAGCGTGAATCCGGATGCCGTGATGATCATCAAATCGACCATTCCGGTTGGATATACGAGTAGCGTAAGGAAGAAGTATCAGACAGAGAACATTCTGTTTTCCCCTGAGTTTTTAAGAGAGTCCAAGGCCCTGTACGACAATCTTTACCCGTCCCGTATCATTGTCGGAACGGATCCCGGAAACGCGAAGAATGTGGAAGCGGCGCATGTGTTCGGGGCACTTTTGCAGGAGGGAGCGATCAAGGAGAACATTGATACGCTCTTTATGGGACTGACCGAGGCGGAGGCAGTGAAGCTTTTTGCCAACACCTATCTGGCACTGCGGGTATCGTATTTTAACGAGCTGGATACCTATGCGGAGACGAAGGGACTGGATACCAGAGAGATCATTGACGGTGTCTGCCTGGATCCTCGGATCGGAACGCACTATAACAACCCGTCCTTCGGATACGGCGGCTATTGCCTCCCGAAGGACACGAAGCAGCTCCTGGCCAATTATCAGGATGTTCCGGAGAATCTGATTGCGGCGATTGTGGACTCCAACCGGACGAGAAAGGATTTTATCGCGGACCGCGTGCTGGACATTGCGGGAGCTTACGGAAATTCGGCGCAGTATTCCAGAGACAAGGAGCACGATGTGGTGATCGGGGTATACCGGCTTACCATGAAATCGAATTCCGACAATTTCCGGCAGAGCTCGATTCAGGGCGTCATGAAGCGCATCAAGGCAAAGGGCGCTACCGTCATCATTTATGAGCCGACGCTGGAGAATGGCAGCACCTTCTTCGGAAGTCTTGTGGTGAACGATCTGGAGGAATTCAAGAGCAGGTCACAGGCGATCATCGCAAACCGCTACAACAGCTGCCTGGATGACGTGAGAGACAAGGTGTACACGAGAGACCTCTTCCATATGGACTGATGAGCAGGAAGAGAATTGAGAACCGATTTGTGAGAAAGGAAGCTTTATGCAGAAGATCAGCTTAAAGGGAAAGAGGGTTCTTGTGACGGGAGCCGCGGGCTTTATCGGTGCGAACCTGGTGCTTCGGCTTTTACAAGGCAACGAGGTGAGCCGGGTTGTCGGAATCGACAATCTGAACGACTATTATGATCCTGCCATCAAGGACTGGAGACTGTCCGGGATCCGCGCTGCGGCAGAGCGGGATGAGAGCAGGTGGCGGTTTGTTCGCGGGGACATTGCGGACGCACAGACGGTGAAGGCGCTGTTTGCTGAGGAGAAGCCGGAGCTTGTGGTAAATCTTGCCGCGCAGGCAGGGGTCCGGTATTCCATTACCAATCCGGATGCCTACATCCAGTCCAACCTCATCGGCTTCTACAACATTCTGGAGGCCTGCCGGCATTCGTACGACAGCGGAGAGGGCGTTCAGCACCTCGTCTATGCCTCGTCCTCCTCGGTTTACGGAACCAACCGGAAGGTGCCGTTCTCCACGGAGGATAAGGTGGATGATCCGGTATCTCTTTATGCGGCGACAAAGAAGTCCAATGAGCTGATGGCGCATGCGTATGCGAAGCTGTACAACATTCCCTCCACGGGCCTTCGCTTCTTTACCGTGTACGGCCCTGCCGGAAGACCGGATATGGCATACTTCGGTTTTACCGATAAGCTCCGCGCCGGAAAGACCATACAGATCTTCAATTACGGAAACTGCAGCCGCGATTTCACCTATGTGGATGATATTGTGGAAGGAATTGTGCGTGTGATGCAGGGCGCTCCGGAGAAGAAAAACGGTGAGGACGGCCTCCCGCTGCCTCCGTATGCGGTCTATAACATCGGCGGAGGACGGCCGGTCAGCCTTCTGGATTTTGTGACGATCCTGCAGGAGGAGCTGGTGCGGGCAGGGGTTCTGCCGAAGGACTATGACTTTGAGGCACACAAGAAGCTCGTTCCGATGCAGCCGGGAGATGTTCCGGTGACCTATGCGGACACGGAGGCGCTGGAGCGGGACTTCGGATACCGACCGGAAATTGACCTTCGGACCGGTCTTCGAAGCTTTGCCAGGTGGTACCGGGCGTTCTATACCGAGAAATGAGATTCATGACGTGACGGATCCGGAAGGGATCCTTGGACAAAATAAAATTCCCATCCGACAGGGCATATCAAAAGTCCTGGCGGATGGGGATTGCTGTTATTTTAATTTGCAGTGCTTCTCGATCAGATTAGCCAGAAGCTCGATGCAGGCATCGTAGCCGAGGGCACCGGAGTCGAGACTGATGTCATAGTCGTGATAATCGCCCATCACATGTCCGGTGTAGGACTTGTAGTAGGTCTCGCGCAGGTCATCGCGCTTCTCGACATATTTCTGCAGATCCATCTCGGTGTCTTCGTTCTCATTCAGCTGCTGGGCGCGCTTCATGCGGTGAACGATATCGGCATGAAGGAATACGTCAAAGCTCGGGATTCCCGCTTCACGCAGAATGATGTTGGAGCAGCGGCCGATGATGATGCAGTCCTCCTTTGCAAGATCCAGAATCGTTGCCTTCTGCGCAAGAAAGATGCCGTCATGAGAGCTGGTATAGGAGACGGCGTTGTTCAGGAAGTCATTCATGAGCTTTCCTGCATGGCTCATGTTCTCGCCCTCCTTCTCGATGTCTTCTACGGAATAACCGCTCTGCTCCGCGGTTTTTTTCACAAAGTCGCGGTCATAGAACGGAATGCCGAGCCGGTCGGAGATGCCCTTTGCAATCGAGCGCCCTCCGGCTCCATATTCGCGGCTGATGGTAATAATCGGATATTTCTTGTCTGACATATCAGGTTCCCTCCTCTGAAGTTCCTGTGTTTATTCTACTAGGCTGCCTGGAATTCTTCCACTGAATTTCCGCAGATTCAAAATATCTTTTTTTCGGTGATACCATTCTTTTTCATGACATGGTATCATTGTATACAAAATGCTTGTGAGGGAGATTACCAGTGAAGAAAATACGATTTCTGGCTGCCTGCGCGGCGGCACTTGGACTGATCACAGTATGCCTTACCGGCTGCGGACAGGGGACATCCCGGATGATGTTCGGAACCGGCGGGACGGCAGGCACCTATTATTCCTACGGCGGCGTGATCGCCCAGTACATGACCAGCTATGCGGATGTGAAGGTGACGGCGGTTTCCACGGGAGCCTCCAAGGTCAACATTCAGTCCATTGAGGACGGAGACTTCCAGCTCGGCTTTACGCAGTCGGACGTCATGGCCTATGCCTGGGACGGGACGAAGTCCTTTGAGCAGGACGGACCGACGCATGCCTTCCGCGTGCTCGGAGGACTCTATGCGGAGACCGTTCAGCTGATCACCATGGATCCGGAGATTCGTACGGTGGAGGATCTGAAGGGAAAAAGCGTCTCCATCGGCGCAGCGGGCTCGGGCACCTATTTCAATGCCATCGATGTCCTTTCGGCTGCCGGAATTACGCTGAAAGACATTCATCCGCAGTACCAGTCCTTTGAGGACAGCAAGGAATCTCTGAAGGACGGCAAAATTGATGCGGCCTTCATTGTAGCCGGTGCACCGACAACCGCGATTACAGAGCTAGCGACCACAAACGGCGTGTATCTGCTGAATATTGACGGAGCCCTGCGGGATGAGATCATGTCCGAGTGCCCGTATTATACCGCGCTGGAGATTCCGGCGGGAACCTATCCGGGGCAGGATGCTCCGGTGGAGACGATCACCGTGAAGGCAACGATCATTGTCTCTGCGGATCTGCCGGAGGATACGGTATACCGCATGACAGCGGCGATTTTTGATCATGCGGAGGACATTGCAAAGGAAAATGCCAAGGGCGCAGAGCTTTCTCTGGACACGGCGACAGCCGGCATGGCAGCTCCGTTCCATGAGGGCGCCGCGCGGTATTACAGAGAACACGGTATTACGGTGAAGACAACGGAGGAGGATTGACGGTGAGTGAAGTGAAGGCGACGGTATCCACGGATGTGGATGCCATTATGAAGAAATACGACCGGGAATCCAACATTCGCATCTGGACCGGGAAATACAAGCAGGCGATTCGCATGCTTCTTGCGGCATTTTCTCTCTGGTGTATTTATGTCACCTTGTTTGCAACCTTCCTGGAGGAGATCCGTCTGACCTCTTTTCTGGCACTGATTGTACTGATGGGATTTCTTACCTATCCGGCAAAGAAGGGAGATGCCAGAGCCAATTACATGCCTTGGTATGACATTCTGCTGACGGTGCTTGGGACGGGATCGTTCCTTTATTTTACCTTTAACGCCAACCGGATCATCAATCAGGGAACACGGTTCCAGCCCTTCCAGATCGTCATCGGCGTGGTCGGAATTGCGGTGCTGATTGAGCTGACGAGACGGTGCGTTGGCCTTCCCATCCTGTGTGTTGCGGGATTTTTCCTGATTTATGCACTGTCGTACGGACTGACCAATCCATCCTTCTTCGGGCGCGTGCGGTATCTTGTCCGGAATCTGTTCTATACAAAGGAGGGAATTTTCTCGACACCGGTCAATGTATGCTCGAAGTACATTGTTGTGTTTATTATTTTCGGTGCATTCCTGGAGAGGACCGGAATTTCGAACTTCTTCATTCAGCTTGCAAACTGTGCGGCCGGCAGATATGCGGGAGGTCCCGCCAAGGTTGCAGTCATTTCCTCGGCGCTCTGCGGCATGGTGTCCGGGTCTTCTGTGGGAAACACGGTCACAACGGGCTCTGTCACAATCCCGATGATGAAGAAAACGGGCTATAAGGCGGAATTTGCAGGTGCGGTAGAGGCTGCGGCATCGACGGGCGGACAGATCATGCCGCCGATCATGGGGGCTGCGGCATTCCTGATGGCGGATTTTGTCGGTGTTCCGTATTCCAACATCATTGCGCGCGCGATTCTTCCCGCAGTACTGTATTTTGCAGGCATTTTTATTTCCGTCCATCTGGAGGCGAAGAAGCTGGGCCTTTCCGGAATCCCGAAGGAGCAGCTGCCGGTTTTCCGACTGCTGATCCGGAAGATTTATCTGCTGCTTCCTCTTGTCATGCTGGTTGTCTGGGTGTCCGGCAACTATATGACGATGCAGAAGGCGGCGAGCTATGCCATTCTGCTCTCCATTGTGGTCAGCCTGTTTGATAAGGAAAACCGGATCTCCCTTGCAAAGTGCATCGATGCCCTGGAAGCGGGCGGGCGCGGAGCCATCACGGTGGCGGCGGCCTGCGGCATGGCGGGCATCATTTCCGGCTGCATCACCATGACGGGCCTTGCCAATGAACTGATCGGAGCCATCATTGCCGTCGCAAACGGGCGGCTGATCATTGCACTTCTTCTGACGATGCTGTGCTGCATTGTTCTTGGAATGGGCGTTCCGACGACGGCGAACTACTGCATCATGGCGGCGACCTGCGCGCCGATCCTTGTCCGGATGGGCGTTCCGGCACTGGCAGCTCATTTCTTTGTCTTTTATTTCGGAATTGTGGCGGACATTACGCCGCCGGTTGCGCTGGCTGCTTATGCAGGATCCGCCATTGCGAAGTCGAATCCGATGAAGACCGCCTTCAATGCATCCAAGCTGGCAATTGCCGTGTTCATCGTGCCGTATGTGTTCTGCTTCAATCCGTCCATGCTCCTGATTGATACCACGGCGTGGAATGTGGTGCAGATCGCGGTGACCTCCTTTATCGGAATTTTCGGACTTTCCGCAGCGCTGGAGGGCTATCTGAAGGTCCGGATGGGACTGCTCATCCGGCTTATGCTGGCAGCAGGAGGTCTTCTTCTGATCGATCCGAGCCTTGTGACTGATCTGTTCGGAATTCTTCTGATTGCTGCGGGGGTTGCCTGGCAGTATCTGGCAGCAGGAAAGCAGGCACAGCGGAAGGCCTCCGCTTAGCTTCTGACCGGAACACGGCTCCGGAAGCCCCCTTTTCGAAGCTGCAGTCATATTTTTTCACAGAGATATTCGAAGCGACATCTCCGGGAGAGAAATCTTCCGGGGGTGTCTTTTTTCATATCGGAAACTACGAAAAGGGAGAGAAAAGTCCGAAATGTAGTTTTTAAGACAACATTGACAGATGAAAAACGGTATGCAATAATTCACGACGATTTAGTTAAATGATAATTAACTAAAAGAGATGAAGACAAAATGACAAACGGAAAATGCATGCCGAACGGGCAGAAGGAGAATGAAATGACTTTTGATGAAATGAAGGCACTGATTGTTGACACACTTGGCTGCGAGGAGGATCAGGTGACACCGGAAGCATCCCTCACAAAGGATCTGGAGGCAGATTCTCTGGATCTGGTGGAGCTTCACATGGCTCTGGAGGAGAAGCTTGGCATCAAGATCCCGGATGAGCAGCTCGCAAAGCTTGACACCATCCAGGACGTTCTGGATTATCTGAAGACCGCAGCAGAATGAGGAATCGGAGATGAATATGCAGAACAGTTTGCAGAATGGCGTACAGAGCCTGCAGGGTGAGCTGAAGGAAAAGGTGAGGGGCTGGAAGAGCGGGATTCAGAAAATGCTGCCGGACCCGTATCTGGACTGCAAGAGCTGCGGACGAAGGGCGAAGACCTCCGCCTGGAAGGAGAACCTGTACGTCTGCCCCTTCTGCGGACATTACCGCGCCATGAGCTGTGAGGAGCGGTTCCAGGCGGTATTCGATGAAGGAAGCGTCAGAGAACTGGACGGGGGCCTGCAGGGCAAAAACCTGCTGGATTTCCCGGGATACAGTGAGAAGCTGAAAGAGACCGAGAAGAAAACGGGACTTTCCGAATCGGCCGTTACGAAAACGGGAACCATCGGCGGCATTCCCGCGGTGGTTGCGGTGATGGACAGCCGCTTCTTTATGGGAAGCATGAGCAGCGCAGTCGGAGAACGGATCACGCGGGCAGTGGAGTATGCGGATGAAAATCATCTTCCGCTCATCATCTTCTGCGCAAGCGGCGGAGCCAGAATGCAGGAGGGAATTTACAGCCTGATGCAGATGGCAAAGACCAGTGCGGCGGTGCAGACCTTTTCGGATCATGGAGGACTTTATATCAGCTATCTGACGCATCCGACCACAGGCGGCGTGACCGCAAGCTTTGCAAGTCTTGGCGACATCACACTGGCAGAGCCCGGCGCACTGATCGGGTTTGCCGGTCCCCGCGTCATTGAACAGACCATCGGACAAAAGCTCCCCAAGGGCTTTCAGCGGAGCGAATATCTGGAGCAGCACGGCTTTGTGGACCGGATTGTTGACAGAAGCGAGATGAAGAAGGTTCTGGTGGACATCTTAAAGCTTCACAGGGATTCCCTGAAGAAAGCGGCAGGCTGAGAAAAGGAACAGCAATATGATTCGTGAATCCATTTTGCAGGCGGATGCAATTGAGCGAAAGATCCGCGAGAGAAAAAAAGAAAAGGCAGGAAAAGAAGAAATCGAGCGGCTTCAGATTGAAAAAGCAAGAGCACTTCGTCCCTGTTCGAGACCGGCTCCGGAGGATACGGTTTTCCTTGCAAGAAAAATCGACCGGCCGCACATTGATGATTTCATCGAGCATCTGTTCACAGACTTCTTCGAACAGAAGGGCGATCATCTTTACAACGATGATCCCGGGATATACGGCGGAATCGCACGCTTTCATGGCCTTCCGGTGACGGTGGTCGGACACAGAAAGGGCCATTCCGCGGAGGAGAATCTGAAATACAATTTCGGGATGCCAAACCCGGAGGGCTACCGAAAGGCTCTTCGTCTGATGGAGCAGGCCAACAAATTCGGCCGGCCGATCCTTACCTTTATTGATACGCCAGGAGCATTTCCGGGGAAGGAAGCAGAGGAACACGGACAGGGCGAAGCCATCGCGCGCAGTATGGCGCAGATGTCCACCTTCACGGTGCCGGTCATTTCCATTGTGACAGGAGAAGGAAACTCCGGAGGAGCGCTTGCGATCGGTGTGGCAAACCGGATTCTGATGCTGGAATACGCGGTGTATTCCGTGCTGAGTCCGGAAGGCTTTGCTTCTATCCTGTGGAAGGACGCAAGCCGCCATAAGGAGGCGTGCGAGCTGATGAAGCTTACAGCCAGGGATCTGAAGGCAGCCGGTGTTGTGGATGAGATCATTCCGGAGCCCCTTGGCGGAGCGCAGGAGGATCCCGGAAAGCTCTACGCCTGCATGGAGATGGCAATCGAAAAGAGCCTTGCGGAGCTGACGCTGATGTCTCCGGAGGAGCTGAAGAATCAGAGAATCCGCAAGTTCCGCGAAATCGGGGAGATATAGCCTATGAACGGACTGACACTTCTTTCCACGGGAAGCTGCGCAGGCAGCCGGGTGGTAACAAACGATGATTTTGCAAAGGTTCTGGACACATCGGATAAATGGATTTACTCGAGGACCGGAATCCATGAGCGGCATTTCTGCAGCGAAGAGGAAAGCTGCGTGAGCCTTGCACGGGAAGCTTCGAAGAAGGCACTCGAAAGAGCGGGGCTTAGGCCGGAGGATATCGACTGCTGCATTGCGGCAACGGTGAGCGGAGACTATACATCGCCGGGCGTTGCCTGCAGCCTGCAAAGGGACCTTGGCCTTCGGGAGGATATTCCGGTTCTGGATGTGAATGCGGCCTGCTCCGGCTTTCTTTACGGAATGGAAACGGCCAGAGGCTTTCTGGAGAGCGGAAAAGCAAAAAGAGCCCGGGCCGGCAAAAAGGATGGCCTTGCTCTTGTTGTTGGCTGTGAACAGCTCTCAAGACTCCTTGATCCGGAGGATCGCAGCACCTGTGTCTTATTTGGAGACGGAGCAGGCACCGCGATTCTCCGCAGCTCGGACGAAGCCTTATACGAGTCCTTTCTGGGGGCAAGAGGCGGGGGTGAAATTGTAGTTCCCGGGCCCGGAGACGGAAGCCGGCGCATTACGATGGATGGGAAAGCCGTTTTTCGTTTTGCGGTAGAGGCTCTCCCCAGAACGCTGCGTGCGCTTCTTGCAGAGAGCGGACTTTCGCTTTCGGAGGTGGATCATGTGGTCTGCCATCAGGCAAACAGCAGAATCATTGATCATTGCATCCGCAGCATGAAGGCGGATCCGGAGAAATTTTACAAAAATATGGACCATTTCGGAAACACCAGTGCGGCGTCCATTCCGATGGCTTTGGATGAAATGGCGGAAAAAGGGCTTCTGAGAGAAAACCAGACCCTTCTTCTGGACGGCTTTGGTGCAGGGCTTACCTGGGGAGGCGTGATTTTCCGGACGGATGCCTCGTTTCACCGGCCCGCAGAACAGGAAAGAGTGAATAGAAATGAAAATGCTGAATGAAATTCTTGGAACCAGATATCCGGTGATCCAGGGCGGAATGGCCAACATTGCGACCGGTGCCTTTGCGGCGGCCTGCTCGGAGGCGGGAGCTCTCGGAACGATCGGAAGCGGCGGGATGAATGCGGAGCAGCTGCGGAAGGAAATTGAGATCTGCAGGAAGCTTACGGACAAACCCTTTGCGGTGAATCTGATGCTGATGCATCCGCAGGCAGATGAGTTTGCGAAAATTGTTGCAGAAACCGGCGTGAAGTTCGTCACCACCGGCGCGGGAAATCCGGGCAAGTACATGGATGAATGGAAGAAGGCCGGAATTTACGTCATGCCGGTTGTTGCGGCACCGATTCTTGCAAAGCACCTGGAGGATCTCGGCGCAGACGCCGTGATTGCGGAGGGCTGCGAGAGCGGCGGACACGTGGGGGAAATGACAACGATGACCCTTGTCCCGCAGGTGTGTGATGCGGTCAGGATTCCGGTGATTGCAGCAGGCGGCATTGCGGACAGAAGACAGTTTACGGCAGCGCTTGCACTCGGAGCCTGCGGCGTGCAGGTGGGAACCTGTCTTCTGGCTTCCAGGGAGTGCCCGGTGCATGAGAATTACAAGAATGCCCTCGTCAAGGCGAAGGGATCGGACACCATTGTGACAGGCCGGATCGGAGGAACGCCGGTGCGCGTTCTGAAGAATGCGATGAGCCGTGAATATGTGAAGCAGGAAAGAAACGGTGCCGGCAAGGAGGAGCTGGAGAAATTTACGCTCGGCTCCCTTCGCCGCGCGGTTTTCGACGGAGATGTCCGGACGGGCTCTCTGATGTCGGGGCAGACCTGCGGACAGATTCATGAGATCCGTCCGGTTTCTGAGATTCTGAAGGATCTTACGGATGTGTACTTCTGAAGGAGCTTATGGAAAAAAGATGAAGATCGCATATTTGTACGCCGGGCAGGGTGCGCAGCACGCCGGCATGGGACAGGAGCTTTATGAAAAGGAAACGGCCTTCCGGAAAGCGTTTGATGCGGGAGACCTGGATTTTGACCGAAAAAGGATCTGCTTCGAGGATCCGGAGAACCAGCTGATTCAGACACAGTTCACGCAGCCCTGCATGACGGCGGTTGCCCTCGGAATTACGGATGTTCTTTCGGAAAACGGCGTGCGGCCGGACTATGCGGCGGGACTTTCTCTGGGCGAGTATGCGGCACTTTATGCAGCCGGCGTTTGGACTGCAAAGGAAACCATGGAGACCGTGGCATTTCGCGGAAAGGCCATGCAGAAGGCGGCGGAAGGAATCGCCTGTGGCATGACGGCCGTTCTTGGCATGGAGGAAGCAGATCTTCGGAAATGCTGCGAGGCAGCATCTGCGGAAGGCATTGTATCCATCTGCAACGATAACTGCCCGGGGCAGCTGGTCATTGGCGGTGAGAAGGCTGCGGTGGATCAGGCGGCACTTCTTGCAAAGGAGAACGGCGCAAGGCGGTGCGTTCCTCTTGCGGTCAGCGGACCGTTTCATACCAGCATGATGAGTCCTGCGGGAGAAGCGCTGCGCGGATGGTTTCAGGAGCTTTCCTTTGCGCCGATGCAGATTCCCGTGCTGTTCAACTGCCTCGGGCGTGAGAAGGCAGAAGAGGATTCCATCGCAGAGCTCCTTGTCCGCCAGGTTCAGTCCGGTGTCCGTATGCAGGATACCCTTCGAAGACTGCTGGAGCTTGACGTGGATACGTTTGTGGAAATCGGACCGGGAACGACGCTCTGCGGCTTTGTGAAGAAAACCGCAAAGGCGGCAGGTGTGGAAGCGGAGAAGCTTCATTTATTCCATATGGAAACCGAGGAAGAGCTGCAGGCATTTCTGTCCTGGTATCACAGCAGCAGACAGTGAATGTCAGCATACTGCGAATGTCGGCAGAAGGTGAACGGGATCGAAGGAGAGAAACGGATATGACAGAGAAAAGAACAGCGGTCGTCACCGGCGGAAGCAGGGGAATCGGCCGTGCCATTGCCCTGAAGCTTGCCGGTCTTGGCTATGAGGTCTGCATTGTTTACGCAGGAAATGAGGATGCAGCCAAAGAGACGCTTCGACTTGCCGGGGAAGCCGGGAATGACAGGATGATCTGCGTGAAGGCGGACATCTCGACCGAAGAGGGAGCTCGTCTTGCCATGGAGACTGCGGCAGCGCAGCTGGGCCAGATTGATGTACTGGTAAACAACGCGGGCATCACCAGAGACGGTCTTTTGATTGCCATGAAGGAGGAGGATTTCGACCGTGTCGTTGAGGTCAATCTGAAGGGCACCTTTCTTTGCTGCAAGGCGGTCTGCCGCGGCATGATTCGAAGAAGAAGCGGACGCATCATCAATCTCTCCAGCATTGTCGGAGTCTGCGGGAATGCGGGACAGGTCAATTATGCGGCGTCCAAGGCAGGGGTGATCGGCCTGACCAAAAGCCTTGCCAAAGAACTTGCAGGGCGCGGCATCACGGTCAATGCCGTGGCGCCCGGCATGATTGAAACCGACATGACGGCGGTTCTTACAGAGGAACAGAAAAAGGCCATGCTCGCGGGAATTCCGGCAAAAAGAATCGGAAAGCCGGAGGACGTTGCAGCGGCGGTTTCGTTTCTTGCGTCGGAGGAAGCGTCCTATATTACGGGACAGGTTCTCGGCGTAGACGGCGGCATGTAAGAAGGAGAGAGCTGATGAAAAAACAGGTTGTGGTGACAGGAATCGGAACCGTGAATCCTCTTGGAAACAGCGTGGAAGAGAGCTGGGGCAAAATCCGTGAGGGAAAGCACGGCATTGGCCCGATTACACAGTTTGACGCTTCGGATTTTGGTGTGAAGCTGGCGGCGGAGGTGAAGAATTTTGACCCTTCCGTACGGCTGAACAAAAGAGAGGCGCTTCGGATGGCAAGATTTACCCAGTTTGCCCTCTATGCAGCGGCGGAGGCACTGGAGATGGCAGGCATCGGGAGAATTTCGGACGCCGGAGAGAATGCAGAGAACGTAAAGAAAGGCCGCAGGAATGCCGGCGTGATCGTTTCCAGCGGAATCGGAGGACTCTCTGTCATTGAAAAGGAGCATGTCCGCGGAATGGAAAAGGGCTTTGAGAAGGTCAGTCCGTTCTTTATTCCGATGACAATCTCCAATATGGCGGCGGCCAGAATTGCCATCGATTATGGCTTTGGGGGAATGTGCACCTGCCCAGTCACCGCATGCGCGGGCGGAAACAATGCCATCGGCGATGCGTTTCACAGAATCCGGGACGGCTATGAGAAGATGATGGTCTGCGGAGGTACCGAGGCGGCGATCACACCGCTTGGAATCGGCGGATTTTCTTCCATGAAGGCACTCTGCAGGAGCGAGGATCCGGACCGGGCAAGCATTCCGTTTGATGCGGACCGAAGCGGCTTTGTGATGGGAGAGGGTGCCGGCATTCTGGTCCTCGAAGAGAAGGAGCATGCGAAGGAGAGGGGAGCGAAGATCCTTGCGGAAATCATCGGATACGGTGCAAACTGCGATGCCTGGCACATCACGGCTCCCGCACCGGAGGGAGAAGGCGGCGCTGCCTGCATGCAGCTTGCGCTGGAGGATGCCGGAATTTCTCCGGAGGATATTGATTATGTCAATGCACACGGAACCTCGACACATCTGAACGATGCCGGAGAAACGATGGCCTTGAAAAAGGTTCTGGGAAGTCACGCGTATGAGATTCCGGTCACCTCGACCAAATCTGCCACAGGGCATCTTCTCGGAGGAGCAGGAGGCGTGGAGGCTGTGTTCTGCATCAAGGCACTGGAGGAAGGCTTTGTCCCGCCTACGGTCGGACTTTTGAACAAGGATCCGGAGTGTGATCTGAACTACGTTCCGGGAAAAGGCTATGAAGCAGAGCTTCACTGCGCGCTCTCCAACGGCCTTGGCTTTGGCGGTCACAACGCCTGCCTGATTTTCCGGAAATAGAGTCGTCCGCCGTTTCAGAGTGGGACGAAGGAGGTGGAAGCATTGAGTGAAATACCGAATACAGAGAACAGGCAGAATGAGCAGAAGGAGCAGGGGGCAGAGCGCTGCCCCCGCACACTGACAGCACCGGAAATTGCAAAGATCCTTCCGCATCGCTATCCGTTTGCGCTTGTGGACCGGATTGAGGATTATGAGCCGGGAAAATGGGCGAGAGGAAGAATGTGCGTGAGCATGCAGGCTCCCTGGTTTCAGGGACATTTTCCGGAGCATCCGGTTCTTCCCGGAGTCCTTCTTCTGGAGGCGCTTGCCCAGACGGGGGCAGTGGCGCTTCTGGATCTTCCGGAGTACAAAGGGAAAATTCCGCTGTTCGGGGGTGTGCAGAAGGCACGCTTCCGCAGACAGGTTGTGCCGGGGGATGTTGTGGAGCTCTCCTGCGAAATTACGGAGCGCAAAGGCCCTGTGGGAATCGGAAAGGCCGTTGCCAGCGTGGATGGGAAGAAGGTCTGTGACGCGCAGCTTCTCTTTGCCATTTCGGCGGATTGATCCCCTGCGGCTTTTGCAAAGGATTTGACACCTCACGGCTTTTCGAAGACAATACAGGGTGTATGCGATCGAATTACGGCAAGGGGGAGAAAATATGCTGGCAGATGCTCTCAATAAGGTATACAGCGGACTGAGGCTTCACTTTTATATGCAGGTGATGTCGCGGTTTGATCAGAGGGAGGCGACCCTGACGACGGTGGAAGCCTTCAGCATGGAGGTGATCCATGAGATGGGAGAGCCAACCATATCGGAATTTTCGGAGATGATGGGAATTTCCAGTCCGAATGCCGCGGTCCGGATCAACAGCCTGATTCGGAAGGGCTATGTGGAGAAGATTCGGTCCGAGGAGGACAAACGGACCTATCACCTGCATCCGACGCAGAAGTTCATGGAATATAACCGGATCAATCTCAGCTATCTGCAGACCATCGTAGAGCGCTGTGAGAAGCGCTTTACGGTGCAGCAGCTTCAGACGCTGGAGGAGATGCTGAACATTATCAATAACGAGCTGATGCCGGAAATCAATCTGGACGACCGGAAAAAACGGCAGCGTAACCTGAATGTAATGTCAGAATTGGAAAATTAATTGTGAATAAACAGATAATTTAAATCAGGCGTGAAAGAAGATTGACAAATAAGAGCGGCCACGCTAACATATAGTTAACAAAAGAAAAGCAAAGGACAACAGGAAAGGAGGACGTAACAGCAAAGACGAATCCACCGGACACCTGAAGGACTTTAGCAGAAAGGAAGGTACGGACCAACTAAGACTTAAAGATCCACAGAACGATAATCGAAGTACTTTTACAAAACTCAATTCTGATTCGAAATGCAGAAGATGTGATGAGATCCGGCAAGAGCCATAAGACCTGAGGAGTGACGAGAAAGCTCTGAGAGAGAGTCAGACATCACAGTACAGTCGTAACAAAGAGTAGTGCTAAGAGAAGAAGAGGAGAGCGTCATACAGCAAGAATTGTGGAGGTAGAGTCCATTGGAAAGTAACAGTCCGACACAGCAGAAATAGCCCCGGGAACCAATCAGAAGAGATTGATTTCCGGGGTTTCGCATGTGCTTCTTTTTTGTTTTTGGCGGCTGCGTTCTATCGCCTATCTGTTGCTGTCGTCCCCTTCCTTCCAAAGAGCCTTCTGCGCGCCGGCAAGCAGGAGCTTGATGCGGTTCAGCTGGTTTACCTCGGAGGCACCGGGATCGTAATCGATGGCGGCGAGATTTGCCTGCGGATAGAGCTTGCGGACCATTTTGGAGACACCCTTGCCGACAACGTGATTCGGAAGGCATCCGAATGGCTGGATACAGATGATGTTGGGCACACCGCTCTTGATGAGCTCCACCATTTCTCCGGTGAGGAACCATCCCTCACCGGTCTGATTGCCAATATCGACGATGGGCTTTGCGTATTCGACGATCTGGAAGATACTGGCAGGAGCTTCAAAATGACGGCTCTTCTCATAAGCGCGGTAGATCGGCTTGAGCGCAATGTCCTCAATCGCATGAATGGACAGATTCATGCCAAAGGCAGCAGACCTCGAGGTCCCAAGGAACTCTGCCTTGTAGATCTGATTGTAGAAGCAGTAGAGCATAAAGCCCATCAGATCGGGAACAATTGCCTCCGCACCTTCCGCCTCCAGGGTCTCCACCAGGTGATTGTTGGCGGCATAGGAATACTTGACCAGAATTTCTCCGACAATGCCGACTCTTGGCTTTTTCAGATTTTCGTCAATCGGAATCTGATCGAACTCACGGATCATCTCGCAGGCGATTTTCTGGACCCTGTGAAGCGGGAAGCCCTTGGTGTGCACCAGAAATTCCGAGCATTTCTTCGTCCATTTCTCATACATGGCTTCCACGGATCCCTTTTCCAGCTCGTAGGGACGCATCCGGTAGACACATTTCATCAGTACATCTCCGAGAATGGCTGCAAAGGCAAGTCTGGTGATGAGCGTAAAGGTGATTTTGAAGCCGGGATTTCCCTCGAGACCGGACAGGTTCGCGGAGATCACAGGGATCTGTTCCATGCCGGCTTTTTTCAGAGCGCGCCGGATGAAGCCGATGTAGTTGGAGGCACGGCAGCCGCCGCCCGTCTGGGACATGATGACTGCAGTGCGGTTTAAATCATATTTTCCGGAGGAGAGGGCCTCCATGACCTGCCCGACGACAAAGAGGGACGGGTAGCAGGCGTCGTTGTTGACATACTTCAGACCGTAGTCGATGGCGGCCTGGTTGTCGTTCCTCATCAGCACCAGATTGTAGCCGCAGGATCTTGCTGCGGGCTCGATCAGGTCAAAATGGATCGGCGACATCTGCGGGCAGAGGATGGTGTAGTTCTCCTCAAACATCTTTTGGGTGAACGGAACCTTATGGATTCCGGTCGGATGAATGGTGCGGCGCGTCCGGTTTTTCTCGCGGATATGGATTGCGGCAATCAGGGAGCGCACACGAATTCTGGCGGCGCCCAGGTTGTTGACCTCGTCGATCTTCAGGCAGGTGTAGATCTTGTCCGAGCCGGAGAGGATGTCACTTACCTGATCGGTGGTGACGGCATCCACGCCGCAGCCGAAGGAATTCAGCTGAATGAGGTCCAGATCATCCCGGGTGCGGACATAAGCGGCGGCCTCGTAAAGGCGGGAGTGATACATCCACTGATCCAGGACAACAAGCGGGCGCTCGGGGTGTCCGAGGTGCGCAATCGCATCCTCGGAGAGAACAGCAAAGCCATAGGAATTGATCATCTCCGGAATACCGTGATTGATTTCGGGATCCAGATGATACGGGCGTCCTGCAAGAACGATGCCGTGGGTTCCGGTATCCTCCATGAACTTCAGAACGCGCTCGCCCTCTGCCATGAGATCCCTGTGGTACTGAAGAAGCTCCTGCCATGCATCCCGGCAGGCGTCGATGACCTCGTTTTCCGGAAGCTCCCTGAACTCACGGACCAGAGCCTGCGTGACGGTCTGAAGGTTGGTGAACGCCATGTAGGGGTGACGGAAGCGTACCTTTCCGTTCATGATGTCTTCCACATTGTTCTTGATATTCTCCGGGTATGCGGAGACGATGGGGCAGTTGTAGTGGTTGTCCGCATCCTTATTTTCTTCTCTCTCATAGAACAGAGACGGATAGAAAATAAAATCCGGATGCGCCTTTTCAATCAGCCACTGTACATGTCCGTGGGTAATCTTGGCCGGATAGCATTCTGATTCGGACGGAATGGATTCAATTCCCATCTCATAAATCGCGTGTGTGGACAAGGGAGAGAGAATCACCTGATATTTCAGGCGGGCAAAAAAGGTAGCCCAGAACGGATAATCCTCGTAAATGTTCAGAACGCGGGGAATGCCGACGGTTCCGCGAACCGCCTCCTTGCGGGTCAGCGACTTATACCCGAAGAGCCTTCCGAGCTTGTACTGATACATATTCGGGATGCCGTTGTCTGTTTTCTCCAGGCCAAGACCTCTTTCACAGCGGTTTCCGGAAATGAACTCTCTGCCGTCACTGAAATGGTTGACAGTGAGCCGGCAGTTGTTGCTGCACCTTCCGCAGTTCTGAAGTGTTGCGGTGAAGGTCAGGTTCTCCATTTCCTCAAAGGAGAGCATGGAGGTCGGCCGACTTTCGTCATAGCGCTCTCTGGCAATCAACGCCGCTCCGAAGGCGCCCATGATGCCGGAAATGTCCGGACGGACGACGCTGCCGCCGGAAATCTTCTCGAGTGCGCGAAGAACGGCGTCGTTGTAGAAGGTACCGCCCTGAACGACGATATTCTTTCCGAGCTCTGCCGCAGAAGATACCTTCATGACCTTGAACAGCGCATTCTTGATGACGGAATAGGCAAGGCCTGCGGAGATATCGGAGACCTCCGCGCCTTCCTTCTGCGCCTGCTTGACGCGGGAGTTCATAAACACCGTGCAGCGTGTGCCCAGATCAATCGGATTTTTGGCAAAGAGGGCTGCCTTTGCGAAATCCTCTACGGAATAGTTGAGAGATTTGGCAAAGGTTTCAATGAAGGAGCCGCACCCGGAGGAGCAGGCTTCGTTCAGTGTCACGGAATCTACGGCGCCGTTCCGGATCCGGATGCACTTCATGTCCTGTCCGCCGATGTCGAGAATGCAGTCGACGTCCGGATCGAAGTAGGAGGCTCCGTAATAGTGTGCAATGGTTTCCACTTCGCCGCTGTCCAGCTTAAAGGCAGCCTTCATCAGGGCTTCTCCATAGCCGGTGGAGCAGCCGCCTGCGATTTCCACCTGTTCCGGCATCAGCCGGTGGAGTTCTGTGATGCCGCGGATGGCCGTATGAATGGGCGAACCGTTGTTGGAGGAATAAAAGGACCAGAGAAGCTCGCCGTCTTCGCCGATGAGCGCAAGCTTGGTGGTTGTGGAGCCTGCATCGATGCCGAGAAAAGCCTTTCCCTGGTAGGAGGAAAGGTCTTTTTTCTGTACCTGGTAGTGATCATGGCGGGCACAGAAGCTCTGATAGTCCTCTTCTGAGGAAAAGAGAGGCTCCATACGCTGAACCTCGAATTCCATCTGCATGGGGTGAGAGGTTTTCTCCAGAAGCTCATCGAGGAGAAGGGAGTGATCCTCTTTTGCCAGAAAAGCAGAGCCCATGGCAGGGAACAGGTGGGAATCGGAGACCTCGATGACATGCTCCTGATCCAGATGAAGCTCACGGATAAAGGCAGCCTTCAGCTCGGTCAGAAAGTGAAGAGGGCCTCCGAGAAATGCGACATGTCCGCGAATCGGCTTTCCCTGAGCAAGGCCGGAGATGGTCTGAATGACCACGGCCTGAAAGATGGAAGCCGCCAGATCCTCCTTGCGGGCTCCGTCGTTGATGAGCGGCTGAATGTCGGATTTGGCAAACACTCCGCACCGTGCGGCAATCGTATAAAGGGATTCATAGCCCTTGGCATACTCATTGAGGCCGGCAGCATCTGTCTGCAGAAGGGAAGCCATCTGGTCGATAAAGGACCCGGTTCCTCCAGCACAGGTTCCGTTCATGCGCTGCTCTACATTGCCGTTTTCAAAATAAATGATCTTGGCATCCTCGCCGCCAAGCTCAATGGCAACGTCCGTCAGGGGCGCAAGGGCTTCGATTGCGGAGGCCTCTGCCACCACCTCCTGTACGAAAGGAATGCCGAAGTAATTGGCAAGAGAAAGACCGCCGGAGCCGGTGATCACAGGATGGATCCGTACATTTCCGTTTTCTGCAAGAATCTCTTCCAGAATGTCATGGAGAGTTTCACGGATCTGAGCGTGATGGCGGCGGTAGTCGCCGAACATGAGGTGCCGGTTGCTGTCGAGAAGGGCAGCCTTGACGGTGGTCGATCCGATATCAATGCCGAGGGTATAGTCTTTTGAAATCACTTGTTAACTCCTGAATGGTAACCGTTCAGTACCTGTCTGCGGCCCCGGAAAGCATGAAAAATCCGTAAAGGCACTGAACACATATTATTATGAACGAACTGCCGCAGCATTGTCAGGAATTATAAAACGGATGTTTTTTGAAAGCAACGAAGAGATGACCATCAAATCATTAAAAGTGTGTGAACTTCTTTCGGAGCGGGGCTTCCTTACTTGCATAGTCTGCCGGATTTGAAGTATCCTTGAAAAATGCAGCATGACAGCGGCATGACAATACAATGGAAGGGCTTTCAACATGAATACAAACAATTACGGCGGACGCGGTCCGCTTCAGAGATTTCTTCAGAAATACGCAGTCTCCAACCTCTCACTGGTCATCATTATGTGCTATGGCTTTGGCTATCTGCTTCAGTATGTCAACGCCTCGTTTCTGAATTATCTTACGCTGAATCCGTACGCGATCTGTCACGGACAGATCTGGCGGCTTGTGACCTGGGTGCTGGTTCCGCCGGATACCAGCAACATCCTGTTCATCATCATCGCCATGATGTTCTATTATTCGATCGGAACCTCACTGGAACGGGTCTGGGGAACGTATGCGTATAATGTCTACATCTGGCTCGGAATCGGGATTACGATCATCGGCGCGTTTGTGGTTATGGCGGTGTCTTATATCCTGGCAGGGACGGCAGGCATTTCGCTGACCGGAGAGAGTGCGGCGGCATATTTTGCGGCGATCTCGAGATATTTCAGCACCTATTACGTCAATATGTCCATTTTCCTTGCCTACGCACTGACATTTCCGGATGCGGTTGTGCTTCTGTGGTTTATCATCCCGGTGAAGGTCAAATGGCTGGGGGTTCTCTACGGTGTTCTGCTTGCGTGGGATTTTGTCTCCACCGCGATGCGGGGCGGCTGGTTTGTATGTGTGGCGATGGCGGCTTCGCTTGCAAATTTCCTGATTTTCTGGCTTCGCTCCGGCAAAATGAGACGCTTCTCGCCAAGGGAGAGAAAACGCCGCGCAGATTTCCGCCGGGCGGTGCATCAGGGAGAAAAGAGCAGACAGGGCAGCAGCTTTGGCGCAGGAAGCAGGGGAACCGGAGCGGCAGATTTTACCGATGCTTCCAAAATGAGGCCAAAGGCGGGACAGGCAAGGCATCGCTGCGCCATCTGCGGGAGAACGGAGCTGGACGATCCGACACTGGAATTCCGTTACTGCTCCAGATGTGAAGGAAATTACGAATTCTGTCAGGATCATCTGTTCCGCCATCAGCATGCCATTCACGGCGGAAGACCGCTTCCTGCAGACGAAACGGTGACAGTGGAAGCACAGGATCCCGCGCCGAAGGAATAAGGCAGCGGGAAACGGCGGATGAGGTTTCTTCCGCCGGCAATATCGGAAATGAAGAATCTGGAAAGTGAAGAGAGAATTATGAGTGAGAAGCATCAGAATGGAAGTGAAGCAAAGGACCTTGGCGGTCAGCTGCAGTGCATCCTCAGAAGTCTTGTGGGGGCTGCGCGGAAAAACCGCGGGATGATCACGAGAGATCAGCTTGAGCAGGCGCTGGAAGAGCTTCAGCTGTCCGGTGAGCAGGAAAAGCTTGTGGAGGAATATCTGAAGCAGAATAACATCGGCATCGATGAACCGCTGGATGCGGAGGAGAAGCTTTCGGAAGAGGAGGCGGATTATCTTCGCGAATACACGGAAATGGTAAATGCCATGGAGCAGCCATCGGACGGTGAACGGGAGGCAATTGAAATCCAGGCTATGGCCGGAGAAAAGGACGCCCAGAGACAGCTTGCGGAGTGGATGCTGCCGAAGGTTGTGGATCTTGCAAGGCTGTATGCGGGACAGGGCGTGTTCATGGAGGATCTGATCGGAGCAGGAAATGAAGCACTCGTGCGCGGAACGAAGCTTCTGGCACCACTCGAGGGACCGGAAGAAGTGGAAGGTGCTCTGGCGGAGCGGATCATGAACGCCATGGAGGATTTGATTGCCGAGAATCTGGATGAGGTTTCGGCAGATCAGACTGCGGCAGATACAGCAAATAAGGTCCTGGAAAAGGCAGACGAGCTTGCAAAGATCCTTGGCCGCAAGGTGAGTGTGGAAGAGCTGGCAGGCGAAGGCGAGGTCACGGAGGAGGAGATTCTGGACGCCATCCGTATTACCGGGAACAGAATTGAAAGTCTTGAGGATTCAGAGGCCGCTGATGCGGGAAAAGGAAACTGATTTTGAAAGAGACGGATTACAGATACATCATGGAGAACATGTCGGTCCTTCAGATCGGCGCGAAATACTCTTACCGCGAGCTGGTGGATGATATTGATCTCAGCTACAAATACCGCTGCATCATCAAGCAGCTCCTGCTTCAGGAGGTGGATGCGGATACAACGATCGAGAGTCATCTCTATTATATGAAACCGCAGGACGAAAGCTGCCGGATTTACCGGAAGCTTCGCGCGAAAATCAGAATTTATGTGCCCAAGGTGAAGAAGCATCTCGGCGGCAGGACAGACACCGAATTTGAAGAACGGGTGCTGACTGCAGAGGAGCTTGCTTCGATTTCACCGGAGCAGAAAACGCTCATGGGGATGATGATTTCGGAACTTCAGCTGTCCAAAATGGGATTGATGACCTTCGTCATCTGAGCGGACGGGAAGATTAAGGTCTTACCTTTCTCCCTCCGGAGCACAGAGGATTGCTGGGCTTTGTAAACTGCTGATCCTCAAACATTCTGGAATCGAAGTATACGGTATGGCCCTTCATCTTTCTGCAGGGCTTTTTCCCCGTAATCTGATCTTCGAAATCCTTCTCCCGGATATAATCTCCGATGAGTGCAATCCCTGTGACGCACACAATCACAATTGCTGTGACGGCCAGTAACAGATAAGCAGTATTCATAATTCCTCCTTCCTTCGCCATGAGAGATCACACATATAAAAGTGTGTAAAAGCGGCTTCGCAACTGCTGTTTACAGTTATTATGATAATATTTTAACATATTTCTGTCAAATGAAAGGCGGCTTTGCAAATCGGACTGTCATATCCTCTTGCTTCTGTGATATAGTAGCAAAAGAGCAGCGGTTTTGGCCGGACCGCGTTTTCTCTGCATTCTGACGGCGTTTCTGCCGGCCTCACCGGAAACGGTGAGCATACTCCATCTGAAATCATGAGAATATCGCCTTGCATACCGAAAAAGGCAATGATATACTGTGAAGCAGAACAAATGTTCTGTTCTTTGAGAACGTAATGGTATTGCAGCAGCGGTCGGCGACCGGATAATGCGGCTGCATATCAGAATCAGTAAGAGATATCAAGGAGTTCAGCTATGGCAATGGATCGTGAAGATCGATTAAAGGCACTGGATGCCGCAATTTCACAGATTGAGAAGCAGTACGGGAAGGGCGCTGTGATGAAGCTTGGAGATCCTTCCTCGACCATGAACATTGAGACAACACCGACCGGATCTCTGGCGCTGGATATTGCGCTGGGACTTGGCGGAATTCCGAAGGGAAGAGTGATTGAGGTGTATGGACCGGAGTCCTCCGGTAAGACAACACTGACCCTTCATATGATCGCGGAGGTGCAGCGCCGCGGCGGCATTGCCGGATTTATTGATGCCGAGCATGCGCTGGATCCTGTGTATGCGCGCAACATTGGCGTGGATGTGGACAATCTTTATATTTCCCAGCCGGATTCCGGAGAACAGGGCCTCGAGATTGCGGAGACCATGGTTCGCTCCGGGGCAATTGATATTGTGGTAGTGGACTCGGTGGCAGCCCTTGTACCGAAGGCGGAAATCGACGGAGACATGGGAGACTCTCACGTGGGTCTTCAGGCCAGACTGATGAGCCAGGCACTTCGCAAGCTGACTGCAGTGATTTCCAAGTCCAACTGTACGGTGATCTTTATCAACCAGCTTCGTGAAAAGGTCGGAGTCATGTTCGGCAATCCGGAGACAACAACCGGAGGCCGTGCACTGAAATTCTATTCCTCCATCCGTCTGGATGTGCGGCGCATTGAAGCCATCAAGCAGAGCGGTGAGGTGATCGGAAACCGGACAAGAGTCAAGGTGGTCAAGAATAAGATTGCACCGCCCTTTAAGGAGGCGGAGTTCGACATCATGTTCGGACGCGGAATTTCCTATTCGGGAGACGTTCTGGATCTCGCGGCGAACAGCGATATCGTGGTAAAGAGCGGCGCCTGGTACAATTACAACGGCGACAAGATCGGACAGGGCCGTGAGAACGCGAAGAAGTATCTGGAGGAGCATCCCGATACCCTGTACGAGATTGACTGCAAGGTGCGTGAGCATTACGGCCTGGATCCGGAAGGAGCAAGAAGGCCGGAAGCTGCAGAGGCACCGGAGGAAGAGAAGAACTGAGTATGCAGATCACGGACCTGACGCCCGTGGGGAAGACGAAGACCAGAGTCACGATCGATTATGATCGGACTCTGGTCTTGTCCAATCGGGATGTATTGCAATTTGATCTTCGAAGGGACCGGGAGATTCCGGAAGAGACCAGAGAAGAGCTCTGGAAGAAGCTCCGGAGGGATGCGCTTCGAAAGTGCGGGAGCCTTCTGAAGGACATGGACTACACGGAGAAGTCCCTTGCGGGGAAGCTTGCGGGAAACGGTTTTCCGGAGGGAATTGTCCGGGAGGCCGTGGAAGCCATGAAAGAGGCTCATTATGTGGATGACCGGCGATTTGCGGAGAGCTATCTGCAATCTCATGCGGGGAGCAGAAGCCGGCTGCGGCTCCGGATGGACCTGCTGAACAAGGGCATTTCTTCTGATCTTGCAGATGAAATTCTGGCAGAATGGGAAGAAGAAAACGGAAGCCGGATTTTTGAGGAGGAAGTGGGACAGATTCGTGAGCTCCTTCGGAAAAGGCATTACGATCCGGCGGCAGCAAACTGGCAGGAAACGCAGAAAACGAAAGCTTTTCTGATGCGGAAGGGGTATTCGTCCGAGGTCATCCGGGCGGCACTGCAGGACTGATCCGGGATGCGCTCCTTCCTTGACATCGACAGAGAAAGCGTTTACTATTGAGCTGTTGCAGTATGTCTTTTCTGACGATATGCCTGGAGAAGCCGCCAGTCTTCGGCGGAAATCCGTCGCCGGAGAAGATGATACAACGCAAACTGAATAAGGAGGTGCTCCTGTATTATGCTGACTGCAATTTCCGCTATTTTTATCGTAATTGCAGCGGTTGTAATCTCACTCGCGATTGCCATTCCGGTAACGATGACCATGACGAAGAAGCGTTTTGAAGCGCAGGAAAGTCAGAAGGTCGACAGTGCCAAGGAGAAGGCAAGAGCGATCATCGATGAAGCACTTTCGACTGCTGAGAGCAAGAAGCGCGAGGCTCTTCTGGAGGCCAAGGAAGAGAACATGAAAGCCAAGGCCGACCTTGATAAGGAAATCAAGGACAGACGGAATGAGGTTCAGCGCAACGAGCACAGAGTTCAGCAGAAGGAAGAGTCTCTCGACCGGAAGAGCGATGCACTGGAACGTAAGGAACAGTCGCTCGCATCCCGTGAGGAATCGCTGCGGAAACGGCAGGAAGAAGTTGCAAAGCTTGGTGAACAGCGTACGCAGGAACTCGAACGAATTTCAGGTCTGACCTCTGAACAGGCAAAAGAATACCTTTTAAAGACTGTAGAAGATGATGTAAGACACGATTCGGCCGTCATGATCAAGGAGATCGAGGCGGAAGCGAAGGAAGAAGCGGACAAGAAGGCTCGCGAGTATGTGATTGGTGCCATCCAGAGATGTGCGGCGGATCACGTTGCGGAAGCCACCATTTCCGTGGTACAGCTTCCGAACGATGAGATGAAGGGACGGATCATCGGACGTGAGGGACGGAACATCCGTACTCTGGAGACGATGACCGGCGTGGATCTTATCATTGATGACACACCGGAGGCGGTGGTCATTTCGGGATTTGATCCGATTCGAAGAGAGGTTGCCAGAATTGCTCTGGAGAAACTGATCGTCGATGGAAGAATTCATCCGGCCAGAATCGAAGAAATGGTTGAAAAGGCCAAGAAGGAAGTGGAGTCCGTTATCAAGGAAGAGGGAGAAGCTGCTACGCTGGAGGTTGGCGTACATGGTCTCCACCACGAGCTCATTCGTCTCCTTGGTAAACTCCGGTATCGTACCAGCTACGGACAGAATGTGCTGAAGCACAGCATTGAGGTTGCGCAGCTCTCCGGTATTTTTGCCGGGGAACTCGGACTGGACGTCCGTATGGCGAAGCGTGCAGGACTTCTGCATGACATCGGTAAGGCTGTGGATCATGAGATGGAAGGATCCCATGTACAGCTCGGCGCAGAGCTGTGCCGCAAGTACAAGGAATCTCCGATTGTGATCAATACCGTGGAATCTCATCACGGTGATACAGAGCCTGCCAGTCTGATCGCATGCATCGTACAGGCAGCGGATACCATCTCGGCGGCAAGACCGGGAGCCAGAAGAGAGACACTGGAGACTTACACAACCAGACTGAAACAGCTTGAAGAAATCACCAACAGCTTTAAAGGGGTTAGTAATTCTTATGCCATCCAGGCAGGCAGAGAAGTTCGTGTTATGGTAGTTCCTGAGAAGATCAACGATACCGATATGGTATTGCTTGCCCACGATATTTCCAAGAAGATTGAAGACGAACTGGAATATCCCGGACAGATCAAAGTCAATGTAATCCGTGAATCAAGAGTGACGGATTACGCCAAGTAATTGCAGGTTCTGACGAACAACAAACGAAAGAGGTCAGCAGTGCCCTGCTGACAAGTTTCATGAAGCGGAGCGGTGAGAAATCACCGCTCCGCTTTCCTGTGGAAGGGAACCCGGCGGCTGCGCACCGCACGTGCGCCTGGCGGCACACGTCATGAATGGCTTGTGAGCAAAGCGAGCCATGGAGTATAATGGATGAGCATATTAACAGCGAGTGACTGCCGATCGGGGAAACAAGGCGGCAGAATCATGGGACAGGGGGTTGTTTGACTATGAGAAACATATTGTTTGCTGCTTCTGAGGGAGTGCCTTTTATCAAGACCGGCGGACTTGCCGACGTGGTCGGATCGCTGCCGAAGGAAATTGACAGGGAATTCTATGATGTTCGCGTGATTATGCCGAAGTATGCCTGCATGAAGCAGGATATGAAAGATCAGATGCAATATGTTACAAGCTTCTACATGGACTTTGACTGGAGAAGCATGTACGTCGGCATCCTGCGTGCGCAGGTGGATGGTGTCACCTATTATTTCATCGACAATGAGGACCTGTTCAATACCGGAACGGTCTATACCGATGATGCGCTGTTTGAGATCAAACGCTATGCCTTCTTCTCCAAGGCGGTGCTGTCGGCACTTCCGACCATCGGCTTCCGGCCGGACCTGATTCACTGTCATGACTGGCAGACCGGACTGATTCCGGTTTATCTGAAGGAGCGTTTCCAGGAGAACGAGTTTTACCGCGGAATCAAGACGGTTATGACCATTCACAATCTCCGGTTCCAGGGGAAGTGGAATGTTTCGGATGTCGAGAGCATCACCGGACTTTCCGGCTATTATTTTACCCCGGACAAGCTTGAGGCCTATAAGGATGCGAACCTTCTGAAGGGCGGCATTGTTTATGCGGATGCAATCACTACAGTGAGCCCGACCTATGCAGAAGAGATTAAGACACAGTATTACGGCGAGGGGCTGGACGGAATTCTGAATGCGAGAGCACATGACCTTCGCGGAATTCTGAACGGCATTGATTATGATGTCTTCAATCCGACGACGGACAAGCGGATTCCGCATCCCTATGACGCGGGCAACTGGCGCAGAGTGAAGAAGCAGAATAAGGCGGATCTTCAGCGCGAGCTTGGACTTGCAGAGGATGACAGGTGCTTTATGGTTGGCATCGTGTCCAGACTGACGGATCAGAAGGGCTTTGATCTGATCGCCTATGTCATGGAGGAGATGCTTTCTCAGGACGCCATGCAGGTTGTGGTTCTCGGAACAGGCGAGGAGCGGTACGAGAATATGTTCCGTTACTTTGATGAGAAGTATCCGGGAAAGCTTGCGGCGAATATCTATTATTCGGAGGATCTGTCCCACAAGATTTATGCGGCAAGTGACGCGTTTCTGATGCCGTCGCTGTTTGAGCCCTGCGGACTGAGTCAGCTGATGGCGCTTCGCTATGGCACGCTTCCGATTGTGCGCGAGACCGGCGGACTGAAGGATACCGTGGAGCCCTACAATGAGTTCGAGCAGACGGGAACCGGCTTTACCTTTACCAATTACAATGCTCATGAAATGATGAATGCGGTCCGGTACGCAGAGCGGATTTTCTATGACAAGAAGCGTGACTGGAATCATATCGTGGATCGCGCGATGGCGGCGGATTTCTCCTGGAGAGTTTCCGCAGGTCAGTATCAGCAGATGTATGACTGGCTGATCGGCTGAGACAAAACCGCTTTCGCGGATTTTGCCGCAGCGAGGCAGATCTAAAAAGAAGCAAAGGAAGATTTTACAGAACGTATGGCAGACAACAGGAGAAGCTCGGGAGTTTTGGTGCAGGCGGGGATTCTGGCGATGGCCAGCATGATTGTCCGCGTGATCGGACTCCTGTACCGCGCACCGCTGACGGCGATCATCGGAGACGAGGGAAACGGGTATTACGGAACCGCGTATAACATTTACACCATCATTCTGATGGTGTCGTCCTACAGCATGCCTTCTGCAATTTCCAAGCTGATGGCGCAGAAGCTGGCGGTCGGCGAATACCGGAATGCAAACCGCGTATTCCGGTGCGCCCTGACGTATGGAGTTCTGGTTGGGCTGGTTGGCAGCGGGCTTTTGTTCTTCGGGGCAAGGTTTCTGGTTCCGGATGTTGCGGTCTGCGTTCTGCAGGTCTTTGCGCCTACGGTATTCCTGTTCGGAATTCTTGGCTCCATGCGAGGGTACTTTCAGGCAAGAGGGAGCATGGTTCCGACCAGTGTTTCGCAGATTCTGGAGCAGCTTGCAAATGCTGTGGTCAGTATTGCGGCGGCGTGGCTCCTTATGCAGACGGCGGTGGGAGCGGACCCGACAAGACGTGCCCAGCTCGGCGCCATGGGTTCCGCACTTGGAACCGGAGCAGGCGTGCTGATCGCGCTTTTGTTTATGATTTTCTGCTTCCGAAGGAGCAAAGAGGGCAGAAAAGCGGAGATTCTTTCAGACGCCACAGGAAAAGAAGAGAAATATCGGATTTTCCTCAGAGATACAATCCTGGTGATTACGCCCTTTATGCTCAGCGGCGTGATCATGAACCTGACAACCTCTCTGAATCAGACGATTTATATGCGGATGCTGATTGATCTGAAGGGAGCGGGGGAGATTGCCACGACAACTCTGTACGGAATTTTCTCCAATAAGGCGGTTGTGATTTCCAACATTCCGATTTCCATTGCAACAGCGGTGAGCTCTGCAATCATTCCGGGGATCTCGGCGGCGTATGCGAGAAGGGATGAGACAGGGGCAAGACGCCAGGTGGGGAATGCCATCCGCATTACTTCCATCATTGCCATTCCGTCCGCGGTGGGGCTTGCGGTTCTTGCGAGGCCGATCACCATGCTGATGTTCCCGCAGATGGAATCTCTGGAGCTTGCGTCTTCCCTGCTTTCGCTTCTTGCGGTGACGGTTATCTTTTATTCGATCTCCACCATTACCAATGCGGCGCTGCAGTCCATCGGCAGAATGAATCTGCCCCTGGTATCCGCGGGAATTGCACTGGTGGTGCAGACGGTGGTCCTGGTGCTTCTGCTGCGGTTCACGGATCTGGATGTGCGGGCGCTGGTTCTTGTGAGCATCCTGTACTCGGTCATGATCTTTGCGGTGAACCAGTATTATCTGCGAAGATTTCTGGGAATCCGGCAGGACGTCCGGCGGGATTACCTTCAGCCTCTTGTATGTGCCGCACTGATGGGAGCTGCGGCGAAGGCGGTTTATTATCTGGTATCTATGGCGGCAGAACCGGTGGAGAATCTGCCGAAGGGCTTTTATTTCCGCAATCTTGCGGCAACGGCTGCGGCACTTCTTGCCGCGGTTCTGGTCTATGGCTATACAATGGTGCGGTCCGGTACGATCCGAAGAAAGGATCTTCTGTCCATGCCGAAGGGCCAGTCGCTGGTACGGCTTATGGAGAAGCTGCATTGGCTGCCGGAGACAGAGAAGCGTTCCGCATAGAGCGGGGGCTGCATGGAACGTGTTCTGTATGAAAAAGAAGGGACTGCAGGAAATCATTCGATTTCCTGCAGTCCTTTTTTGCCGGCTTCGGCGAGAATGGAATAGTTGGTGTGATAGATGACAAAGCCGGGACGGGCACCGGAAGGCTTCTTTACGTTCTTCCGTTCCAGATAATCCACTTCCACACGGCCGGCCTCTCTTCCCTTGGAATAGTAGGCGGCAAGACTTGCGGCTTCCTCAAAGGCCCGGTCCGGAACCTGCTCGAAGGGGGTCCCTTCTGTTTTCAGAATGACGTGAGAGCCGGCAATGTCATTGGCGTGGAACCAGATGTCGGTCGGCTTTGCCACATGGAAGGTAAGCTCTTCGTTCTGAAGGTTATTCTTGCCGACATAGATGTCATATCCATCGCTGGAGCGGAAATGGAGAGGCTTTGCCTCCGGAATTCTGGAAGGCCCCTTCCGGCTGCCCTTTCCCTTTTCGGTGTGACGGCGGACGAATCCGGATTCCTCCATTTCGGCACGGATCTGGGCAAGATCCCCCTCCGTCACAGAGAGGTTCAGGGCCTCGCGGATGTTCTCCAGCTGATCGATTTCGGCCTTGACGTCCTTCATCAGCGTCTCCAGAGCTTCGCGTGTGCGCTTCAGCTTGGTGTAGCGGTCAAAATAACGCTTCGCATTCTCAAGCGGCGTCTTTGTCGGATCCAGAGGAACCGTCAGCTTTTCTCCGGTGTAGTAGTTATCGAGCGCTGCGCTGGAGGCCCCGGCCGGGATGTTATAGCCGTAGGTGTTGAGAAGCTCTCCGTAAACGCGGTACTTTTCTCTTTTGTCCGTGTCCTTCATCTGACGGGACTGCAGATCGTATTTGTGCAGATCCCGTTCCAGGATGGTCTGCACGATCTTGCGGAGATCTGCGGACTTCTGGCGGATTCTTGTGAGTGCATTTTTCTCCCGGTAATAGTTCTCGATGAGCTCGGAAATGGAGGCATAGTGCTTCTCCGGAAGATCCCGGTACATGGAGAGCGGGAGGGGGGAGTACTCTACGGGCTCGCCTCCTGAAACGGCATCCGCTGCGCCGAGATGATAGTAAACGGCCGGCTGGAAATTCCCTGCGGAGGTATCTGCCAGAAGCGCCTGAAACGTCTCCCAGAACCTCTCACCGTCTTCAGAGGAAAGCTCCGATACGCTGCGGTCCTGCGAAAGCCTTGCCCGGAATACGGTTTCCTCGGACATCTGAGTGGAAAATCCGTTGTAGTGTGTCATCAGAAACCGGGAAGCAGGGAGACTTTCGGAAGAAAGCAAGGAGAAGAAATGCTCGCGGGTTTCTTCGAACGGGTTGCTCTTTCCCTGTGTTTCCGGGACAAAATAGGGCCGACCGGGCAGCACCTCCCGGACGGAGCTGACCATCTGGGAAATATGCTTGATGGAATCCAGAATGACATCATCATCGAGAAGAATGATGTTGCTGTGCTTCCCCATCAGCTCGATGACAAGAACGTGGCGGCAGAGATCCCCCATTTCATTCAGGTGTTCAACTTCAAAACGAAGAATCCGCTCCAGACCCGGCTGGGTGACGGAGACAATTTTTCCGTTCTGCAGGTATTTGCGAAGAAGCATGCAGAAGGTCGGTGCGGTATTCGGCGCGGGCTTGTTCTGGCTGGTCAGGTAGACCAGAGGAAGCGTTGCATCGGCACATAACAGAAGCCGCACCTGTCCGCCGCCGCGGGATGCCTCCGGGCGGAGCGTAAGCAGCAGCTCGTCTGCCTCCGACTGAACGATGCGGTAGATTCGCGCACCGGTAAGTTTTTCAGAGAGCTCCTTTTGCAGAGCCCGTGTGGTAAATCCATCAAAAGCCATGGGAAAACCTTTCTTTCCGGGATCGGTAAAATCAAAACAGAATCCGTAAAATCAACTCATAATCATGCTGCGCTGCGCAGCAGCATCTATTATAACATGTCCGGTCATCTTGCCCTTGCTGTAATTGGAGGCTGTGAATATAATTTAGACAAACCGCGATGGAAAATGCCTGTTGCGGGGGCGCAGATTTGATACAGGGGGATATATGGCAAACAGCATGACAGGATACGGGCGCGCTGAGGTGTCCGCAGAGGGAAGAAAGTTTACGACGGAAATCAAATCCGTCAACAATCGTTATCTGGATCTGAACATCCGGCTGCCCAGACAGCTGAATCCCTTCGAGGCGAAGATTCGTGAGGAGCTGAAGAAAACCATCCATCGCGGTAAGGTGGATGTGTATATCAGCTGTGAGAATCTGGAGGATCAGGGAACAAAGGTGCGTTATAACCGGACTCTGGCAGGAGAGTATCTGCAGAGCATCCGTTCCATTTCGGAGGATTACGGCCTTCCGGTGAATCTGTCGGCAGAGCGGCTTTCACAGTATCCGGAGGTCCTTGTTCTGGAAACAGCAGATGAAGTAAATGAGGAGCTTCCGCTGCCGCTTCTTGCCAGTGTACAGAAGGCAGCGGAGCAGTTTTCGGAAGCAAGAGCCAGAGAGGGCGCTTTTATTACGGAAGATCTTCTCCGGAAGCTGGACGGTCTCCAGGAGGGCGTGGAGAAGATCCGCGCAAATGCGCCGGTCATTCTGGAGAAATACCGGGCCGGTCTTTATGCGAGAATGAAGGAAATTCTTCAGGACACTCAGATCGATGAGACGAGAATTCTGCAGGAAGCGGCTCTCTATTCCGATAAAATCTGTGTGGACGAGGAAATGGTGCGGCTGGAAAGTCACATCCGCGCGGTGCGCGCAGAGCTTCGCAAGAATGATGAGAGCGTGGGACGAAAGCTCGATTTTCTTGCACAGGAGCTGAATCGCGAGGCAAATACGATCCTCTCCAAGACAGACAATGCGGAATCGGCTGACATTGCCATTGGCCTGAAGACGGAGATTGAGAAGATTCGTGAACAGATTCAGAATCTGGAATAGAATGCCCTGCGGACAGGGACAGAATTTTGCGAATGCAGGAGGAGAGATTATGAGACAAAAGGGAAGCCTGACCGTGATTTCCGGTTTTTCCGGAGCAGGGAAGGGGACGATTATGAGAGAGCTTCTGAAGAAGCATCCGGAGTACGCACTTTCTGTATCCGTGACCACACGAAGTCCAAGACCCGGGGAAAAGGACGGAGTGGATTATCATTTTCTGACACAGCAGCAGTTTGACCGGATGGTGAAGGAGGATGGCCTTCTTGAGCATGCGGGGTATGTGGATCACTGCTACGGAACACCGAGGAAATACGTAGAGGAAGCGATCGCGGCGGGAAAGGATGTTATTCTGGAGATCGAGGTGCAGGGAGCACGCCAGATCAAGGAAAAATGTCCGGATGCCATCTTTTTGTTCGTGACTCCGCCCTCTGCGGAGGAGCTTTGGCACCGGCTGATGGGGCGCGGAACGGAGACCGAAGAGGTTATTCGCGAAAGAATGCAGCGGGCATCCGAGGAAGCGGGAGAAATGGCCTGGTACGATTATCTGATCGTCAATGATGAGTTGGAGGCGGCTGTCGAGCTGGTTCACAGAACCATTCAGGAGGCGAAGAATGCTCCGAGAAGGCAGGCAGAGAGGATTGCGGAGCTTACAGAGGAGTTGACAAAGCTTTCCCGGTCCGGAAGAGGCTGAAAAAACGGTCAGGGTCTGGCGACAGATGACAAGTGATGTTATACTAATGTTTTGATTAAAAGTGCAGAATGGATTTTGGCTGCAAAGACAGCCTGGAAAGGAATTCACTTATATGATTCATCCTTCTTATGTAGACCTTATGAATGTGGTAAACAAGGGCGTGGAAGAGGGCGAAACTCCCGTAATCAACAGCCGCTATTCCATCGTTATGGCAACCGCAAAGAGAGCCAGACAGATTGTGGACGGTGATGCGCCCATGATTGATGATGTTGCAGGAAAGAAGCCGCTTTCCATCGCAGTAGAGGAGCTTGAGCAGGAGCAGCTCAAGATTCTTCCGCAGGATGAGGAAGAGGTTCTCAGCTACGAAGAGGCAGATCGCGCGGCAGCAAGAGCGCTGGAGAACAGCCTGACCGAGGAAGCTCTCCGCGAGAGTGAGGCCAATGTTCTCGGCGAGGCAGCAGAGGAGCAGGATGTAACTGAGGAAGACGAAGAGAACTGATCTGTGAAGACACTTTTTGTATCGCTTGGATGCGATAAAAATACAGTAGACACACGAAAAATGGCCGGCATTCTTGAGGATGGCGGCATTTGTTCGTTTACGGAAGATGAGGCCGCAGCGGAGGCTGCAGTGGTGAATACCTGCGCCTTCATTGATTCTGCGAAGCAGGAGAGCATTGACGAAATCCTTTCGGTTGCGCAGCTGAAGAAAACCGGGAGACTGAAATATCTGATTGTGACCGGCTGTCTTGCCCAGCGCTATCAGGACGAAATTCTGAAGTTGATCCCGGAGGTGGATGCGGTCCTTGGAACGACAGCAGAGGATTCCATCGGGGAGGTCCTCCGGAAGCTTTCGGAAGGAGAGAAGCCGGAGAAGGCAGTGATCGAGAACCCGGATCTTGTTCCGTCTGCGGCAAGACAGGTTCTGACCTTCGGAAGCTTTGTCGGCTATCTGAAAATTGCAGAGGGCTGCAACAAGTGCTGCACCTATTGCGCAATTCCGTCGATCCGCGGACATTACCGCAGCGTTCCGATGGAGCAGATTCTTGAGGATGCGAGAGGACTTGCGGCTCAGGGAGCCAAAGAGCTGATTCTGGTTGCACAGGAGACCACTTTGTACGGCGTGGATCTTTACGGGAAGAAAATGCTGCCGGAGCTTCTGCGCAGGCTGTGCCTTGTGAATGGCATTCGCTGGATCCGCGTGTTGTACTGCTATCCGGAGGAAATCACCGATGAGCTGATCGATGTACTCGCGGAGGGCGGGAAAATCGTGCCTTATCTGGATATGCCGATTCAGCATGCATCTGACCGGATCCTGAAGAAAATGGGCCGGCGGACGAATCGGAAGGAGCTGGAGGAGACGGTTCAGAAGCTTCGGGAAAGAGTGCCTGGAATCTGCCTTCGCACAACGCTGATCACCGGTTTCCCCGGGGAGACCGAAGAGGATCACAGGGAGCTCCTTGATTTTGTCCGGAACATGCAGTTTGACCGTCTGGGCGTTTATACCTACTCCAGAGAAGAGGGAACGCCGGCTGCGAAATTTGATCAGCAGGTACATCCCTCCACGAAGAAACGCCGCCAGAAGGAGCTGATGCTGACACAGCAGGAGATTGCCTTCCGGAATGAGGAGGCCCAGACGGGAAGAGAGCTGGACGTTCTGATTGAGGGGCGGCTTGCGGATGAGCTGACCGGAAACGGCTATGTTTACGTCGGAAGAACCTATATGGATGCGCCGGACGTGGACAGCAATATTTTTGTGGAAACTGCGCGGGATCTGATGAGCGGCACCTTTGTGCGCGTGCGCGTCACCGGCTCGCAGGATTATGATCTGACAGGAGAGATTATCGATGAATCTGCCGAATAAACTGACAATGCTGCGAATGATTATGGTTCCGTTCTTTGTTGCAGTTCTGCTGGCACAGCCCTTTGGAGCTGCAAGCGACTGGATCGCGCTGATCATTTTCGTGGCTGCAAGTCTTACGGATCTTGCGGATGGAAAGATTGCACGCAAGTACAATCTGGTGACGAATTTCGGAAAGTTTATGGATCCTCTGGCGGACAAGCTCCTTGTCTGCTCCGGAATGATCTGTCTGATTGCATTGAACCGGATTCCGGCATGGGTAGTCTGCATCATTGTGGCAAGAGAGTTCACCATTTCGGGCTTCCGTCTGATCGCGGCTGAGAAGGGAACCGTGATTGCGGCCAGCTACTGGGGCAAGTTCAAGACAACCTTCCAGATGATTATGGTAATTCTGATGATCGCGAACATTCCGGCTCTGCAGATTCTGACGGATATCATCATGTGGATTGCCACGATTCTCACAATCGTTTCCCTGGTGGATTACATTGCAAAGAATAAAGACGTCCTGAAGGATGTTGACTGAAGACTGCGGAAAGGCTGCGGTGAAAAATGGCGGAGAGAGAAGAAACGGAGCTGCAGGAGCAGCTGGTTCATCTTCTGGAGCAGAAGAATATGACCATCGCTACGGCAGAGTCCTGCACCGGCGGAATGCTGGCGGCGAAAATTACATCAGTCCCCGGAGTTTCTTCGGTTTACGCGGGCGGTTTTGTGACCTATGCAACGGAAGAGAAGCATAAGATGCTGGGAGTTCCGCGGAAAATTCTTCGGGAGAACGGCGCCGTTTCGAAAAAAACCGCAAAGCTCATGGCGGCAGGAGCTGCCAGGGAGACCGGAACGGATGTTGCGGTTTCGATTACGGGAAATGCCGGACCGGAGGCTTCGGAAGGGAAGCCGGTGGGCCTGGTATACATTGGAGTGTGCATTGACGGGAAGGCTGTCGGCAGGAAGTATCTGCTGGAAGGAACCCGGAACGAGATCCGGGAGCATGCCTGCACCGAGGCAATGAAGCTGGTGATCGGGAAGCTGACAAATTCCGGAGAACGGAGTAAGGATTTGAAGTTATGAAGAAATTAATGGCACAGATCGCCAAGTTCGGCGTGGTAGGCGTAATCTGCTTTTTTATTGATTTTGGCGTATATACGGTTCTCAATGTGGTGTTCCGGGCGACAGGCTTTGACCAGCACTGCAGTTGGTATTATCTTGTTTCCCAGTTTTTCAGCTTCATCATTTCCATGGTGGTGAACTACATCCTGAGCTTTAAATATGTTTTCAAGCGCCGGGATGATATGTCGAAGAAGAGAGAATTTGTCATCTTCTTTATTCTGAGCGTCATCGGCCTGATCATCAATGAGATTGTGCTGTACCTCGGGATGGATCTGGTCTATGTGAAGTGGACCTGGCTGCACAATACGATGGGAACCGGACTTGCGGAAACACTGTTCAAGTGCTTCGCGACCGGCGTTGTCATGGTTTACAATTTTATCAGCAGGAAAATCTGCCTGGAGGACCATTCGGAAAATGGCTGACACTCTGTACTACGTAATTCCGTGCTATAACGAAGAAGAGGTGCTGCCGGAAACCTCGAAGAGACTGAAGGTCAAGATGACGAAGCTGATGGAAGAGGGAAAAATCAGCCGGAAGAGCCGGGTCTGCTTTGTCAACGATGGCTCCAGGGATCAAACCTGGTCCATCATCGAGAGACTTCATGAAGAGGACCCGCTGTTTTCCGGTATCAATCTTTCCAGAAACCGCGGACATCAGAATGCGCTTCTTGCGGGGCTGATGACCGTGAGGCAGTATGCGGACATGGCGATTTCCATGGATGCAGATCTTCAGGATGACATTGAAGCCTGCGATGCCATGATTGACAAGTACTACGAGGGCTGTGATATCGTCTACGGCGTGCGCAGCGCCCGGGCGACCGACACCTGGTTTAAGAGAACCACGGCGGAGGGCTTCTATAAGCTCATGGACCGGTTCGGTGCGAAGATTGTTTACAATCATGCGGACTATCGCCTGATGAGCAAACGTGCACTGGATGGGCTGGCGGAGTTCGGTGAAGTCAATCTGTTCCTTCGCGGAATGGTCCCTCTTGTCGGATATCCGAGCGATGTTGTTTATTATGAGCGGGCAGAGCGCTTTGCGGGGGAGAGCAAATATCCTCTGAAGAAGATGGTATCCTTTGCCATGGATGGCATTACATCGCTTTCCATTGAACCAATCCGGATGATCACGACGCTTGGTGTGGTTGTCTTTCTTTTCAGCCTGGCGATTCTCGTATATTCACTGATTCGTCATGCCATGGGAGCAACGGTGGCGGGCTGGACCTTCCTGAATGTTTCGGTCTGGGCCATCGGCGGACTGATTCTTCTGTCGCTTGGCGTCATTGGCGAGTACATCGGGAAGATCTATATGGAAACGAAGCATCGCCCGCGTTTTCTTGTGGAACGTTTTCTGGATGAAGAGCATGGCTTTTCGACGAAGCCGGAAAAGAAACCGAGGGAGCAGACCTCCGAAAGCTGAGAGCGAATTTGAAGAAGGAAACCCGGAAAAGACTTGCAATTCAGGAAGCTGTATGCTATTTTTAGTATGTTTGAATAGGGTTGACATTGAGAGTGGGCTTTGACGTCCACTCTTTTTTATGAACAAATGCGGCAGAACATACCGCAGAGGGTAAGATGGCGAAGAGAAAGCAGACAGAGGAGCTTGTGGAAAAGCTTCTGGAGCCGATTGCCGAAGCGCACGGCGTACAGATTTATGATGTGGAATATGTGAAAGAGGGGCAGGAGTATTATCTGCGGGCCTATATCGACAAGGACGGCGGTGTCACCATTGATGACTGTGTGGATGTCAGTCACGATCTGTCGGATGCTCTGGATGCAGCAGACCCGATTCCGGAAGCGTATACGCTGGAGGTGTCGAGCCCGGGACTCGGGAGAACTCTTACGAAGGACCGGCATTTTGCGGCCAGCATCGGACAGGGAGTGGAGGGAAATACCTACAAGCCCTATGACGAAGAAAAAGGCGGCAAGAACAAGAACTTCGATGGAATTCTGAAGAGCTTCGATGATAAGACCATTGTAATCGGAAGAGAAGACAGCAAAGGAAAGGAACCGGAGGACCTTGTTCTGGACCGGAAGAATGTAGCGAAGATCCGATTGAGAATCGATTTCTGACGAAAAGACGGAAGATCCCGTTTCTATGAATGATACAGTTGGAAACTGTGAAAAGGAGAGGCAATGAACGAAGAATTAAAAGTCGCTATGGAAGTGCTGGAGAAGGAAAAGAATATCAGCTCGGATACTCTTTTTGATGCCATTGAATCCGCACTCGTGATCGCCTGCAAGAGCAACTTCGGCAGAACGGATAACGTGAAGGTGGAAGTGGACCGCGAAACCTTTGAATACCACGTATGGGCAGAGAAGACGATTGTTCCCACGCAGGACGATGTGGAGGATGATCAGTACCAGATTTCTCTGGACGAGGCGAAGAAGCAGCACATCATCGGTGAAATCGGCGATGTTGTGAAGGTTGACTTTAACAGCAAGTCCTTTGGACGCATTGCCACTCAGATTGCGAAGAATGTCATTCTTCAGAAGATCCGCGAGGAAGAGCGCAATGCGGTTTATAACTACTTTATTGATAAGGTGAAGACTGTGGTGACCGGCGTTGTGCAGAGACAGGTCGGCCGCAACTGGACCATCAACCTCGGAACACAGGACGGCACACTGAAGGCGGAGGGTATGCTCAACGAGAAGGAGCAGGTTCCTTCGGAGAAGCTTCATACGGGAGACCGTATCCGCGTGTATATCGTGGATGTTCGTAAGACTACAAAGGGAGCGGCAAGAATTCTTCTTTCCCGCACGCATCCGGACCTCGTAAAGGGCCTGTTTGCAGAGGAGGTTGCGGAGATCCGTGACGGCACCGTGACCATCGAGAGCATTGCGCGTGAGGCAGGAAGCCGCACCAAGATTGCAGTATGGAGCAGCAATCCGAATGTGGATCCGGTCGGCGCATGCGTTGGCTTAAACGGTACCCGTGTCAACAATATTGTCAATGAGCTGAACGGCGAGAAGATTGATATTGTGAACTGGGATGACAACCCGGGCAACCTGATTCAGAATGCGCTGTCTCCTGCAAAGATTGTTGCTGTATTTGCAGATCCGGAGGAGAAGAGTGCAAAGGTTGTTGTTCCGGATTATCAGCTGTCGCTTGCAATCGGACGTGAGGGACAGAACGCCCGTCTTGCGGCAAGACTGACCGGATATAAGATTGACATTAAGGATGAGACGCAGGCGAAGGATGCCCCTGGCTTCCGCTATGAGGACTATCTGGACGGCGGAGACGAAGAGGAAGAAATCGAGTACGTAGATGAGAACGGGAATCCCGTGGACGAGAACGGGAATCCGATCGTAGAGGCTGCACCGGAGGAATAACGGATTGATGCCGAAAAAGGTTCCGATGCGCACCTGTATCGGGTGCGGTGAATGTAAGGAAAAGAAATCCATGGTTCGGATTGTGCGGACGCCGGAGGGCAGCATTGTGGCTGATCCCGGTGGACGCATGAACGGAAGAGGCGCATATCTGTGCCGGAATGCAGATTGTCTGGAAAAAGCGTTCCGGAAGAAGGCGCTTGGCCGCGCGTTCCGCTGCGAGGTTGGAAGGGAAGAATATGAAGCTCTCCGCCGGCAGCTGACAGAACAGGAGGCGCCGCAGTGATTTCAAGGGTATATCAGATGCTGGGAATTGCGACAAAGGCGGGAAAGACAAGAAGCGGAAGCTATCTTGCCGAAGATGCTGTGCGCAGCAGAAAAGCCCGGCTGGTACTGATTGCAGAGGACGCGGAGGGGAATACCAGAAAGCGTCTGGAAGATAAATGCCGGTATTATCAGGTGCCGGTTCAATATTACGGAACCAAGGCGGATCTTGGGAAATCGATGGGACAGGGAATCCGTTCCTGCGTTGCGGTGACGGACGCAGGACTCGCAGACAGGATAGCGATGCTGGCAGAGATGCAGCGGGAAGAAAGAGGTAACGATGGCGAAGACGAAAATCAGTGAGATTATGAAGACCTACGGCGTGGAAAAAGAAGAGCTTGCTTCTTTCCTGAAGGAAAAGGGCGTAGAGGTCAAAACGACCGGCAGCAGTGTGGATGAGGATACCATGAAGCTGGTGGAGGCTCGTTTTGGCAAAAAGGCGGAGCCATCGCAGAAAAACGACAAGAGCAGTGAGGCAGCAGACAGCTCTTCGGATGGACAGAAGGTGGTCCGCAAGGTTGTAACCCCTGTGAAAAAGAAAAAGATCATCATCGTGACAGGCGGAAACGCTGCGGGCAAGACGGCTTCCCATCAGGCGGGAAGCTATTCGGCAGGCGGAACGTCAAAGAGCGGCTACAACGCAGGAACCGGAGCTTCCGGCGCAGGAAGAAGCCGGTCCGGAAGCGGACAGGGAAACCGTCCGGCTGCGGCAGCAAATACAGGGGCTTATCATCCGATTAAGCCGAAGACGGCTCCGTCCCAGATGGAGCTTGACTATCGCAAGCCGATCCCGAGAAGTGAGCAGCCTGCGCCGAAGAAGACTCCGGCACCTGTGGTGGAAGAGCAGGAGAAGAAGGTAAATGCAGAGGCGGCTGCGCAGGCAGTGCAGACTTCTGTTGAAGAAAAGAAAGAAAAGCTCAGAGCTGCAGAGCCGGCAGCTTCTGCAGAGACCGCAGCAGTACAGACGCCTACAGCTTCCGTAACAGAGGAGGCTCCTGCAAAGGCAGCTGCTGCAGAGGAGAAGAGAGAGAACGCGGGCGGAAATGAACGTTCCTCTCACGCACAGAGCTCCATTGGAAACGGAAGACAGGGCGGAAGAAACGAGCGCGGCGGTGACCGCACAGATTTCCGCAGAGGACAGGGCGGCTTTAATGCAAACGGCAGCGGTGCAAGACGTCCGGCTTCTTCCGGTGACAGAAATGAGCGCGGAGGAAGACCTTCCTATGGCCAGAATGGTCAGAACGGACAGGGAGGCGGTGACCGCCGCGGCGGTCAGGGAAGACCCGGCTTTGGCGGCGACCGTCGTCCCGGCCAGGGAGCAGGCTCCTTCGGACGTCCCGGCCAGGGCGGAAAGAGCGGAGCATCCGGCCGCGGCTTTGGCGGCAAGGACAATGCTGCGCCGCAGGAATTCGGTACGGCGAACAAGCGCCGCAATCCGAACGGTGTTGCAAGAGACCGTCACAACAAGAAGGATGTTGCATTCGAGCAGAACGAGCAGCGCGAGAGAAAGAATCGCTCCGGCCGCTTTATCAAGCCGGTTGTAGAGAAAATCGAGGCACCGGAAGAGCAGATCAAGGTGATTACCATTCCGGAGAAGCTTACAATCGGAGAGCTGGCAGAGGCAATGCACTTAAAGCCGGCGGAGCTGATCAAGAAGCTGTTCCTTGCCGGAAAGGCAATGACGGTGAACTCAGAGGTGACCTATGAGGAGGCGGAGAACATTGCCGCTGACTATGATATCCTCTGCGAGAAGGAAGAAAAGGTCGATGTCATTCAGGAGCTTCTGAAGGAAGATGAAGACAAGGAAGAGAACCTTGTTTCCCGTCCTCCGGTTGTCTGTGTCATGGGTCATGTTGACCACGGCAAGACCTCCATTCTGGACTACATCCGCCACTCCAGAGTGACGGAGAAGGAGGCCGGCGGAATCACACAGGCGATCGGTGCTTACACGGTTGATGTGGACGGCCGGAAGATTACCTTCCTGGATACGCCCGGACATGAGGCGTTTACGGCGATGCGTCTGCGCGGTGCACAGTCTACGGATATTGCGGTTCTGGTTGTTGCAGCGGATGACGGCGTGATGCCGCAGACCGTGGAGGCAATCAATCATGCAAAGGCAGCAGGCGTTGAAATCATCGTTGCGGTCAATAAGATGGATAAGCCTGAGGCAAATCCTGCCCGCGTCAAGGAGCAGCTTTCGAAGTATGAGCTGATTCCTGCTGACTGGGGCGGACAGACTGAATTTGTCGATGTCTCGGCAAAGACCGGCGTCGGCATGGAGGACCTTCTGGATACCATCCTTCTGCAGGCAGATGTCATGGAGCTGAAGGCGAACCCGAACCGTCTTGCAAGAGGACTGGTTCTGGAGGCGAAGCTGGACCGCGGCAGAGGCCCCGTTGCCAATGTGCTGGTACAGAAGGGAACGCTTCACGTTGGAGATTTCATCTCGGCAGGTCCTGCATTCGGTAAGGTTCGTGCCATGATCAACGACAAGGGCAAGAACGTCAGGGAGGCCGGCCCTTCGGATCCTGTTGTGGTTCTGGGACTTTCGGATGTTCCGGGCGCAGGCGAGGTTATCGTGGCGCATCCGTCCAATGACGAGGCGAAGTCCTATGCACAGACCTACAAGGCGCAGCATAAGGAAGAGCTGGTAGAAGAGAACGTGATGTCCATGAACGTGGAAGATCTGTTCGATCAGATGCGTGAGGGCAAGATGAAGGAGCTGGAGCTCATCGTCAAGGCGGATGTTCAGGGCTCTGTGGAGGCACTGTGTGCATCCCTGCAGAAGCTTTCCAATGACGAGGTTAAGGTGCGCATCATTCACAGTGCTGCCGGAAACATCTCGGAGTCGGATGTAGATCTTGCGGCAGCCTCCAATGCGGCCATCATCGGCTTCAACGTTCATCCGGATTCTACGGCGAAGTCCATTGCCGAGCACAATGGCGTGTCGATCCACCTGTATAAGGTTATCTATCAGGCAATTGATGATGTGAATGCTGCATTGAATGGTATGCTGGCTCCTGTTTACGAGGAGAAGGTCATCGGTCATGCAGAGGTCAGACAGCTGTTCAAGTCCGGTAAGATCGGCAACATCGCCGGCAGCATGGTTCTCGACGGTGTGATCGAGAAGGGATGCACGGTCCGGATCACGAGAGGAAAAGAGCAGGTCTTCGAGGGAAGCCTTGCTTCTCTGAAGCGTTTCAAGGATGATGTGAAGGAAGTCAAGGCCGGATATGACTGCGGTCTTGTATTTGAAGATTTTGATGCCATGAATGTAGGAGATCAGATTGAAGCCTACAAGATGGTAGAGGTTCCGAGGGAAGAAGTAATCGCCCGCAAAGAAAAGGAAGCGGCCAAGAAGGCTAAGGAAGCTTCCCGGCAGTAACATGCAGGAACAACCTGGCCGCAGTGCGCTGCAGAATACATGCGCACTGCGGCCTTTGTGTCTGCCGCACATCGGAGAAGGAGATATTCTCTGTATGGGAGGCAGAAAGGAAGAGGAAACAGGAAATGAGAAAAAACAGTGTAAAGAACCGGAGAATCAATGATGAGGTGAGGAAAAGCCTCGCAGAGATCATCCGTAATATCAAGGATCCGAGAGTGTCTGTGATGACCTCCGTCATGGAAGCAGAGGTTGCACCGGACCTTAAGAACTGCAAGGTGTGGATCTCGGTTCTGGGAAGCCCGGAGGAGGGAACAAGAACCATGCAGGGATTAAAGAGCGCGAGCGGCTTTATCCGCAGCGAGCTCGCACGCCGCGTCAATCTCCGGAATACGCCGGAGCTTCATTTCTTTCTGGATGACTCCATTGCATACGGCGTGGAGATGGCACACCGGATTGATGAAGTCAAGGCAATGGATGAAGAAGCGGAGAGAGAACGCCGGGAAAAGGGTATCGATATTAACGATGTCAGTGCGTATGATGACATGACCGGAGATGAAGAGGAATGATGAATATTCTTGAGGAAGTAAGAGGCTGCCAGACCATAGGAATCAGCGGACATATCCGCCCGGACGGAGACTGCGCGGGCTCCTGCCTGGGAATGGCTCTGTATCTTCAGAAGGCCATGCCGGGCGTGCGCGTCGATGTTTTCCTTGAGAATCTCTCCGATGCGCTGACGAAAAATCTCGCGGGAGCGGAGGAAATCCGGCACGACTATGTGACGGATCTTGACCACTATGATGCGTTTCTCTGCCTTGACTGTGAGAAGGAGCGCCTCGGAGATGCTCTGGATCTGTTCATGAAGGCGGGAAAGAAAATCAATATCGATCATCACAGAACAAGCGGCGGCTCCGGGGACGTGAATTATATTGTTCCGACGGCGAGCAGCACCTGCGAGCTGGTGTACAACACCATGCAGGAAGAATATCTGGATGAGAGAATTGCAAGAAATCTCTACATCGGTATGGTGACGGACACCGGTGTGTTCATGTATTCCAATACCGGACGCCGGACGATGGAGATCGCAGGGAGACTGATGGAGTTCGGCTTTGATTTTTCCGCGATTGTCCGCGAGGTTTTCTATGAAAAAACCTACGTCCAGCAGCAGATACTCGGCAGAGCGCTTCTGGAGAGCATTCGTTTTCTGGATGGGCGCTGCATTGTCAGCATGCTGGATCGGAAGACCATGCGCTTTTATCAGGCGACCAGCTCGGATATGGACGGCATTGCAAGTGAGCTGGTACACACGGACGGCGTATGCTGTGCGATTTTCATGTATGAAACAGAGCCCATGACCTATAAGGTGAGCCTTCGTTCAACCGGAGAGGTGGACGTCTCAAAGCTTGCGGTTCTGTACGGCGGCGGCGGACATGCGAGGGCCGCAGGCTGTACCTGCCGGGCTTCGTATCACGATATCATCAACAATCTGTCTCCGCATATTGAGGAGCAGCTGAACGCAGGAGTGCACGTATAATTTATGGCAGAACGAATCGAGAATCATTACTGCGGCATGCTGGTCATCCGAAAGGAGCAGGGCTTCACCTCAAGCGATGTGGTGGCGAAGCTTCGCGGAATTGTCCATATGCGGCGAATCGGGCACACCGGGACATTGGATCCGATGGCAGAGGGAGTTCTGCCGGTCTGTCTGGGAAATGCAACGAAGCTTGCGGAGCTGATTGCAGACCGCGACAAGGAGTACCTTGCAAGGCTTCGGCTCGGCGTCACAACGGATACGCAGGACATGACGGGCACCATTCTGGCGCAGGCCGAAGAAGGAATGGTGGAGAAGCTCGTGACAGAGGAAAAGCTCCGGGAGACGGCACGGCAGTTTACCGGCGAGATCGATCAGATTCCTCCGATGTATTCCGCGGTCTGGAGCAACGGAAGGCGGCTGTATGAGCTCGCAAGAGAAGGCATTGAGGTAGAGCGGAAGCCTCGCCGGATTACGATTTCGGAGCTGGAGCTTGTGGAAACCAAGCTTCCGTTTGTGACACTTCGTGTCGTGTGCTCCAAGGGAACCTATATCCGGACATTGTGTGAGGATATAGGCAATGCGCTTGGCGTCGGAGGCGCCATGGAGCATCTTCTCCGGACAAGAGTGGGAATTTTTGATCTGGAGGATGCGCTGACGCTCGGAGAGGTGCAGCAGATTATGGATTCCGATCCCGGGCAGCTGAGTCGGCATATTATCCCGGTGGATTCCTTTTTCCGCGAGGCTCCGGCGGTGCATATTCTTTCGGAGGACATGAAATATCTCCGAAACGGAAACGCATTGTCTGCAGCCAATACGGTTGAAAAGCTCCTGCCGAAGGAGGATAGAATCCGCGTGTATGACGAAGAAGGCACGTTCTATGCCCTGTACCGTTATGTGCCGGGGCGAAAGCGCGCTCTTCCGGTGAAAATGTTTCATGATACGGACTCGCGGGAGAATGACAGAAAATAATGGAGATTATTACGGATCTTTCGCAGTTCCACCTTGCGGGGCGGACTGCGGTTGCAATTGGTAAATTTGATGGCATCCATAAAGGGCACCGGATTCTTCTTCAAGAAATTCTGAACCGGAAAGACGGGCTTTTGTCCTGTGTGGTGACCTTTGACCCTCTGCCTGAGGTGTACTTCGGAACGCTTTCCGGAGGCGTTCTTTCCACCAGAGAGGAGAAACGAAGGGCCTTTGATCACATGGGTGTGGATTTTCTTGTGGAGCTTCCGTTTCAGCGGGAAATCGCAGGCATGGAGCCGGAGCGCTTTGTGCGGGAGATTCTCTGTGACAAGCTTCATGCGGCGGTCATCGCGGCAGGACCGGATCTTTCGTTCGGAGACCGGGGACGCGGGAATTTTGCGCTGCTCCGCCGGATGGAAGGAGAGTGCGGCTTCCGTACAACGGAGATCGGCAAAGAGGAGTATCAGGGACAGGTGATCAGCTCGACCATGATCCGGGAGCTTGTGCGGGAAGGGAAGATGGAGGACGTGACGGCCTGCCTTGGGATGCCGTATCAGATTCTCGGAACCGTGCTTCACGGAAATGCCATCGGGAGAACCATCGGCATTCCGACGGTGAATCAGATTCCGGAGGCGGACAAGCTTCTGCCGCCGCACGGCGTCTATTATTCAACGGTTTTGCTGGACGGGAAAGAGTATCCCGGAATGACCAACATCGGGGTGAAGCCCACGGTGTCACAGACGGGGGCGGTTACGGTGGAGACGTATCTGTATGATTTCCGCGGAGATCTTTATGGCCGGGTGATCACGACGTCGCTCCTTACGTTCCGGCGCCCGGAGAAGAAGTTTTCCGGCATCGAAGAGCTGAAGAAAACGATGCAGGAGGACCTGGAGGCAGGGCGGGCCTATCATGACCGCCTCATGAGTTCGCCGCACACAGGTCTGCGGCAGAAAGGAAACCCATGACAGATAAGAAACGAGGAGACAACCTGATTCTCATCGGTCTTCCGACCTCGGGAAAGAGTACAGTCGGAGTCATTCTTGCCAAGGCACTTGGCTATGAATTTACGGATATCGATCTTCTGATTCAGAAAAAGGAAGGCAAAAAGCTTTCGAAAATCATGGAAGAAAAGGGTGTGGACGGCTTTTTATCGCTGGAAGAGGAGGTGGCATGCTCTCTTTCCTGCAGCAGGACCGTCATTGCCCCCGGAGGCAGCGTAATCTATGGCGAAAAGGCCATGGAGCATCTGCGCTCTCTGGGAAGAGTGATTTACCTTCAGATGGATTTTGACATGCTGACAGAGCGCCTTCATGATGCCAGAAACCGCGGCGTGGCGCTCCGGGAAGGCCAGACGCTCGAGAGCCTTTACGAAGAAAGAGTGCCGCTGTATGAGAAGTATGCAGACATTGTGGTGAATGAGAGAGGGCATGCACTGGAGGATATGGTGGTGCTGATCGTGTCCCGCCTTCATGACTGATCTCTGGAGAAGCCAGGAAAAGATGTCCGGAGGGCGGCCGATTCTCAGGAAATTGCCCGGGATATTCATGCACAGACATCTTGAATTGTATGGAAATATATGATAATGTACTAACGTTGTGTTGAATTCCTGCGCTCAGGAACCGGCGCTCCTGTCACAATGCGTGTGACTGCCGTTCCTTAGTACCGGGAGAAGGAAGACCTTGGGCATGCGGCCCGGGGCGGAAAGAGGAGACTATGATCGCAAAGGAAAAGAAGGACGAAATCATCAAGGAGTACGGACGCAAGGCTGGAGACACCGGTTCACCGGAGGTTCAGATCGCGATTCTTACTGCAAGAATTACCGAGCTCACCGAGCACATGAAGAAGAACCCGAAGGATTATCATTCCAACAGAGGTCTTCTGAAGATGGTTGGTCAGAGAAGAGGCCTGCTGGATTACCTCAAGAAGACTGACCTTGAGAAGTATCGTGCCCTGATTGAGAAGCTTGGCATCAGAAAGTAATTTCATCTGAGAAATTGGAAGGCGGCGTACGGGCCGGGCTATTGCCGGTCCGGCGTCGCCTTGTTTATCTGAGGACGAAGGACCCTCGGGAAGGAAGAGAGAAAAGAAATGGCAGAGTACAAGGTAGAGAAGAAGGAAGGTTACACCACATATTCCATGGAGCTTGCAGGACGCACGCTTTCCGTGGATATCGGAAGAGTTGGCAAGCAGGCAAACGGCTGCGCATTCATGCACTACGGCGATACCACCGTTCTGTGCACGGCAACGGAGTCTGCAGCACCGCGTGACGGCGTGGATTTCTTCCCGCTGTCCGTAGAGTACAGTGAGAAATTTTACGCAATCGGAAAGATTCCGGGCGGCTTCAAGAAGAGAGAAGGAAAGGCCAGTGACAATGCGGTTCTGACGAGCCGCGTCATCGATCGTCCGATGCGTCCGCTGTTCCCGAAGGATATGCGCAATGATGTTACCCTGGAGTGCATGGTTATGAGCGTGGATCCGGATTGCCGTCCGGAGCTGGTTGCCATGATGGGTGCACCTCTTGCCACCACCATTTCGGATATTCCGTTTGCAGGTCCCTGCGCAACCACGCAGCTTGGCCTTGTGAACGGTCAGGTGATTGTGAACCCCAGCCAGAAGGATTGGGATGAAGGCGATCTTCGTCTCACCGTAGCTTCTACGGCTGAGAAGGTGATCATGATTGAGGCCGGCGCCAATGAGATCCCTGAGGAAGAAATGATCCGCTACATCTATCAGGCAGATGCGGTCAACCAGGAGCTGATTGCGTTCTACACCTACATTCAGAAGGAGGTTGGCAAGCCGAAGCAGGAGTACGTTTCCGTAGCGGTTCCGGAGCAGATGTTTGAGGACATGAAGAAGATTGTTCCTCCGGAAGAGATGGAGACAGCCGTATTTACCGACGACAAGCAGACCCGTGAGAAGGCGGTTGCAGAGATCACCGAGAGACTGAAAGAGGCTTTCGCGGACAACGAGGCTTATCTTGCCCAGCTTGGCGATGCGGTATACCAGTATGAGAAGAAGACCGTTCGCAAGATGATTCTGAAGGATCACAAGCGTCCGGACGGCCGTGAGCTGAATCAGATCCGTCCTCTGTTTGCAGAGGTTGGCCTGATTCCGAGAGTACACGGATCCGCGATGTTCACCAGAGGCCAGACACAGATCGTTGATGTCTGCACACTGGCTCCTCTGTCGGATGCACAGCGCGTAGAGGGACTGGATCCGAACGTAACCGAGAAGAGATACGTGCATCAGTACAATTTCCCGGCATATTCGGTCGGTGAAACCAAGGTTTCCAGAGGACCGGGACGCCGTGAAATCGGTCATGGTGCTCTTGCAGAGAGGGCTCTGCTTCCGGTGCTTCCTTCCGTGGAAGAGTTCCCGTATGCAATCCGCTGCGTATCCGAGACCATGGAATCCAACGGATCGACTTCCATGGCGAGCACCTGTGCTTCCTGCATGGCTCTGATGGATGCCGGTGTTCCGATTAAGAAGCAGGTAGCAGGTATCTCCTGCGGACTGGTAACCGGCGATACGGATGAAGATTTCGTTCTTCTTACCGATATTCAGGGCCTTGAGGACTTCTTCGGCGACATGGACTTCAAGGTAACCGGTACACATGACGGTATTACCGCAATCCAGATGGATATCAAGATCCACGGCCTGACAAGAGCCATTGTTGAGGGCGCCATCGCGCACTGCAAGGAGGCCCGTGAGTTCATCATGAACGGAGTGATGAGCCAGGCAATTGCACAGCCTCGTCCGGAGGTTGGCAAGTATGCTCCGAAGATCGATATGATTCAGATCGATCCTGAGAGAATCGGTGATGTCGTCGGCCAGCGCGGCAAGACCATCAACGAGATCATCAAGAGAACCGGCTGCCAGATCGACATCGATGATGACGGAAGAGTTTCCATCTGCGGAACGGATGCGCAGGGCATGGCAGATGCCAAGAGAATGATCGGCATCATCACGACGGACTTCTATGAAGGACAGGTCCTGGAGGGTGTTGTTGTCTCCATTAAGGAGTTTGGCGCATTCCTTGAGTTTGCTCCCGGCAAAGAGGGCATGGTGCATATTTCCAAGATTGCACCCAGACGCATCGAGCATGTGGAGGATGTTCTGACGCTTGGCGATAAGGTTCGCGTCATCTGCCTCGGCAAGGATAAGCTTGGCCGTGTTTCCTTCTCCATCAAGGACGCTCCGAAGAACGAGCAGTAACGAATTTGAATAGAACCGGTCTTCTGCCGGGGGACTGCGCGCCGTGCGCAGCTTCCGGCGGGAGAGCCGGTCTTTTGTCCTGCACTTTTCGATGAACGGAGGGTGCAGGAATTTTTGTCAGAAAGGCTTTGAGAAATGAGAACAATTGCAGAAGAAATCGGACGCCGCAGGACCTTCGCCATCATTTCCCACCCGGACGCCGGTAAAACAACGCTGACGGAGAAATTCCTTCTCTACGGCGGAGCCATCAACCAGGCGGGCTCGGTCAAGGGAAAGGCAACGGCTAAGACAGCGGTTTCCGACTGGATGGAAATTGAGAAGAAGAGAGGAATTTCGGTCACCTCTTCCGTTCTTCAGTTTGAATATGATGGCTGCTGCATCAACATTCTGGATACGCCGGGGCATCAGGACTTCTCGGAGGATACCTACCGGACGCTGATGGCAGCGGATTCCGCCGTCATGGTAATCGACGGCTCCAAGGGTGTCGAGGCACAGACGAAGAAGCTCTTTAAGGTCTGCGCTATGCGTCACGTGCCGATTTTTACCTTTATCAATAAGATGGACCGGGATGCGAAGGATACCTTTGATCTTCTGGATGATATCGAGAAGAACCTTGGCGTGGAGACCTGCCCGGTGAACTGGCCGATTGGATCTGGTAAGGAGTTTAAGGGGATTTATGACCGGAAAACCAATGAGGTGGTGCAGTATTTTGACACGCAGAAGGGAACCAAAGAGGGCCGTGAGGTGAAGGTTTCCCTGGATGACAAGGACACGGTCATCCGGGAGATCGGTGAGGACGCCTATGAGAAGCTGACCGGGGAGATTGACCTTCTGGACGGCGCGGCGGCTGAATTTGATCTGGACAGGATCCGTGCGGGAGAGCTGACACCGGTCTTCTTCGGATCTGCACTGCAGAACTTCGGTGTGGAGATTTTCCTTCAGGCATTCCTGCAGATGGCACTTCCGCCGGTGGCAAGAGTGAGTGACGGCGAGCCGGTGGATCCTGTGGAAAACGGTTTTTCCGCGTTTGTATTCAAGATTCAGGCGAATATGAATAAGGCACACCGTGACCGTGTGGCCTTCATGCGCATCTGCTCCGGCAAGTACGAGGCGGGCATGGAGATTCTCCATGTACAGAGCGGAAGGACGCAGCGGCTCTCGCAGCCGCAGCAGCTTCTTGCAAGCTCCAGAAAGGTTCTGGAGGAAGCCTATGCCGGGGATATCATGGGTGTGTTTGATCCGGGAATCTATTCCATTGGAGATACGCTCTGCCTGCCGGGCAAGCACTTTAAGTATGAGGGAATTCCGACGTTTGCACCGGAGCATTTTGCAAGAGTGCGGCAGGTCGACACGATGAAGCGTGATCAGTTCGTCAAGGGAATCCGGCAGATTGCGCAGGAGGGTGCGATTCAGGTGTTCCAGGAGTACAACACCGGTATGGAAGAGATCATCGCCGGCGTTGTCGGTGTTCTTCAGTTTGACGTTCTGGAGTTCCGGCTTAAGAATGAATACAACGTGGACATCCGTCTGGAGATGCTGCCGTATGAGAACATTCGCTGGATCACGAAGTGCGCTACGGACGTGAAGCAGATTGTCGGAACCACGGACATGAAGCTCGTCAAGGATATGAAGGATCAGCCGCTTCTCCTGTTTGTGAATGCATGGAGCCCGCAGATGGTTCTGGACCGCAACAAGGGACTGGAGCTGGAGGAATTCTCCAGAAATTAACAGGAGATACACAAGATCGGTGAAATCTGATATACTGATTTGTGTTTAGCACATCGTGATTGTGATGTGCACGGAACGCCTGTTGCTGTCCGGGGAAAGGTCCGGACAGATATGATCTTGTAGAGACAGCATGAAGGAGGATTACGATGGCAGAAAATGAAGTTCAGAAAAAACCTGGTGTCGAAGAAATCGGTACAGTCAGGATTGCTGATGATGTCGTGTCCACAATCATTGCCTATGCGGCAAAGGAAGTTGAGGGCGTAGCCGGGCTTGCCGGAAATGCCGGAGACGGATTCCTGAAGAAGGCTGGCATGAAGCGTCCGGCCATGGGTGTCAAGGTTGAGATGGAGAACGGCAACGTGAAGGCAGATCTGTCTCTGACCATGGAATACGGATATAACATTCCGGCGACCTGCAGCAAGGTTCAGACCAGAGTCCGGCAGGCCGTAGAGAGCATGACAGGGCTTCGCGTGGAAGACGTCAATGTGCGGATCGCAGGCATCCGGATTGCAGCAGAAGATGAGCAGTAAGACGCAGCACGAAAGGTTACGATGAAGAGAAGCAGTCAGCGCGAACAGATTTTCAAGATTTTGTTCCGAGCAGAATTTAATGAGGTCTCCGAAATGCCTCTTCAGGAGGCCATGTACTTCGAAAGCGGAGACATGGAATTTACGGAGAAGGACAAGAAGTATATTACAGAGAAGGTAAACGGGATTCTGGAACGCTGCCCGGAGATTGATGAGCAGCTTTCCGCCAGAATGCGGGGCTGGACTCTGGAGCGTGTAGGAAAGGTGGAGCTTGCCATCCTGCGGCTTGGCGTCTACGAGATCCTTTGGGATGACGAGGTGCCGGACGGCGTCGCAATTTCGGAGGCCGTGGAGCTTGCCAAGAAATTCGGTGCGGAGAATTCCGGTTCTTTTGTGAACGGTGTTCTTGCGGCGTTTGCCAGAAAGGATTGAGCCCGCAGAGTCACTGCGGCAGGAGAAGTTTAGATGGCAGCCGGAAATGTCTATTCGGTCGGGCAGGTGAATGCATATATTGCGCGTATGTTCTCCGAAGACTATCTGCTGCGCTCCATCACAGTCAGAGGAGAGGTGAGCAACTGTACTTATCATTCCTCCGGCCATATTTATTTCACATTGAAGGATGCCTCCGGTACGCTTTCCTGCATGATGTATGCAGGAAAGCGTCTTGGAGGCCTTTCTTTTCCCATGAAGGAGGGGGACGGAGTTGTTGTTTCGGGACAGATCCGTGCCTACGAGAAGCAGGGGAAATATCAGCTTTATGCGGAACAGATCATCCGCGACGGCGTGGGACTTCTGAACGAACGCTTTGAGCTTCTGAAAAAGAAGCTGGAAGAGATGGGGATGTTCTCCGAGGAGTATAAGCAGAAGATACCCCGGTATATCCGAAGGCTCGGTGTGGTTACTGCTCCGACGGGAGCTGCGGTACGTGACATCATTCAGATTGCACACAGACGCAATCCTTACGTGGAGATTCTCCTGTATCCCGTGCTGGTGCAGGGAGAGGGGGCTCCGCAGAGCATTGTGTCCGGAATTCGTGCGATGGACCGTGCCGGAGTGGATGTCATGATTGTCGGAAGAGGCGGAGGTTCTCTGGAGGACCTGTGGGCGTTTAATGAGGAGATCGTGGCGGAAGCCGTATTCGAGTGTCAGACGCCGGTGATTTCTGCGGTCGGTCACGAAGTGGATACGGTAATCACGGATTATGTGGCGGACCTTCGGGCTCCGACTCCGTCTGCAGCCGCAGAGCTTGCGGTCTTTGACTACAACCGGTTTGTGGCGGATCTTGGATCCTTCCGGGCAGGACTGCTGCAGAGCATGGTGGGAGCACTTGCCAGATACCGGGAGAAGGTGGCGGGCTGCAGAAGAGATCTGGAGCTGCGCTCTCCGGCCATGCGGCTTCAGACGCAGAAGATGGCGGCGGATCAGCTTCTTGGCAGATTGAATCAGAAAATGAAGGAGAGGCTGGAAGCAGACAGACGCAGGCTTGCCATCGGGGACAAGCTCACATATTCCATGGAAACCATGCTTCGGGAAAGACAGCATGAGCTGCAGCTTCTTGCGGGGGAGATGGAGAAGAATTCGCCTCTTGCAAGGCTTGCCGGCGGATACGGCTTTGTGACAGGAAGTGACGGGAGAAATGTCACCTCGGTCCGGCAGCTCCGAAAAGGTGAGGAGATCACGCTGCGAGTCCGGGACGGAGCCGTAAGGGCAGAGGTCCGGGAGATTTTTCCCGCGGATTTTCCGGCAGGTTCCTTCGGGAAAAAATCGCAGAAGAACGAGATCCGGGAAAAAGAGTGCCGGGAAAAAGAGCGCCGGAACGGGGACTGAGAAAAGGACAGGAGGATTGCAGCGTTGGAACAGAATCAGTATGTGAATGAAAACGGAGAAGAGCTTTCCATCGAAGATGCCTTCGGCCGGATCCGTGAGCTTCTTGGCGAGATGGAACAGGAGGATGCACCGCTTGAGAAAACCTTTGAGAATTACGAAAAGGGAATCGGTCTTCTCCGATACTGCAGTGAGAAGATTGACCTTGTGGAGAAGAAGGTGCAGAAGCTGAATGCCGATGGAACCACAGAGAGCTTCGAATAGATGTCAGAGGAACCTGCAGCGGGTTCCTGATTTTACAGATACAGAGAATGGAGAAGTATCAGGAGGGCCGGAATGACAGAACAGGAATTTCAGGTAGAGCTGGAGAAAAGGGTACAGAATATCGAAGAGGTGATCCGCCGCTATCTTCCCGCAGAGGAAGGCTATGCGCGCAGAGTCATGGAGGCGATGAATTACTCCGTGCTGGCAGGCGGAAAGCGCCTGCGTCCCCTCTTCCTTGCGGAGACTGCAGCCATGTATGGTGCAAGATGCGAGCTCGCGGAACCGTTTATGGCGGCGCTGGAAATGATTCACACCTATTCGCTGGTGCACGATGATCTGCCGGCGATGGACAATGATGAGTACCGCAGAGGGCGGAAGACGACCTGGGCAGAATACGGAGAGGGCATGGCAGTCATCGCCGGAGACGGGCTCCTGAATTATGCTTATGAAACGGCACTTTCTGCCTATGACGCCGCAGCCGGCGAAGAAGAAAAGGATCGCGTGATGGAGGCACTTCGCATTCTTGCGCGCAATGCGGGAATTTACGGAATGGTAGGCGGTCAGTGCGCGGATATCATGACAGACCTCGACAGCGCATCGCTTACACCGGAGCTTCTGAATTACATTCATAAGAAGAAAACTGCCTGTATGATCGAATCCGGCTTCCAGATCGGAGCGGTTCTTGCAGGAGCGCCGAAGGAGGATATCGAGGCACTGGGCAGCATTGCGGAGGACATCGGGCTTGCCTTCCAGATTCAGGATGACATTCTGGATGTCACAGGGGATCAGAAGGAGCTTGGAAAGAGCATCGGGAAAGATGCCCTGGAGGGAAAGGCCACGTATGTTTCCATGAACGGACTGGAGACAGCCGCAGAAAAGGTTCGGGAGCTGACCGGACATGCGCTTTCTGCCATGGACGGCCTTTCCGAAGAGAACGAATTTCTGAAGAACCTTGTGGAACACCTGATGACGAGAACGAAGTAAAAGGGGATATCGTGAGCAATTATCTGGATCAAATCAATCATACGGGAGATATCAAACAGATTCCGCAGAAGGCATATCCTGAGCTTGCGGAAGAAATCCGGAAATTTCTGATCGAAAAGGTCAGTGTGACGGGAGGCCATCTTGCGAGTAACCTTGGAACCGTAGAACTGACGATGGGGATTCATCTGGCCCTGGATCTTCCGGAAGATAAGATTATCTGGGACGTGGGACATCAGTCCTACACGCATAAAATTCTGACAGGACGCAAGGCGGGCTTTGATACGCTGCGCCAGTTCGGAGGCATGGCGGGCTTTCCCAGACGAAGAGAGAGTGACTGCGATGCTTTTGACGCAGGTCATGCGTCCACTTCCATCTCGGCGGGGCTTGGCTATGTCAAGGCAAGAGATCTTCGAGGAGAGCATTATACGGTGGTATCCGTGATCGGAGACGGTGCGCTGACAGGAGGTCTTGCCTATGAAGGCCTGAACAATGCGGCGCGGCTGGATACGAATTTTATCATCGTTCTGAACGACAACAACCGTTCGATTTCCGAGAACGTGGGAGGAATGTCCAAGTATCTGGAGAGAATCCGCACCTCGAATTCGTATCTGGATCTTCGCGATAAGGTGTACTATTCCCTGCGCGACAAGAATCCGGAGGTTGTGGAGAAGATCCGCAGAACCAAGAATAAGATCAAATCCGTCTTCCTTCCCGGTATGCTGTTCGAGAATCTGGGCATCACGTATCTGGGCCCCATTGACGGGATGGACACAAACGCCGTGCGGGCAGCCATCGAACAGGCGAAGCACATCCGCAAGGCGGTCGTGGTGCATGTCATTACCAACAAGGGAGAGGGGTATCTTCCTGCGGAGCATCATCCTGCAAGGTTCCACGGAACTGCACCGTTTGAAATTGAATCCGGACTTCTGAAGAAGGCGACCAAGGTCAGCTATACCGATATTTTCTCTACCGTCATGATCAAGATGGGACAAAGAGATGAAAAGGTGGTGGCGATTACGGCAGCAATGGCGGACGGAACGGGGCTGAAGCGCTTCCATAACATTTATCCGCACCGGTTCTTTGATGTCGGAATTGCGGAGGAGCATGCCGTAACCTTTGCGGCAGGCCTTGCTGCGGGCGGAATGAAGCCGGTGGTGGCTGTTTATTCCACGTTCCTGCAGCGCGCGTACGATGAAATCTATCACGATGTCTGTATGCAGGATCTGCCGGTGGTCTTCTGCGTGGACCGCGCGGGACTCGTCGGCGCGGACGGAGAGACGCATCAGGGCGTTCAGGATCTGTCCTATCTGTCTTCGATTCCGAATATGACGGTGACTGCACCGAAGAACAAGTGGGAGCTGTCGGACCTCATCAAGTTTGCTCTGAAATACGGACATCCCATTGCGATCCGCTATCCCAGAGGCGAGGTGTATGACGGACTGGAAGAGATTCGTGAGCCGATTGTTTACGGCAAATCGGAAATGATCTGTCATGGAACGGGAGGAAAGAAGAACGGCGTTCTTCTGTTCGCGGTTGGCAGCATGGTGGAGACCGCGGTTCTTGTCCGGGAAATCCTTCTTCAGGAGAAGGGTATCGATGCTACGGTTGTCAATGCCCGTTTTGCACAGCCGTTCGATGCGGAGATGCTGGACCGCGAGCTTTCGGAGCATCGCCTTCTGGTAACGATGGAAGAAAATGTCCGGAGCGGAGGCTTTGGAGAGCATGTGGAGTCCTGGGTGAGTGAGCACCATCCGGGACAGGAGGTCCTGTGCATCAGTGTGCCGGATGCATATGTCGAGCACGGCGCAGTTCCGGTGCTGAAGAAGATGCTGGGACTGGATTCGGAGAGCATCGCAGAAAAGATTGCGGCAGCCGTTTCGGAGGATTTGGAGCAGTAAATGGCAAAGAAAAGACTGGATGTCATATTGACGGAGGGCGGCTATGCACCCTCCCGTGAGAAAGCAAAAATAATGCTGATGTCCGGCATTGTTTATGTCAACGGTGAGAAAGAGGATAAGCCGGGGACCATGTTCAATCCGGAGGAGATTCACATTGAAGTTCGCGGAGAGACCCTTCGCTACGTAAGCCGCGGCGGACTGAAGCTGGAAAAGGCGCTTGCGGTCTTCCCGATTGACCTCAAAGGGAAGATCTGCATGGACATCGGAGCATCGACAGGCGGATTTACCGATTGTATGCTTCAGAACGGAGCCGCAGCGGTCTATTCCATTGATGTGGGCTATGGGCAGCTGGACTGGAAGCTTCGCAGCGATCCGCGTGTGACCTGTATGGAGAAAACGAATTTCCGTTATCTGAAGCCGGAGGAGCTTCCGGGAACACCGGATTTTGCTTCCTGTGACGTTTCGTTTATCTCCCTGTCAAAAATTCTTCCTGCCGCCTCCGAAATTCTTCCGGAGAAGGCACAGATGGTATGCCTGATCAAGCCTCAGTTTGAGGCAGGCCGGGAGAAGGTCGGGAAAAAGGGCGTCGTGCGGGATCCTGCGGTTCACCGTGAAGTGATCGAGGCTGCCATCGGCTATGCCGGGGAGAGCGGCTTCCGGCTTCTGGGACTTGATTTTTCCCCGATCCGGGGCCCGGAGGGAAATATCGAATACCTGATGTATCTGGAAAAGGGCACTCCGTCTGACGGGGACCTTTCGAAGCAGATTGCGGCGCTTGTTGTGCGGTCACATGCTGCTTTTGCGCAGAATGAGGAGCAGAATGCGGAAGTTTGAGATCATAACGAATACGACAAAGGATCCGGACCGTTCCTTTGAAAAAGAGGTGGGGAGCTTTCTTTCCGGACATGGCGCGGAATGGGTGACCGAACGGACCGAAGGCTTTGAACCGGACTGTCTGCTGGTCCTTGGCGGGGACGGCACGGTGCTTCGCGCCGCAGCCGACAACCGAGACCGCAATCTCCCGATTCTCGGAATCAATCTCGGAACGCTCGGATATCTTGCGGAAACGGAAAAGAGCAACTGGAAGGAAGCGGTTCTGCAGCTGATGGACGGCTGCTATGCCGTGGAAAAGCGCATGATGATTGCGGGACATCTCAAGGGCAGGGACTTTCACTGTGATGCGCTGAATGACATTGTCATTGCGCGCTCCGGAATGCTCCGGATTATGAATTATGATGTCTACGTCAACGGAAAGTTTCTCAACACCTATCACGCAGATGGCATGATCGTCTGTACGCCGACGGGCTCTACTGCCTACAACCTTTCAGCCGGGGGCCCTATCGTGGAGCCGGCTGCCGAAATGATTGTTCTGACGCCGATCTGTCCGCATCAGATTAACATCCGATCCATTGTTCTCTCTGCAAAGGACACGATCGAGATTGTTCCCGTGACAGGGCGAAGCGGCGGCAGCCTGGAGGCGGAAGCCTATTTTGACGGAAATGAAAGAGTGGAGCTTCATCAGGGGGACCGGTTTGTGATTCAGCAGTCCGAAAAGACAACACGGCTGATTCAGCTGGAGAGAAGGAGCTTTCTGGAAACTCTGCACAGGAAGCTCAACAAATAGCGGCAATGGGAGAGATACCATGACGGAGAGAAAAACAAGGCTTGCAAGAATTCTTGAGATCATCGAGGAGCAGGACATCGGGACGCAGGAGGACCTTGCAAAGGCCCTTCGCAGGGAAGGCTTTGACGTGACGCAGGCGACCGTATCCCGTGACATCAGACAGCTCCGGCTGGAGAAGAGCAGGACTCCCGACGGCGGACAGAAATACGTTGCCCCGAAGGACGATGCCGCACTTCTTGTCGGAAAGTTCAGCCGTGTGATGAAGGACGGCCTTGTCTCGATGGATCAGGCACAGAACATTCTGGTGATCAAGACGGTGTCCGGCATGGCGATGGCGGTCGCGGCGGCACTCGATCATCTGCAGTTTCCGGAGATTGTCGGATGCATTGCGGGAGATGACACGATTATGGTGGCAGTCCGGACGGTAAATGACACGGTGCTTCTTATGGAGAAAATCCGCCGGCTGATTCAGTAAGGAAAGGAAGAGGGCGCTGCATGCTGCTGGGACTTCATGTGAAAAATCTGGCACTCATCGAAGAGGAAGAGATTTCCTTTGAGGATGGACTGAACATTCTGACCGGTGAAACCGGAGCCGGAAAATCCATCCTTCTTGGCTCCGTCAATCTTGCACTCGGCGCGAAGGCGGATAAGAGTCTGATCCGGACCGGGGCGGATTTTGCGCTTGTGGAGCTTCTTTTTCGTATTGACAATGAACGCCAGAGAGAGAAGCTGAAGGCAATGGATATCGAGCCGGATGAGGACGGAACCGTGCTCATCAAGCGGAAGATCTATCCCGGAAGAACGCAGTGCAGTGTCTGCGGAGAGACTGTGACCACACATGAGCTGCGGGAGCTCTCCGAGCTTTGGATCGATGTTTACGGGCAGAGGGAGAACCAGAGGCTCCTTCGAAGGGAAGCACAGCTCCAGGTGCTCGATGAGTACGCGGGGGAAAAGGCCGCAGAGCTTCTGCCTGAGGTGAGAGCTCTGTATCGTGATTTTCGAGGGAAGGAAGAGACGGCCGCACAGGAGGATCTCGATCCTGCGGCACGAGCCCGGGAGACGGACCTTCTGACCTATGAGGTAAATGAAATAGAGAGCGCGCAGCTTCGAAGGAAAGAAGACGAGGAGCTGGAGAGCAGATACCGGACCTTGTCGTCCTTCCGCAGAATCGATGAGGCACTGCAGAACGCGGAGGGCCTTCTGCAGGAGGGAGAAGAGAGTGCGGCGGAGCAGGTCGGCCGCGCAGTGAGGGCACTTTCCAGGATTCAGGGGATTGATCAGACGCTGGATGAGGTCATTGCCCAGACCTGTGAGGTGGATGCTCTTCTTTCGGATGCGGCAAGAGCCATTTCGGATTATCATGCCGGGCTCTCCTTTGATCCGCAGGAATTTGCGGCGCTGGAGGAGCGACTGGATCTGATCAACCACTTAAAGGATAAGTACGGCGGATCGCTGGAGAGCATTGAGGCTGCCCTGGAACAGAAGAGGAAGCGCCTGGAGGAGCTTTCCGATTACGAGGCGCTCCGGAAGAGACAGCTTCTGGAGGCACAGCAGGCGAAGGACGCGCTGCTTGCGGCCTGCAGGAGGCTGACAGAGCTCCGGACAAAAGCAGCGAAGGAATTTCAGGAGAAAATGAAGCGGGAGCTTCTGGAGCTGAATTTCAATCAGGTGGATTTCCGGGCGGAGATCACAAGCAGGGAAGAGCAGCTCTCCGGAAACGGCTGTGACAGCGTTGTTTTCTACATATCCATGAATCCGGGGGAGCCGGTGCGGCCTCTGGATGCCATCGCATCGGGCGGTGAGCTCTCCAGAATCATGCTTGCGCTCAAGACGGTTTTTGCGGGGAAGGATGACATTCATACGCTGATCTTCGATGAAATCGACAGCGGAATCAGCGGACAGACTGCCTGGAAGGTGGCGCAGAAGCTGGGGCGTCTGTCGGCGGATCATCAGATTCTGTGCATCACGCATCTCCCGCAGATTGCCTCGATGGAGGAGAAGCATTTTCTCATCGAAAAAACGGCGGAAAACGGACGGACAACGACACACATCCGCGCACTGGATGAGGAAGAGAGCTGTCGTGAGCTGGCCCGGATGATGGGCGGGGAACGGCTCACGGAGACGACTCTGCAAAGTGCCCGGGAAATGAAGGAGATGGCCCGTGAAGCAAGACAAAGACGATAGAGAGCTGCAGGAGCAGTTTCACCGGATGGTGAAGGAATCCCTGTTCGTTTCGGCGGATGAGATTCCGAGAATTGATCTGTATATGGATCAGGTTCTGACCTTTATGGAGGAGCATCTCAAGGAGAGCACAAGGGATCCGGAGCACGACAAAATTCTGACGAAAACCATGATCAACAATTATGTGAAGAACGACGTTCTGATTCCGCCGGTTCGCAAGAAATACGGCATGGATCACATGATTCTTCTTCTGATGGTCTATTATCTGAAGAGCTATCTTTCCATCGGGGACATCGGGCAGGTTCTGAAGCCCCTGCAGGAACGGTACGCCGGAAACGGTGCAGGAAAGGGAGACGGGCTTTCTCTGGAAGCGATTTACCGGACGGTCTATGAGAATCTCGGGGATGAGCTGGAGGCGGTTCGAACCGATGCCGACCGGCAGTTTGAACGGGCACGAAAGGCCTTTCCGGATGCGGAAGGAGAGGATGCGGCCGTGCTCCGGAAGTTTGCACTGATTGCAAGAATGAGTACGGAAATCTATCTGAAGAAGCTGTTTATTGAGCGGCTTCTGGACGATGAGACACAGGACAGATAAAAGAGAAATATGAGTATTTACGATACCTTAAACAAAGAGCAGAGGGATGCCTGCTTTCACACGGAGGGCCCGGTGCTGATTCTTGCAGGAGCAGGAAGCGGCAAAACAAGAGTGATTACCCACCGGATTTCCTACCTGATGGAGGAATGCGGCGTAAATCCCTGGAATATACTGGCGATCACCTTCACCAACAAGGCGGCCGGCGAGATGCGGGAGCGTGTGGACAAGCTGATCGGCTTTGGCGCGGAGAGCGTCTGGATTTCTACCTTTCACTCGATGTGCGTGCGTATCCTGCGAAGACATATTGATCAGATCGGATACGACAGTAATTTTACCATCTATGATACGGACGATCAGAAGACACTGATCCGCCAGATCTGCCGGAGAATGAACATCGACACCAAGCAGCTCCGGGAACGTTCCATCATGGCGGCGATTTCACAGGCGAAAAATGATTTGCAGAATGCACATCGTTTTCAGGAAACGCATACCTCCAGCTTCCAGGAAGAGAGGATCGGAGAGGTATATGCGGAGTATGAAAAGGAGCTTGTCTCCAATAATGCACTGGATTTTGACGATCTTCTGATGAAGACGGTGGAGCTGTTTTCTGCCAGAGAGGATGTTCTCCGGAATTATCAGGACCGGTTCCGTTACATCATGGTGGATGAGTACCAGGATACCAACAAGGCACAGTTCGAAATTGTGCGGATGCTGGCAGCAGGCTCCCGAAATCTCTGCGTCGTGGGAGACGACGATCAGTCGATTTACAAATTTCGCGGAGCGGATATCCGGAACATTCTGGATTTTGAGAAGGTCTATCCGGATGCCTATGTGGTTCGGCTGGAGCAGAATTACCGGTCGACGCAGAATATTCTGGACGCAGCCAATGCGGTGATTGCGCACAACACCTCCCGCAAGGAGAAAAAGCTCTGGACCGATCACGGCGAGGGCAGCAGGATTCATTTTCGCCAGTTTGCGAGCGGTACAGACGAAGCGTCCTTTATTGCGGAGGATATCGGAAGAAGGCTTCGCAGGGATCGAAGACTTTCCAACAAGGACTTTGCCATCCTGTACCGGACCAATGCCCAGTCGCGTCTTCTGGAAGATAAGCTTGTCATGGAAGGCATTCCCTACAACATCGTCGGCGGACATAATTTCTATGATCGCATGGAGGTGCGGGATATCCTCGGTTATCTTCGAACCATTGACAACGGAAGGGATGACATCAGCACGCAGCGGATCATCAACATTCCAAAGCGCGGCATCGGGAAAACAACGATCGACCGTGCGGCTGCTGCGGCAAACGAGCAGGGCATCAGCTTCTATCAGGTTCTGGAGAACATCGGGGAGTATCCGGAGCTTGCACGGGCGAAGAACAAGATCGAACCGTTTACGGAGCTGATCGATTCCCTTCGGGAATATGCAAGGGACCACTCCGTGGAAGAGCTCATCAAGAAAATCGTGGATGAGACGGAGTACGAAGATTATCTGGAGGACTACGAGGAAGAAACCGCGAGCGACCGCATCGCAAACGTGGACGAGCTGATCAGTAAGGCGGCCTCCTACGAGGAACAGGCAAGAGAAAGCGCCGATTCGGACGGCCCGTCCCTGTCAGGCTTTCTTGAGGACGTATCGCTTGTTGCAGACATTGATCAGGTCGGCGAAAATGACGACCGCGTGCTTCTCATGACACTGCATTCCGCAAAGGGACTTGAATTCCCCTGCGTATATCTTGCGGGAATGGAGGACGGTATTTTCCCCAGCTTCCAGTCGATCCAGTCGGACGATCCGGATGCATTGGAGGAGGAGAGGCGGCTTGCCTACGTCGGCATCACGCGTGCGAGAGAGGAGCTGACCATTACGAGTGCAAGAGGACGCATGCTCCGCGGAGAGATGCAGTACAATCCGGTCAGCCGGTTTGTTCTGGAGATCCCGGAGAAGCTGATGGATGAATCGGCGAGATTCGGAGGAGGCTCATCCCTTCGCGAAGAGGATGATTCTGCGGATGAGATGCCGTGGAATACTGGGAGCACCTGGGGAGCGGGAAGCGTCAAATCGGGAGCGATGCGATCCGGAACGCCGCAGCAGGCGCCTCATATCGGAGGCGTTTCCGGGACAGGATCCGGAAGAAGCGCAGATGGACGGCTCCGTGCAACCTATGTGCGGCCGCACACGACCCCCGATAAGAAGCCGTTTCTTGCAGGAAAAACCGGACTGGACAGCCTGAGCAAGGGAATGCCTGCGGGAGGAAAGCCGGATTATGAAGTCGGTGACCGTGTGGAGCACATCAAATACGGACCGGGAACGGTGGAGATGCTGGAGAAGGGACCGAGAGACTATAAGGTGAAGGTTAATTTTGACAGCGCAGGTCCCAAGATTATGTATGCAGCGTTTGCAAAGCTGCAGAAAATTTAATGAGCAGAAAGCTTTGATGGCTGGAAGCTTTATTGAGCGGAAGCTTTGAGGGTTGGAAGTTTTATTGAGCGGAAGCAGAGTAAAAGGAGGATACCGGTATGGAAAAGCACAGTGATCTTTGGAAAGTCATTCGGACAGTTTTTCTTGTGGTTGGAGCCATTGTTGTCATTGGCGGCATTGTGTATGCCGTGCTGAAGTTCCTCGAGCCAAAGGAAGACGATGAGTATTCCTTCCTTCGGCCGAACGATGACGAGGACGATGAGGAAGACTATCAGGATGATCCGGACATCGCCGAAGAATTTGACGAGGAGCAGTAAGGTACATGAGAAAAGGCGACATCATTGAGGGCGTTGTGGAGACGCTCCGCTTTCCCAACAAAGGCGTTTTTCATCAGGATGAGACAGAAATTACCGTCAAAAATACCATCCCGGGACAGAAGGTTCGTGCCCGCATTACGAAGAAGCACAGTCAGAGAGCCGAGGGCTGTCTTCTGGAGGTTCTGGAGCCTTCACCGGCGGAGATCCTGCCCGAATGTCCGCGCTTTGGTTCCTGCGGCGGATGCCTCTACCTGAACCTTCCGGAGAGGGAAGAGCTTGCCTTGAAGGAGGAGCAGATCCGAAAGCTTCTTCGGAGTGCAGATCCGGATGCGGACACCTGGTTTGAGGGGATTCTGGAGAGTCCTGTAACGGAAGGCTACCGCAACAAGATGGAGCTGACCTTTGGTGACGAAGTCAAGGATGGCCCCATGACGCTTGGCATGCATAAGCGTGGGTCATTTTATGATGTCACGGATGCCGACGAATGCCGCATAGTGGATTCGGATTTCCGTGAAATCATTCACAGAACAAAGGTGTACTTCGCCGCAGCCGGGGTACCGTTCTATCATAGAATGCGCCGGGAGGGATACCTCCGGCATCTGCTGATTAGGAAGGGCATGAAGACCGGGGAAATCCTGGTGGATCTTGTCACAACGACGCAGACGGACTGCCTGCCCGAAGGCCGGGATGCAGGGCGGAAACTGGAACCAGAGGAGAAGGGGACGGAAGCGATTCTTCTGGATGGATTTCGGCAGACTCTTCTGGAGGGTGAATATCAAGGCAGAATTGCCGGGATCCTGCATACGCACAACGATTCCGTGGCGGATGTTGTGGAGGATCAGGGAACCGATGTTCTGTATGGAAAGGACAGCTTCGAGGAGGAGCTGCTTGGACTGAAGTTTACGGTCACGCCGTTCTCCTTCTTCCAGACAAACAGCTTCGGAGCAGAGCTTTTGTATGAAACGGCAAGGAAAATGATCACCGGGGCAATGCAGAACCCGGAGAAGGCCCCGGTAGCTTCCTGTGATGCTCCTTCGGTCACGTCCGAAAAGCCGGTGGTGTTCGATCTCTACTGCGGAACGGGAACGATCTCGCAGCTGATTGCACCGGTTGCCTCCAAAGTAATCGGTGTTGAAATTGTGGAAGAAGCCGTAGAAGCCGCAAAGGAAAACGCCATCCGCAATCAGACTCCCAACTGCGAATTTATCGCGGGAGATGTCCTGAAGGTCATTGATACCATCGAGGAGAAGCCGGATTTCATCATTCTGGATCCGCCGAGAGACGGCGTCCATCCCAAGGCTCTCCCGAAGATTCTTGCATACGGCGTGGAGAATATTCTCTACATCTCCTGCAAGCCTACAAGTCTCGCAAGAGATCTTCCGCTGATGCGGGAGCAGGGCTATGTTCCGGTGCGGGGGATCAGCGTCAATCAGTTTCCGAAGACGGCAAACGTGGAGACAATCGTCCTGATGTCACGCGTTAGCAATGAGCCACGAACAGACCGAGCATAAGGTGCTGTGGGAGCTTGCTCACAAAGGCACCATTATGCGATGGGCTGTATGCGGCGAATGCCGCGGATAAGCGTAGGAAGCTTTGCTTCCGTAGCGCATCCGGCGTGGCGTAAAATTAAAAACATAGATTCCGGGGTTTTTCGGAAGTTTGGATTTGAAGCCAGACTTTTGAAAAAGCTCGGTTTTCTTATATGGAAACATATCTACTGCAAAATGTGTGTCAGGTTGTAACCTCGGATTAGATGTCACGATTTTAGGCAGTGGATTAGATGTTAAGAGAGGTTATACAAATCGGAATTTATCAGCATCTCTATCTTGCTTTTCAGTTCCCTAGGGATGATTTCGGCCGCCCGGATGCATCCCTAGCTTGATCTTTTGTTCCACAGGGATTATTTCGCCCGGCTGGATGCATCTCTATCGGACTCTTTTGCTCCACAGGGATTACTTTACCCCGGTCAGATGCATCTCTATCTGGCTCTTTTGTTCCACAGGGATTATTTCGCCCGGCTGAATGCATCTCTATCGGACTCTTTTGCTCCACAGGGATTATTTCGCCCAGCTGAATGCATCTCTGTCTGGCTCTTTTGTGCCGCAGGGATTATTTCGCCCGCCCGGATGCATCCCATCACTGGAAGGCCATCGCTAAAAACATCTCTGCCAGGCCATTCCGGCAACTTACAGTTTGTTGATGCAGAGCAGCGTGGCGTAAGACAAATAAAAAAACATAGATTTCCGGGCTTTTTCGGAAGTTGGGATGTAAGCCCCGACATCTGAAAAAGCACGGTTTTCTTATATGGAAACATATCTACCGCGAAATGTGTGTCAGGTTGTAACCTCAGATTAGATGTTGCGATTTGAGACAGTGGATTAGATGTCAGGGATTTTGGGCTGATTTTTGAAAAACGGAAAGGGCTGACAACCAATCCGGCAACTCGACCATTTGGGGTGGTTGCAGGCAGTGGAATGGATGTGAAGGAAAAATTCGGCAAGTCGGGATTTTGTCTAAAAGGCAAATTCATAATCATATTAGTCATTTCGATGTTCTTGTCCCCAAAGACAGAAAGCATCTAATACAGGTGCTAAGGATTTTCCACGTTCAGAAAGACTATACTCAACTCGTGGCGGGATTTCCCCATAATCTTTGCGAATAATAAGATCATCGGCTTCTAATTCTTTTAATGCTTTTGACAATGATCGGAAAGTTGCTGTTTCCATCTTACGCTGAAGTTCATTATACCTTGTTGGACCATCTAATTGCAGACAATAAAGGATAGGGAGTTTATATTTCCCTTCAACCAAAGATTTTGTATAGTAAAAACCAGTATTTTTAATACCATCTATCGCAAAACGACGTTGTTCATGTTTTTGAATATCTGACATAATAATTCTCCTTACACTATATATAAGTATAGTATATGCTCTAAAATACCGTACTTGTTGTTAGTATATCCTCATGATACGATTTATTCAGTAACCAATCAAGTGAAATGGAGATGAATGAGATGAAACATAAAGTTAAAGTAACCGTATTAGATAAAAAGCTCTATCCGGAATTGCAGCAACAGTATTGTGATAATCCAAATTCGGGTGTCTGCCCTTGTTATAATGTGGGAGATGAATTTATTTTTTACCGAGATGAGGAAAGAGACGATTTCTGGCACATAGGATTAAATACCTTGGTAAAGACCAGTGGTGATGCAGATACCGTTGCAGGTGGTCCGAAGATGCCCTTCTGTTCTGAGGCATGGGATGCTATTTCACGCTATATTTATACTGGATTACAAGGCGGCTCCATTATGAAGGGCTGGATGAAGAAGGAAAATGAAATGATTACCTGCTGTAATGATGGAACTAGACCTGTCATTTTTAAGATTGAAAGAATTGATTATGAGGAGAACGAATAGCAAATGAACGAAATCATTAAAGCAATGGAAGAACGTAGAAGCATTCGCAAATTTAAGCCAGATATGCCAGCAAAAGAAGATCTGGAACAGATTATCGAAGCCGGATTATATGCTGCAAATGGCATGGGAAAACAAGCAACCATCACAATTGCGGTAACAAACAAAAAAATTCGAGATAGATTATCAGCAATCAATGCAAAGATAGGTGGTTGGAAAGAAGGATTCGATCCATTTTATGGAGCACCGGTTATTTTAATTGTATTAGCAGATAAAAACTGGGCAAACAGAGTTTATGACGGAAGTCTGGTTATGGGAAATATGATGCTTGCAGCACATTCTCTTAACTTAGGTAGCATTTGGATTCATAGAGCGAAAGAAGAGTTTGAACTTCCGGAATACCAGGAATTATTAAAAGAAATTGGAGTCGAAGGAGAGTGGGAAGGAATTGGTCATTGTGCCGTTGGTTATGTTGATGGCGAATTCCCCAAACCCGCAAAGAGAAAAGACAATAGGGTGTTTTGGGTGGATTGACAATTCCTGTTTTGTTGATGCAGAGCAGATGCGGTAACTATTGATAAGTTCCCACAAACCGATGAGGCGCTGGACATGTTTCCACAAACCGACGAGGTAAAAAAGAGAGCAGTTCAGACGCCTCAACGTACGTTGAGACTGTTGTTCTTTTGTCCCAACAAAAACCAGATGATCATATCGAGATAGAGATTAAGCTGGATGAGATAGATACTACAAGTGCAGAAGCATGGAATTATAGAAAGAGAGAATTACAATAAACCTAAATCTGAGAATAGCAGACAGCCAGGAACTACTCCGGAAAAGGAGAAGGCCATTACAGAAGCGCTTAAACATTTCAAGATGATATGATAATTGAGAGACATTCTTTTATGGAGTGTCTCTTATTTTTTTATAAAGATATATAATCTTCATCAAGTAAGGATAAAAAGAATAAGAGGGGAACACTAGGTCTTGGAAGCATGTTCGAGGTCTATATTTTTTTAATGGGATTAGCACTCCTTATATGGGCAGCCATTTCTCTTTTTGCTTTTGACCTTCTTATAAATGCCGGAGTTATCTACCCGGCTGATTACGCGGAATACAGGATAAGTGAAGTTTCTGAACAGATTAAAACAGCAAATGAAGTGACAGATGATCTGATTCCCGAGGTATGCCGCTATGTGGTTTTTTCAGAGGATGGAAAAGTCCTCTCAGGCGATCTTGATGAAAAGGATGTGGAAACCGCATGGAAGGTATTATCAAATAATAATTATAGCGATGGAAAATTTTATAAAATTATTATCCGTCCGGATGAATATGTTGTTTTGCAGTATAGGCTTAAGCCTCAGTATAAATCCATGTGGATGAATGAGCATCTGCCAAATCCTGAAAATCTCCTGACCATTTTCATTATTATATGCTGCTTGGGAATCATGCAGATTTTTGCTAAGAAATTTGGCTCAGGGATTAGAAAGAAGATGACTCCCATGAGAGAGGCCTTAGAGCAGATTGGCGACAGGAACCTGGATTTTAAGGTAAATTATTCAGGCGTTAGAGAGATTGACGAATGCCTTGTAGCACTGGATGACATGCGATACGCGCTTAAGACTTCACTTCAGAAGCAGTGGGAGACCGAGCAGGAAAAGAGCAGGCAGATGTCAGCACTTGCCCACGACATCAAGACTCCCCTTACAGTGGTTCGTGGCAATTCTGAGCTTTTGCTTGAGACAGAGCTTACGGATGGCTTGACAAAGATCGAAACGACCTTCGATGGAGATACCGTTTGGCTGTCCATTGACCAGATGGCAGAGTTGTTTCAGAGAGACAAGTCTACCATTTCCAGACATATCAAGAACATTTTCACTGAGGGCGAATTGAAGCGAGAAGCAGTTGTTGCAAATTTTGCAACAACTGCCGCTGACGGTAAGGCTTATCAGGTGGATTACTATAATCTCGATGTTATCATTTCTGTCGGCTACCGTGTGAAATCTCAGCGCGGCGTGCAGTTTCGTATTTGGGCAACGGGAATTTTGAAGGAGTATATGCGAAAAGGATTTGCTCTGGATGATGAGCGCCTGAAAAATCTGGGTGGCGGTGGATACTTCAAGGAGCTGCTGGAGCGTATCCGCGATATCCGTTCAGTTTTTCAAGAAAGTCCAAAATAAAATTCATTATGCCATTCATGGGCAAACCGCGGCGGAGGTCATTTACACACGCGCCGATGCGGAGAAAGAATTTATGGGCTTGACCACCTTTGCGGGCAATCAGCCCACGCTGAAAGAGGCGGTAGTTGCCAAGAACTATCTGAACGAGAAAGAGCTTCGTGCTATGGGGCAGCTTGTGTCCGGATATCTGGATTTTGCGGAACGACAGGCGGAGCGGGAGCAGGCAATGACCATGCAGGACTGGTCGGAGCATCTTGATCGGATTCTGACCATGAGCGGAGAGCAGCTACTGATTGGTAATGGAAGTGTCAGCCATAAGCAGGCAATTGACAAAGCAACCGGTGAGTACAGAAAATACAAAGCCCGTACCCTCAGTGAAGTTGAGCGCGATTATCTGGATTCCATCAAGCTGTTGGAGCAGTGGAGAGAAGGTGACAGTTGATGGAAGAGAAAATAACACAGGAACAGAGGCTTGACTTCCTTGTAGAAGAGTTCAAGGCTGATTCCGATGAATATAAGAATCTTGAAGCGCCGATGGATGTGGAGGGGAAGAGACGCATACTTCGGTCGTTGATGAATATCCGTATGCCCAAAAAGATGCCGGCTGCAGTTGTGTCAGTACAGGATGAATATCTGAAAGAAAGAGCACTGGATAAAGGCATTGTTAATCTTTCTGAGATTCCGGCTATTCGTGACGGGATTTCCATCTGGCAGGGAGATATTACAAGGCTTGCGGTGGATGCAATCGTCAATGCGGCCAACAGCCAGATGCTGGGATGTTTTGTTCCTATGCACACCTGCATAGATAACTGCATCCACACCTTTGCCGGGATCCAGCTCAGGGAAGAATGCAATCGTCAGATGAATGAACTGCGGATCAAGTACGGCAGGGATTATAAGCAGCCGACAGCGGCTCCGATGCTGACGGATGGATATAACCTTCCGGCAAAAAAGGTGATCCATATCGTAGGCCCGATCGTGCAGTATAAGCTGACGCCGGAACTTGAAAAGGATCTGGCAGACTGTTATCGGAATACTCTTGATATGTGTTTGGAGAATGGACTTAAAAGTGTAGCCTTCTGCTGCATATCTACGGGTGTGTTTCACTTTCCGAATAAACGTGCGGCAGAAATCGCGGTAAATACAGTATCGGACTGGATGAATGAACATCCGGGAGAGATGGAAAGGGTGATCTTTAATGTTTTCAAAGATGAAGACAGGGACATCTACGAAAAACTTTTAGCACGGACCGGAACGGAGGTGGAGGCATGAGTGCCGTGAGATCCTTTAGCAGAAATATTTCTTATGGTAAGGGCACAAGGGAAGAGCAGCTTGCCAGGCTGAAAAAAGAAATAGAGACCGCAGATGCAATCGTGATCGGTGCCGGGGCAGGGTTATCTACGTCAGCTGGTTTTACATATTCAGGAGAACGATTTGAAAAGTACTTCCGGGATTTTGAAGAGAAGTACGGATATCATAATATGTATTCTCTTGGATTTTATCCGTATGACTCGATGGAAGAGTTCTGGGGATACTGGTGCAGGTATACATTATTCCTTGAGGCTGGAGTGGGAGGAAACACGCCAACCATAGTCAAGTACAACTTCTGGAAGATGACATATGAATGGACAAGGGCAACTTACGCATGTCTGAATCTTGGCGAAGCGGTTGCTTCGAAGGAAATTGAGAAAAAATCGATTTGCATTGACGGTGATATTGGAGCTGTTCTGAAAGAGCTCAAAGAAGTCTGATGCAGCTTACAATTGAATATTGATAGATAGAGGGACGTTTATTTACCGCACTTGCGGCAGATAGACGTCTTTTTTTCAGAGAAAGGAGGGAAAGACGATGATCTTTTGCCCGGATTACTCTCTGGATAATCTTAATCTATGTCAATAAATCATGAAAACGTGATTTGTATTTGAAGAAAATCATAAATTGGTTGAGCAAGTCACACTACAATGGTAATATGAGATTATTCATTCTTTGTCTGATCATTATAAGTCTAATCATTTGAAGAGGTGCCCGATGAGAGTCAGCTACGATAGGCTTTGGAAAAAGTTAATTGATGAGAAGATGAACAAGCGTGACCTGATGCGCAGAGCAAAGGTCAGCACAAATATCATTGCCAAGATGGGAAAAGAAGAGCCGATCGCACTCGAAAGCGTGGCAAAGATCTGCGCTGTATTCAACTGCTCAGTAGACGACATATTGGAACTGGATCTAAGTACGATCGATTACACAAAGGAGAAGAAAGATGGCTGATAAGGACTCTTTTTCATTTGATATAAAGACATCTGTAGGCGTGATTTCGGAATCATCCAAGGGCTGGACCAAGGAATTGAATTTCGTTTCGTGGAACGGGCGGAAAGCGAAGTACGACATCCGGGAAAGAGAATGCATTCAAGGCACTGGTTTACATGTACCGCTGGGATGCGGATACGACCGGACGGGTGCTGCTCTATGCCCAGCAGATTCAGCAGAAGTATGAGACCGAGATCCGTGCGATTGATATGATGCTCGATCACATTACGGACGCAAGGCAGAAAAGTACCAAGGAGAAGCGTCTTGAGCATATGGCAAATGAACGGATTGCCATTGATCTGGATGACGGCGTGAAGGTCAATTACGAGAAAGTTCAGACGGACCGGAATGGAAAGAAGTACCAGATTCTGGCTCCGATCAAGTGAGGAGGACTGCAATATGACGTTAGAAGAAATCCTTGCCGGAGAATCCAAAAATTTGGAATTCAAGGTGCGGCGCCCGAAGGACAGCATCAAATATATGAAATCTGTCGTTGCCTTTGCGAATGGCGAAGGAGGCAGGATTATTTTTGGCGTCGATGATAAAACACATCAGGTTGAAGGTATTCCCGGAGAGCAGGTTTTTTCGGAGATCGATGCGATCACGGAGGCAATATCAGACAGCTGCGAACCGGCGATTATTCCGGATGTCTATCTTCAGACGCTTGAGGGCAAAACGATCATCATTGCGGACATTTCCGAAGGAAGACAGCGGCCATATTTTATCAAATCCCTTGGAAAAGAGGCGGGGGTCTATGTCCGTGTAGCAGGTACAAGCAGGCCTGCAGATGAGTATATGATCAAGGAACTGATGCTGGAAGGCAGCAGCAGATCTTTTGACCAGATTATCAGCACCGGATGGAATGTCACGGACGATGAGATCAATGCTTTATGCGCGGAAATGAAAAAGCAGGCATTGAAGCATGCGCCTCATCAGGAGGAAGTCAGGGAAGTTGGGCCGCAACAGCTTCTTTCGTGGGGAATCCTTGCGGAAAAGGACGGGAAATACTACCCGACAAATGCCTTCTATATTCTGATGGGATCTGGCCCGATCCATACGGTGATGCAATGCGGTGTTTTCAAAGGATCAACAAAAGCAGTTTTTGTGGACCGCAGAGAGTATTCTGGTCCGCTCTGGCTGCAGGTTGATAATGCGGTCCAATATGTCCTTCGTAATATTCACATGGGCGCAAAGTTTGTTGGCATCTACCGGCAGGATATTTATGAGATCCCACCGGATAGTATCCGTGAACTGATTGTAAATGCGGCAGTTCATCGCAGCTATCTGGATCATAACAATACGCAGATTGCGGTATATGATGACCGGCTCGAAATCACTTCGCCGGGTAAGCTGCCGATGGGTCAGACCATCGAACGGATGAAAAAGGGTTATTCCAGAATCCGGAACGAGGCTATCGCCAATGCTTTTGCGTACATGCATCTGATTGAACACTGGGGCAGCGGTATTCCGAGAATTATTCGGGAAGTGCAGGAGGCAGGACTTAAGGCACCGGAATTTATTGGCGGTGAGGTGGATCTGCGAATCAACATTTACCGGAAACAGGATGACAATAATGGCTCAGATGCAATTCATACTGACACAAAAACTAACACTAAAACAACAGATACTGACACAAAAACTAACACAAAAAACAGTGGGACTGACAGAAAAACTGACCAAGAAATTGATTTTGGTGAGACGGAAAAGAAACTACTGGAGTTGATCAGGGAAAAGCCAGGTATAACCTTGGATGAAATGGCATCTTTATGTGATCTGTCACTGAGTGGTGTTCGATATGCATTAAGGGGACTTCGCAGTAAAGGTGTGATCACGCGGGAAGGATCAAGAAAGAAAGGCGTGTGGATGATTCATGGATGAGTTGAACCTCTCAGAAATTGGGAAAAAACTGAATGAAGTCTTTTCCTCCGGGAATCGGCTTGTCTTCTGGTATGACACAACGGGAGCCTTCGAGGATTCGGTAGATGATCTGAAGCTTGGACAGGTGAAGGTCTTGCATCTTACGGATCGCAATGCGTTCCGGGCGAAGACAACCGTGTATCAGATTCTAAGCAATCCGGTATATCTTGGAAAAATTCGATGCTGTTCAGGAACGCATAAAAGCCAAAAAGCCTGCAACTTGGGCGAACAGTCATAATGTTCATCGTGGTCGATTTCCCCGCGCCGTTTGGCCCCAGAAAGCCGTAGACATGACCGACCTGAATTTCAAAGGATAGATCATTCACCGCCAGAAAATCGCCGTAATACTTGGTTAGGTGCGAAACCTGAATCATCTCGGTACCTCCTGCCCTGTTATGCCAGGTATCTTAAAAATCGTAGCGGATGGACTTGAAATGAGCTTGAAAAAGAAAATAAAAATACGGGGTATCTTCACAACTGGAAGATATCCCGTATCTTGATTTAATTTACAATGTGACTTGGAATGTGATCGTGTTACCCGTTTGCTTTGCAGAAATTTTCCCACCGTGGGCCTCCACCGTGGCTTTTGCGATAGAAAGGCCGATACCCGTCCCACTCACGGTATTGGAATGGGATTCATCCGCACGGTAGAAGCGGTCAAACAGGCGGGAGGTATCGGTCTGCGCCGCATCCACAGTGTTGGAGACGGTGATTTCTGCCTTTTTCCCGCTACGTTGCGCCGTCAGGGAAATGCTGCCGCCGTCGGGAGAATATTTGAGGGCGTTGTCCAGCAGGATAGAAACCATTTGCTGAATCGCTGTGCGATCACCAGTTACGCTCAAGCCATCTGCGATATCCTGTGTGTATGTTTTTCCCTTTGCTTGTGCAAGAGAAACAAACGGTTCGCTGATCTCCCAGAGTGCGTCGCTGAGAGAAAATTCCGTGCGGACCGGGAACGGATCCTCTTCATCCAGCCGGGAGAGGGTCACAAGATTGGTGATGAGCTTGGACAGCCGTCCTGCCTGCGTCTGGATGTTATGCACCCATTCATCCTCGTCATGCTCCATGGCCAGCACATCCGCACTGGTGGAGATGGCGGTCAGGGGCGTTTTCAGCTCATGACTTGCGTTGGTGATAAACTGCTTCTGCGCCTCCATGTTTTTGAGATACGGCGTGATGGCCCGACGGGAAAAAAGTACGACAAGACCGAACACTACCACAAGGCACGCGGCGGCGATGGCCAGCGTGATGAGCAGCAGTGACTTCATCGTTTGCAGCTCCCGCTCGGAGTTGAGGAACAGCACCACCGTTTCGTCCTCTGTTGTATCGACCAGATAGCGGTAGCCGCTTTCATAGCCTTGTGCTTTCCCGTTTTTCAGCACTGTGTCCGCATAAGTTTCGGCATCGCTTTCGGAAATGGAAGCGATATAGTCCTGATTCACCTGCAAAACTGCGCCGTTGGTATCATAGTGGACGGAAAAGAACCGCAGGGAATATTGCACTTCGGGTGAGAAATGCGACCAATCATCGAAGGGCGGCGCGCCCCGGCCGGGAGAAAAGGGCATTTGCTGATTCTCCACCTCCATGAGCCGCGCCAGTGCTTCATCCTGTTGGTTTGTCACGCTATGATAGTTCCACAGATTCACAAAGCACAAAAGTGTCAGGACAACTGCGGTAAACGCCGCCATGGCCGCGCCGATGAACCGCCAGCGCATCTTTTTCAGCATCGCATCTCCTCCAACGCATAGCCCGCGCCGCGGATTGTCCGAATTTCGATCTCAGCGCCGATCTGCTTGAGCTTTCTTCTTAGAAAGCCAATGTATGTCCAGACCACATCTATCTCTGCCTCGCTGTCAAGACCCCATACCTTCTCCATCAGGTGTTCCGACGAAAACACCTGCCGGGGATGGCGAAAAAACAGTTCCATGAGCTGATACTCCTTGTTATTCAGCCGCGCTTCCCCCAGAGCAGTTTTCACCAGATATTGGCTGCAATCCAGTGTGACATTTCCAAAACTGAGCACGGACGATGCGTAGGAACTGCTGCGCCGGGTGAGAGCACGGACGCGGGCAAGAAATTCACTGGCGGCAAAGGGTTTGGGCAGGTAGTCGTCCGCACCGGCATCCAGTCCGGCTACCCGGTCTGCTACCTCTGCCTTTGCCGTCAGAAACAGGGCCGGTGTGGTATTTCCCTCTGCGCGGGCTGCTTTTAATACCTCAATTCCGTCTTTTCCTGGCATCATAATATCCAGCACCAGTGCGTCATAGGTCGTCGCCTGAATATAGTCCAGTGCATCGTTTCCGTTGTGAACCATATCCACAGCGTATTTGTTCTTTTCCAGCATGACCTTCAGCGCACGGGCGATGGTCACTTCATCTTCTGCAATCAGGATACGCATGACACATCCCTCCAATCTGCGCCTATTCTTGCACAGCAAGTCAAAATGAGCTCGAAATCTCTTTTATGATAGCGGAAGATTGTGACCAAATAAAGTGTCGATATGATGCAGAAGAAAGCGTGCTGACGGTTACTGTCCACCGTAGCAATGTGCTGAAAGCGGCAGACTAATGACAATCACCGCCCAGCGGTGTTTACATAGAAAGCGCCGGGCAGATGCGCTCTGCTCGGCCTTTTTTCATAGATCGGTGCGTTTTCAAGTACATTTTAGGATGCCTTTGTAGAATGGGGTTTGTTCGTTACAACAAAAAACAGAAAGGAGTATGACAATGGAGCTTACCGGAAGCTATCGGCATGAACTGAAATATCAAATCAACCCTGCCGACCACCACGCACTCAGACAGCGGCTCAGAACTGTCATGAAGTGCGATCCGCATACGGGTGCGGATGGGCTTTATACGATACGAAGCGTCTACTTTGATAATTACAAAGACAAGGCGCTGCGGGAAAAGGTCTATGGCGTGCAGAAGCGGGAAAAATTCCGCATCCGCTATTACAATGACGACTTTTCTTACATTACGCTGGAAAAGAAGATCAAGCACAATGACCTCTGTATGAAAATTGACGCCCACCTGACCGTCGAGGAGTATCGGAGGATTCTTCAGGAGCCAGGGGCATGGATGCTGAAGCATCCGCAGCCTCTTGTCCGGGAGCTGTACTGCAAAATGAAAACGCAGCAGCTACGTCCCCGCGTGTTGGTGTCCTATGTGCGGGAGCCGTACATCTACGAAGCCGGAAATGTCCGTGTGACATTCGATTCCCATATCCGAACAAGCCTGTTCCAAAGAGATTTTTCAGATGGTGCGATTTCGGATATCTGTGCGACAGATACCCCCGGGGATATCATCTTAGAGGTGAAATTTGATGCCTTTCTGCCAGAGATTATCCGCTGTTTGCTGCAATCAGAAGAACTACGCCAGCATGCGTTCTCAAAATACGGCTCCTGCCGCCGGTTCGGCTAATCATTTATCAATAAGTAAGGAGAAATCAACATGAGTTTCAATGACATTTTCAAATCCAGTTTTTTAGAGAATGTTTCCGAGTTTTCCATCCTTGATACCGTCATCGGTCTGGCCGTTGCGCTGGTAATCGGCTTATTCATTTTTATCATCTACAAGAAAACTCTGACCGGAGTACTATATTCCAGCGGCTTTGCACTGACGCTGGTTGGGCTGTCCCTTGTTACGACGCTGGTCATTATGGCCGTCACATCCAATGTAGTTTTGTCTCTCGGCATGGTGGGTGCGCTGTCCATCGTCCGCTTCCGTACCGCCATCAAAGAGCCGGTGGAGATCGTGTTTCTGTTCTGGTCGCTGGCGGCGGGCATTGTCATCGGTGCAGGCATGATCCCGCTGGCTGTCATCGGCTCTGCCATCATCGGCGTAATACTTCTGCTGTTTGCCAACCGCAAGATTCACAACAATCCCTACATCCTTGTGATGAACTGCGCAGACGAAAAAACGGAAAAAGCCGCACTGGATATCCTCGGCAAAGACACCGAGCACTACATCGTCAAATCCAAAACCATCACGACTGCCGGAATTGAGCTGACAGCGGAGCTGCGCACCAAGGAAGCGTCCACCGGCTTTGTCAACCTGATCTCCCGTCTGCCCGGCGTGGAGAATGCGACCCTTGTCAGCTACAACGGTGAGTACCTGTCGTAATGGAGGAAAAACATGATCGCTCATAAACACATCACGAAAATCATCGCTGTGGTCATGGCGGTCGCTGTCTGTCTATGTCTTTGCGCAGTTGCGTTTTCCTCTCAAATTGCGGCGGCGATGGGAGATATGGGCATTTCCATGGAGTATGAAACGGAACTCTTTGATACCAGCAGCATCCTGACGGTCAATATTCTGATGGATGACGCAGACTGGAATGATATGCTGACCAACGCCACGGCGGAGGAATATTACCAATGCGATGTGGAGGTCAACGGCACGACCTTTTACCGGGTCGCCATCCGTCCCAAGGGAAACACCAGCCTGACTTCCATTGCCAGCGACCCCACCACTGACCGCTTCAGCTTCAAGCTGGAATTTGACCATTATGTGGACGGACAGACCTGCTTCGGTTTGGACAAGCTGATCCTGAACAATAACTACGCCGATGCCACCAATATGAAAGAGGCGCTGATCTACGATATGTACCAGTATCTCGGTGCAGACGCATCCCTCTACAATTATGCCAAAATCTCCGTCAACGGCGAGTATTGGGGTGTTTATCTCGCACTGGAAGCGGTGGAGGATAGCTTTATGCTCCGTAACTACGGTGCGCAGAGCGGAGAGCTCTACAAGCCGGACAGTATGAACATAGGCGGCGGAAAAGATTTTGGCGACTTCAATGCTGATGATATGGATTTTGGGAATATGACCCCGCCAGATACACAGGGAAATGCCAATCAGGCAAATTCCTCCGCTCCAAGCCAGACACCCGATACCGTTGACCCACCTCAGAACCGTGATTCGAGCGGTGAAACCTCGGCAGAGCCTTCAACCGATTCCGGGGAACGCCCGTCGATGGATTTCAATTTTGGAGGCGGTATGGGCGGCTTCTCCATGGGCGGAGGCGGTGCGGATCTCAACTACACGGATGACGAACTGGACAGCTATGAAACCATCTGGGATGGTGAGGTGACCAGCACTAAAAAATCCGACCACAAACGGGTGGTTACTGCGCTCAAAAATATCTCGGAGGGCAATGATCTCGAAACCTATATGGACATTGATAATCTGCTCCGCTATATGGCAGTCCATGTGTTTTCCGTCAACGAGGACAGCCTGTCCGGCATGATGGCGCACAACTACTATCTTTATGAATCCGGAGGGAAGCTGAATCTGATCCCATGGGACTATAATCTGGCGCTTGGCGGCATGGGCGGCAGCAGTGACGCCACCGGTGTTGTCAACGACGCCATCGACAATGCGTTCTCTGGTACAAACTTCTTCGATACGCTGATGGAGGATGAGACATACCACAGTCAGTATTACACCTATTTGCAGAAGCTTGTGAGCGAGTATATTGATGGCGGCGGATTTGATGCTTTCTATGAGCGGGTGCGCAGCCAGATCGACGAGCTTGTGGAGACAGACCCCACCGCGTTTTATTCCTATGACGAATATTTGACGGCGGTCGATACCCTCTATCAGGTGGTGAAGCTGCGGGGGCAGTCCATTCAGTGGCAGCTTGACGGGTCGATTCCGTCTACGGAAGAAGCGCAGCGCAGCAGCGATGCGCTGGTGGATGCCTCCACACTGGATATCAGCGTGATGGGCAGCATGAACATCGGCGGTGGCGGCGGTGGGTTTGGCTTCAACGCACCGACGGCTTCTGAAAACACCTCAGATACGCCGGATGGATTTGACGCATCCCAGTTCGGTGGCAGACCGCCAAGCGGATTCGATTCCTCTCAATTGAGCGGAGGAAGTCAGGATGCCTCCGACAATTTCCAGCAAACGGACGAAAACGCACAGAATGGCGGTAATGGCAATTCCGGCGGCAGACCGTCTATGGGCAACTTCCCCGGCAACTCTGGAAGTACATCCTCGGCAGCATCCATAAAGAATCTGATCCTGTACGGAGTATCTTTGCTGGTTTTCGCCGTAGCAATGCTTTTTGCAGTTTTGTATCACAGACGACCCCAAAATCGATAAATATATTACATTTTTGATATCCGCACGAGTTTAATATCTCGTGCGGATATTTTATCTGCCGGTTAAATGGCCATTTCTGCTATTGAAGTATGCTTAATCTGTTAAAGACGGAGAAAGAGAATATGTGAGAAATCGTTTTGGGGCTTGTCCCCAAAAGAAATGCCGTCTCTGCGGTTCTGTGTTTAAAAAACTAATCTATATGCTCCCATTGTTATCTTGGATGAGGCAACAGTAAGCATTGACCCTGAGAATGAGCATTTGATCCAAGAAGCTATTTCTGCCCTGACACATGGCAAAACCATTATTACGATTGCCCATCGCCTGGCTACGATTGAGAACGCCGACCAAATCCTTGTGATTGATGGCGGAACTGTGGCTCAGAGAGGTACGCATAAGGAACTGCTGCAACAGGAAGGTACTTACAAGAAGTTTATCCAAATCAGCGAACAAGCCGAGGGCTGGCGGATACAGTAAGGGAGGTCTTAATGAAACTTCATGCGTCCGGGGAGGATTACCTGGAAACTATCCTTGTTCTCCAAAAGAAACTCGGTATGGTACGCTCCGTAGATGTCATACCTACTGCAAAATGTGTGTCAGGCTGTGATCTCAGACTAGATGTCATGATTTGAGACAGTGGAATAGATGTGTGGAGAATTGTTTAAATCGGAAGTTGACGGAATGGCCTGACAGAGATGTTCTCAGCGATGAGACGCATCTGACCGGGGCGAAATCATCTCTGTGGAAGAAAAGAGCAAGATAGAGATGCATTCGGCCGGCGGAAATAATCTTTGTGGAGCAAAAGAGCAAGATAGAGATGCATTCGGGCGGCAGAAATAATCCCTGTGGTGAAAAAGAGCAAGATAGAGATACATCCGGACGGGACAAAATAATCCCTGTGGAGCAAAAGAGCAAGATAGAGATGCATCCGACCGGCGGAAATCATCCCTGTGGAGCAAAAGAGCAAGATAGGGATGAATCCAGGCGGGGCAAAGTAATCCCTGTGGTGCAAAAGAGGAAGATAGAGATGCATCCAGGCGGCAGAAATAATCCCTGTGGAGCAAAAGAGCAAGATAGGGATGAATCCGGCCGGGGCAAAGTAATCCCTGTGGTGCAAAAAAGCAAGATAGATAATATTAAGAGACCTCACATTTGTAGCATCGCGGATTCGCCACTACACTATGTTTGATCCAACCATAGTAAGATGGTTTCAGGAAAAGCCTGCCCTGAGTTTTCAGAGAGAGTGCCCGCGTGTGCCCATTTGGGCACAGCAAACATCGCGCTAAGACGCGAGATGAGTAGCTTTGTTCGCCGAAACTTAAAACGTCAGACAAATATGTCTTGACGAAAACTGCCGCTTTCTGTTATGTTTGGTATATAGACCAGATGCCGAATCGTAGAAGGATTTTATCTGGAATTTCAAGAGACAGAGGTGTGGTCCGATGGCGACAAGATTAAGCGAGCAGACGAAGAAGCGAATCCTGCAGGTATGTGTAAAGCTCTTTCTGGAGCAGGGGTACCGAAAGACAACGATGGCGGAGATCATCGAGCAGGCAGGCGTTTCCAGCAGCAGCTTCCAGAATATTTTCCGTGCAAAGGACGGCGTACTGACAGAGCTTGTGCAGTTCATGTTTGAGAATCAGTTTGCAATGGCAAGAAGCGCGGCAAGTGTAAAGCTTCCTCCCGTTTATGTTTATGCAGTGGAAACCGCGATTCAGATGACGCTCACAGAACTGAACGAGAACCTGCGAGAAATCTATCTGGAAGCATATACGCAAAGGGAAGCCTGCGAATACATTCAGAAGGAAACGGCAAAGGAGCTGTATCGGATTTTCGGGCCGTATCAGCCGGAGCTGACAGAGCAGGATTTTTACAAGATGGAAATCGGATCATCAGGCATTATGCGGGGGTATATGGCATGTCCATGTGAGGAAGAGTTCACACTGGAAGAAAAACTTCGTTTGTTTTTCCTGATGAGTCTTCGAGCCTATCACGTTCCGGAGGAGGAGATCCATCAGGTGATTGGTTTCGTGGAGGGACTCGATATCCGCACGATCTCTGAACAGGTGATGCAGAAACTGTTCCAGGCACTTGCCATGCACTACGAATTTTCCCTGCAGGAGCTGATGCAGGAAACACAAAAGTAAGGGAGGAAAACATCAATGAAAATGAAACAGCTGACAGCAGGTATGATCGCACTGGTCATGAGTATGAGTCTTCCGATGACAACGTATGCTGCTGACTGGGATCTTGGAAATGGATCCATTACCGTGGATGCAGGCGATTCCGGACAGACGGTAACGCAGGGAAGCGGCTCTGCCGTGCAGGATGAGGCTCCTGTGATTACGCAGAGTTCCGCGGAGACGAGCAACACAATCACGATCAATGCGTCCGAGAATGCAACGGCAAACGTAACCATTAAAGATATCAATATCAAAAGCAGCAATGATGCGATTGATGTGAAGGGAAGTTCCAGTGCAAACATTACACTGGAGGGAGATAATAAGATCTTCTCTGAAACCGGCTCTGCACTGCATGTTTCGGATGGCAATGTTACCATAAACGGAAGCGGCTCTCTGAAGGCCGAGATTCAGGATAAGCTTGGTCCTGATAGTCCTGATTATCATAACCATAATGCCAAAATCGGCAGCCATAAGAGTGAGGACATGTCCGGCAGCATCCATATTACAGGAGATGCAACCGTAAAAACAGATGACAATACAGCATCGGACTGCGAAGGAGACGGCGCAGGCATTGGCTCCGGCGAATATGGTGAAATGTCCGGAAGCATTGTCATTGACGGAAATGCGCAGGTTGAAGTATCCAGCAATGACAGGGGGGCGGGCATCGGCACCGGCGATGATGGTGCCTTAAGCGGTAACATTATGATTGGCGGGAATGCACAGGTTTCGGCAACCGGTGCTGAAAACAGCGCTGGCATCGGCACCGGAGATGACGGCAATTTCACAGGCAGCATCACCATTGATGGAAACGCAAAGGTTACTGCCAAAGCAAGCGGAGATCACGATGATTCTGAAGGCTCCGGTATCGGCACTGGAGATGATGGGGATTTTACCGGGACAGTTACCATAGGTGGAAATGCTGCTGTGATTGCGGCAGGCACGGATGAAGGCTGCGGAATTGGCTCTTCAGATGGTGAGAAGATGAACGGTATCATTATCATTCGAGACCATGCAAAGGTCACTGCCTACGCAGGAGAGTACGGCGCAGCCATTGGTTCAGAGGATGACGGGGATATGACAGGAAAGATTATCATTGTCGGCAACGCCATTGTGAACACAGGCATGGTAGATGATGCTGGAAATATCCTTTCGGACTGTATCGGTTATATTGGTGATGGGCAAGACTCCAACCATGATAGCAGTAAGGGGCATTATATCATTGGATCAGACGTAACAATCAACAGCCTGAACGGAAGTGACACAGAAGCACTGAAGAAGTACGTCAATATGCACCTGGACAGCGAAGGAAATCCGACAAACCTGACGGAACTGGATATCAGGATGGAAAATGGAATTTTTAAGGCAGAAGCAACCGGCGCGGGCAGCGTAGAAAAGGTTCTCTACAATGGCAGCGAAACCGTACCTACTGTTCCCGGAAGCTACCCGGTAACCTGCATAATCAAGATTGACGGAAGCGAAATGGAACTTCCGATCGGAACGCTGGTAGTACCGGAGCCGACATCTCCCGGTGAAACCGCAGCACCTGTAGAAAACGCCATGCAGACACCCGCATCAGAGCCTGCAGAGAAAAACGAGGAAAGTACCGAGTATAAAGCTCCCGTACAGAAGTCCCTTTACCGTGTCGTAGACAGGGACGGAAAGGAAATCGTTTTCCATACCGCACAGAAGGACGGCGTACTGGCAATTGCAACGGATTCCGATTTTGCCATGCTGACGGGAAAAATGGAGGACATCGAGACGCTCAGAAACCAGGGGGTAAGCAGAATTATTTTTGCCACGAAGGGAAGAACCTCCACCTTCCTCCTCTCGGATCTTCTTGAAAAGAGAGCCTACGGAGAAACCTATCATCTGATTCATGACGGAGAAGCCGTGGCATTTACCGTGGGCGATGCGATGGCGGATGTGAGCGAGATTCTTGGATAACAGGAAATGCGGTGATCGGACAAAGATTCCGGTCGGCATTGATATCGGATTTGGGGATGAGTTCCTGAATGATCCTATGCATCAGGCAAGATGGAACTCATTCCTGAAAATGGAATCTGGGAATAACGTAATTTGAAACGCAAAACGCGTCTTCAACCAAATACATAGCTTATGAAGAGTCGAGCAATCGGCTCTTTTATTTTGCAATAACGAAGGAAGGATGCTGAAATACATGGCTGGCAGGAGCCTTTTTATGTGAAGAAAACTTGACCCACAAATCTTACAGGCGTAATATTTGTGCAAGCGCAGCGAGTTCTGCAAATGTTTTTTGACGCCAAAGGAAGAGGAGGCAGCGGATATGTTGTTAAAAAAGACAGCCTGGTTCCGGAAAAGCGGTTTAACCGCAATTAGTTTCATGCTGACAGTAAGTATTTCGGGGTGTAGTGATAGACCCCAGGAGGCAACAGCGGTTGTTGAAACGATAAGCGAGGTGCAGCTACCGGAACAAAAGGACGAAGAGGCCGAAAAGATGATGGAATGTTGTCGGGGGCTTTATGAAAAAGCAGTAGAAGAAAAGACAACCGCTGATCTGGAAATAATTCGCAGCATTGTAAATCGGTTTGGCGAAAATGGGTATCCGGCTGTTGACAGCAGAAATCAGATTGATATGACTGAGGCAGAGAAGGTAGAGTGGTTCTGTGAAATGGTGGATACGCAGGAAGAGGCTGAAATAACGATTCTTGAAGTCGGTTATCTGGGTGATTTTGTAAAATACGATCTGCACACAAAAGACGGAATTGTGGACGTGGTCAGAAGCTATTATAAGTACGAAAACGGAAGCATGAAACGAGAGATGACAGGAAGTTATCAGGCGGAGGATTGGAATTATACAGAAGACGGATATCTTATGTTTTCAGGAAGTTGGTTTTCGGAAGAATTATCTGTACTGTCATTGAGCGGAGCGGAGGAGCATACCGCATTACGGGTACAGCCTTTGGATGAAACATACAGAGAGTTGAATCGGAAGTATCTTCTTCCAATCGGATTTGAACAAAATAATATGTTCATTGCAGATTGGAGCGAGGATGACTTTGGGGATTTGAATTTCTATGACATGTATGATCTTCTTTATCAAAAAATAAATGGGACATATCCCCCGTATCCTGCAGATGACAATTTAGGAGTTAGTGCTGTTTACCGAATTCCCAAGGATGACTTTGAGAGTGTTATCATGACATACTTCAATATTGATAGTGAAACATTACAGTCCAAAACTATCTATAATGCAGAGGATGAAACCTATGAATATAAACCGAGAGGATTTGAGGAAGCAGAGTATCCGGAATACCCATATTCAGAGGTGGTCGGATTTACAGAAAACAGTGATGGAACACTTACTTTGACCGCCAACGTGGTGTTTCCTTATACAGGTGATTCCAAGGTATATGCCCACGAGGTTGTGGTTCGTCCTTTGGAAAATGGTGGCGTACAGTATGTGTCTAACCGAATCATACCGTCTGAGGACAATTACAGGGAAACATGGCATACCCCTCGTTTGACGGCCGAAGAATGGGAAGAAAAAGAAGCTGCGGATGACTGCAAAAAAATGATGGGACTTATTTTTGACATTTATAAGGATGCAGATAAAGGGACAGCATCCAATGTGGTTCTGAATGATGAAACAGTTCTGGAAATGCAGAAAAAGTTAATGGAAACAGGGCGTCCGGTTTCCACTTCGGTAACATATTCCAATATGGAAAATTATGAAAGTGTGGATCGGTTTCTTGAGGCGTGTGCGGATGGGGAAAGTGGTGCTGTTGTAATTTATGAGATATATGATGATGGCGGCATAGGGAGAATGAAATTTATTTTTGACGGAACAGAGATGTATGTTGCAAGCGCAAGGGGAATATGGAATGACAATAACAAGCCGGGAATGTCCTGTTTTTCCTATACCAGAATCAAAGAATGGAAATACACGGAGAAAGGATGGTTCGGTTATGAGTTATGCGTGCCGGAACCGCCGGAAGTCAGTGAAATTATGGACGGAAGCTGTCTGATCAGAGTAAAGCCAATGACGGAGGAACAGCGTGAAATGTCTGAGCGCCTCGTCCTGGGACTTGGATATCAGGGACAGAATCTTTTGTGCTCCAACTGGAATACGGAAAATATGAGTGACTTGGATTATAACGGAATGTTTGAACACCTGTATGGAATGAAATATGGTGAAAAGTTCAATTCTGAAGATTATCCAAATGGCATTCCGAAGGAAGAGTTCGAAAGTCTGATTATGGAGTATCTTCCTGTAACAGCAGAGCAGATACGGGAGTATGCAGCCTTTGATGAGAAAAATCAGACCTATTATTGGGAAAGGCTTGGTTGCTTCAATTATGCACCAACGTTTTTCGGGACTTCCTTGCCGGAGGTTGTCGGTATCAAAGAAAATGAGGATGGAACAGTGACATTAACGGTAGAGGCGGTGTGTGATACGGTTATTTGCAATGATGCAGTCATAACCCATGAACTGACTGTAAGGTTTGCGGAGGATGGCAGTTTTCAGTATTTAGGAAATGAAATATTGAATGATGGTATTACGAGTATACCGAATTACAAATACCGTATTCGTAAAGAGTAAGCTAAGAAAGAATGATTTGATAATAGTGGTGTTTTACGGAAATTCCGCTACCAGAGGAAACAGTATTCATGGGGAAGTGGAAATTCTCTATTGAAAGAACTGGATATACGTGGACATTAAAATGGATTGGAGATGATACTATTTATGAAGAAAAACAGGGTCAGTTTGCATAGTTGACCTTTACCCGATTACTTTATTTCCAGATATTCATGTCAGACAAGATAGACATGGTTATTTCAGTAGCGTTGCTTCCGGTAGCATTGCTGTCAGCACCAATGTTGGTAGCAAAAAAGTATGTATTATCTGCAGTTTCGATATAGCCTATGAACCATCCGTTCACATCCTGACCATCCACACGGCCGGTTCCAGTCTTTCCGTAGAATGCTCCAGCATCGGAAGAGGAAAGGCAGATGGAATCTTTTACTGCATCAATGTTTTCAGGAGCGAAGCCGAAGCTGTTATTTTGCAGCTTGATTAACAGTTCGACCTGTTCTACCGGGGAAATCTCCAGGGAGGATTCCATCCAGTAGGAGGAGAGATCGCCGCTCATGTTTTCATTTCCATATCCGATTTCCTTGATATAATCGCAAACGGAAGCAGTTCCAAGCTGTTCATCTACGGATTGAAAGTACCAGTTCACAGATGAGGCCATAGCAGACTGCAAGGTCTGGTCAGCGTTCCATGCTTCAAAGGGATAACTTTCTTTGTTCCATGAAATAAAGGAGTCTTCCGGTGTGATGACACCTTCCTCTAAGCCAAATAATGCATCATATATTTTGTATGTAGAATCTGGTGCAACCCGTAAGATTGCATGATCCATATCGTATATACTCCAGGAGTCATTTTCTGAATCGTACAAAACAAAACTGCCTTCGTATTCTCCAAAACAGGAAGAAAAGTCTGCATAGGAAATATTCTCAGAAGAAATTTTCCACTGGTAGCGGCTGACATCTGCTGCGTACGTAGATAAAATCGGAGCGAGACCAAGAAGCAGGACAGCAGTCAGCAAGAAAGCAGTCATGCCCTTTAGCTTTTTCATAAATGTTGGTTTCTCATAGGAGGCAATATTGAGGATTCTTCGTTTCATCTGTTTCATGTTTCCGCCAAGGCTGGCAGCAAATGGAAAAGGAGTAAGCGATACTTTTTCCGCAAAGTTAATGAGAGTATTTCCGTAATCCTCGTAAGCATCCTCTTCAAGCATTTTCAAAACGGAAGTGTCACAGGCCACTTCTCTGTCATTACGCATTTCTTTCAGAGCGTACCACACAAGAGGATGGAACCAATATACCACTCCGGCGAGATTCATCAGATAATTTGCGATGGCATCGTGGTGCCTGTAATGCTGCAGTTCGTGCAGCAGAATATAACGTATATCGGCTTCGTCATAATCAGAGATCAGATGAATCGGAAGATAAATACACGGTTTCAAAAGTCCGACAATAATGGGGGATTTCAAAAATGCGGTGCTGTAAACAGGAATATCTTTGTGAATCCCTGTTTCCTCTAAACATCGATGATACAGTCTGCGGACCTTCTGATTTTGAAGTGGAAGCGCAGATTTCTCCAATGTGCGTAAACGGAGAGAGGATTTGATTACCAATATTATCATGGCGAGAATACCGACAATCCATACTCCTGCCAGTATGTATCCTGCGATGGACGGCGTCTTACTGTTTACCGAAAGAGTAAAGTCGTTCATCCAATTTGTATTTCCGGTTGTAACGGCTTCTGCGGTGCCTGTAATATGGATGTCAGAATTGAAATAAAGAGAATTTCTCAGGCTGCCAAGCCAGGAAAAGATTTGCGGCAGACCGATGAAACGGAACGGTATAAATGGAACTGCCAAAAGTCCGAGCAGCAGAAACCAAAGATTATACTGCATCCTGCTGGACAGGCTGTTTTTAAATATCCGTTTGACAATCAAAAGAATGACAATGATACCGCTGATAAATACATTGCATATGAAAAAGCGTATCATAAAATCCGCCACGTTAATTGCCTCCTTTTTTTGACCTCTTGGAAAGAAGGGAACGGAGCGTGTCTATTTCTGTTTCAGACAGTCTGTCATTTTCGATATATGCAGACAGCATGGCAGTGATATCTCCATCATAGTAGCGCTCCAGAAAAGAGTTGCTTTTCTGGCCGATATATTCATTTTCTTTTACAACAGGGGTGTAAACAAATACTCGGCTCTGTTTCTCATAAGTCAGAGCGCCTTTGGTCACAAGACGCTTGATTAAAGTCTGTATCGTTTTAGGACTCCAGTTTGTGGTCTGTAATAATCTGTCTGTTATTTCATTGGTACTGATCGGCGCATGTTTCCATACGATTTTCATAACTTCAAATTCAGCCTCTGAAATCTGTGGCAGATTGCTCATTTTAAATCTCTCCTTAAATCTTACCGGTGTAATAAATGTATTATAGATGTAATTTATGTGGTTGTCGATTCTGAAAGCATTCGCTACAGGCCATCGAGAGTTGATTGTTCCTGAGCCTATATACCGATAAGGCAAAAGGAATCATGACTGAGCAGCTTTTTATGAAGCTGACAGCAACACTGGAACAAGAGCAGGAAACCAACCCGAAGCTCCAGGAGGTCCGAATTGTTTATCAAGTTTTACATAAAATTACATTACCGGTGAGCATACGATGAGCAGATGTTTTTTTATTGCCTTCCGAGTATAGATACGTCAAAATATACTTATTAAGCATGATGAATTTTGGGGGTATTTTTCGTGGAAATTAGAGTTCTTCGATATTTTCTGACTGTAGTAAGGGAAGAAAGTATCACAAAAGCCTCAGAAGTTTTACATATCACGCAGCCGACACTTTCACGTCAGCTTGCACAGATGGAGGAAGATATTGGTGTAAAGCTGTTTGATAGAGGGACACGGAAAATTAAATTGACAAATGAAGGAATACTTCTTCGTCGTCGTGCGGAAGAAATTTTGCAGCTTGTAGATAAGACAGAAAAAGAATTAGCGGAGCAAGAGGAACAGGTGGAAGGTAAAATTTCCATTGGGTGTGGAGAAATTGCTGCTGTACAACTTCTTCCTAAAATAATTGAGTCCTTTCGTCAGAAATATCCCCGTGTTACTTTTGACATTTTTACAGCCACAGCAGATTTGGTAAAGGAACAAATGGATAAGGGACTACTGGATATTGGTTTGCTTCTTGAGCCGGTTGATATGGAAAAATATGAATTTATTCGCTTGAATATAAGAGAAAAATGGGTGGTTCTGATGAAATCGGATGATCCACTCTCCAAGAAAGAAACGGTAAGCGCAAAAGATTTGTCTGTACTGCCTTTGATTCTTCCAAGGCGTATGAATGTGCAGAGTGAGTTGGCAAGTTGGTTTGGCAACTACTATGAGAAACTGGATATTGTTTTTACCAGCAATTTAAGTACGAACAGCGCAATTATGGTGAATGGAGGCTTGGCATATTCATTGGTGATTGAAGGGGCTGTACCCTTCTGGGATCAATCAAAGGTTACATTCAGACCGCTTGATCCGCCACTTACAGCAACAAGTGTATTAGCATGGAAACGTGGTCAGCCGTTTAGCTTAGCAACCACAAAATTCATCAAACATATTCAATGCTTTTTAGGCATGGAAAACCATAAAAACTAAGTATTTGATATAATTCAATTAGAAAAATTAGAATATAGGTGTAGAGATAAAGCAAACAGCTTTAATTTCTGCACCTATATTTTTTATTTAGGAGGGAGATAACCTCACAGAGCAGAAGACAGGAATAAATTGTTAAATCTTAGTGGAGGAAAAAGCATGAATCAGCAAACAACTCTGTTTTCAAACGAAAAGTTGATGGCTATGATTATTCCCCTGTTTTTAGAGCAGCTGCTGATAATGCTTGTAGGGATGGCGGACACACTGGTGGTCAGCTACGCAGGAGAAGCGGCAGTATCTGGTGTTTCACTGGTAAATCAGTTCAATACTATTTTTATTTATCTGTTTACAGCATTGGCATCTGGAGGGGCGGTTGTGATCAGCCAGTATATTGGTAGAAAGAAAAATGATGACGCTGGAGAATCCGCCAGCCAGCTTCTATCATTCTCTACGATTTTCGCCATACTGATCGCAGTGATAGTTCTGATTGGAAATGAAGGGATGCTTCGTCTGATGTTCGGTAAAGTGGAAGATTCTGTGATGCACTCTTGTATTACATACCTTAGGATTTCTGCATATTCCTATCCGGCATTGGCGGTTTACAATGCTGGCGCTGCCCTTTTTCGCAGTATTGGAAAAACCAGTGTGACCATGTATTTGTCGGTAATTTCCAATATCATCAATGTTATTGGAAATCTCATTGGTGTATTTGTTTTGCGTGCAGGTGTTGCAGGTGTTGCATACCCTTCACTGATCGCTCGGACATTTTCAGCCGTGATGATTACAGTACTTTGTTTTCAGAGAAAAAATGAAGTGTTCTATCGCTGTAAGTGGATTTTTCGGTGGAATGTGGATTTCATGAAACAAATTCTAAAAATCGCTATTCCAAACGGAATGGAAAATGGCGTTTTCCAGTTAGTAAAAGTGTCGCTAAGCAGCATTGTTGCACTTTTTGGAACATACCAGATTGCAGCAAATAGCGTTGCACAAAGTATCTGGTCGTTGGCTGCGCTGGCGGGAGCTGCTATGGGTCCCGTATTTATAACGGTCATTGGACAGTGTATGGGAAATGGGGATACAGATGCTGCGGAGCATTATTTTAAGAGATTGACAAGAATCACATTGCTGATTTCATCGGTATGGAATTTTTTGATTTTTCTTCTGACTCCATTTTTTATGAAATTTTATGCTTTGCAGCCGGAGACCAAACGGCTTGTGATCTGGCTGGTTTTAATCCATAACGTGTTTAATGCAGCAGCATATCCCTTTTCCGGTGCACTTAGTAATGGGCTGCGTGCAGCGGGGGATGTGAAATTTACCATGTATGTTTCGGTCATATCTACAATAGCAGTGCGTCTGCTATTATCATGGCTCTTGGGAAGTGTTTTGAAAATAGGCGTGATCGGGATTGCTCTTGCAATGGTTTGTGACTGGAGCATTCGGGCGGTCATTTTCTTCTGGAGGCAGAAGTCCGGAAAATGGAAAACATTTCAGGTGATATAGATTCATTTATAACACGGAAACCTCAAATTGGATCCATCTCAAGCTCAGTAACAGTTAAGGAGAACCGTCTGAATGTAGTTTTCAGACGGCTTCGCCGCATATATGTTGCCGGAGTGCCTCCCTCAGACCGGACAGGTGCTTCCCAACTATCCGGACAGGCGCCTCCGGCGCATCAGAATAATCAAAGAAGTGTGCAGATCAGAATCCGGGGTATAAGGTGTTCGATGTGGATGGTAAGGTGGTGTATGAGCCGAAGACGGCGGAAACGGCGGCGAAGGTGCCATTCCTGGTAAAGGTCAGTATCTCTGATCTGAATATAAGAAAAGGACCGGGAACTGATTATGCCAGAAAGCTTTAAATTACTTTTCTGTTGGGGAAGCGGCTCTCCGAATTCTTGCCAGGCTAAGCCAAGCAAGTACATCCCGGCTTCATTCCTTCGGGCTCTTGCCTGTTCTTTACGAACAAGCTCAGTGTTTGCTCTTTGATTAACAACGGTGGGTGGCAGTGTTGGTTCTTGTAGCTTTTGACATGTCTGTTTACTCCTTCCTTTATGGCGGTTCCGTGATTGCATCCGTGGATTATGACAAGCTGGAAGGCTGTTCGCACAATATTGATGATATTGTTGATGAACCGTCTTGCTTCGTAGCACTTCATGCCGTGTACATCAGCAGTGATACGGATTTTCCCTGATTCTCTTTCTTTTACCGTAATTCTGTCGAGCTCATCGTTCGTAAGAACCATTCTCAGTCTTGAAATAATCATGTGTAACTCCTTTCTGCGGTGCCGGATTAATGTTTACAGTTGGAGTATACAACGGATTTTTTTACGACATTAAAAAACGGGGCTAATTAAGTCCCGCTTTCAAGGCTAGTATAAATTGTTTCCTATGGAGCCTAGCTTTTTCTTGACTCGACATATTCTCAATCATAAATTAAGTCTCCCTGCCTCATTTGTCCGGATACTCAATCCTGAAATAATCCAGCACCTTCTTAAATCGGTCCTGTGCGGTCAGGCAGGTGTCACGAAGATAGCCTTTTTCGTTTCTCCACTCGCGCAAACCGCGGTAATAGTACATTTTTAAATCATCACTGATGATGAACGGAACAATGTTATGCCGCAAACATTCCTTGAACAGGAGAAGCCGACCGACTCTTCCGTTTCCGTCTTGAAACGGGTGGATGCTTTCAAAGCGATAGTGGAATTCCAGCAGATCGTCAAAGCTCTTTTCGGAAATTGCGTTATACTCTGTAAGCAGCTTACGCATCTCGCAGGCAACGTGATCCGGCTGTGTGGTTTCTTTCCCGCCCACTTCGTTCGGAAATTTCTTATATTCTCCGACAGCAAACCAATCCAGTCGGGAATCGGAGGTACCGCCCTTGAGAACGGCGTGCAGCTGTTTGATAAAGGCTTCGCTTGGAGCATAGGCGAGACTGTCAATCACCATGTCGATACATTTGAAATGGTTGGCTGTTTCCATGATATCGTCGACCTTCATGGCTCCTTCGGTAACGCCGATGGTATTCGTTTCAAAAATATATCTCGTCTGATCATGGGTGAGACAGCTTCCCTCGATGTGGTTGGAGTTATAGGTCAGGTCAATCTGAATTTTATGGTAGATGCCGCCAGATAACCGCACGGCTTTTTCTTTCTTCAATATATCCGCGAGAGTTCTGGGTGTTTCTGCGCGCTTGTTGATGCGCTCCGGCTTTTGTGCGTTTTCCGGCAGCTGCCAGGTTTTTCCCTTTCGCACGGCACCATGGATTTTTCCATCGGCACAATAACCGCGTACACTGCGCTCGGATACACCCCATTTTTGGGCTGCTTCGGTCACGGAAAGATAATTGATCATCTTTGTCCTCACTTTCTCACCAGAATAGTATATCACCATATCGGCAAAAATATAAAATAGAAGAAGATAAAACACTTTGTTTTTTGCCGATTCTGGGGAAGTTTCTTACATAATGTATCAGCAGAAGCCATACGAGTGTTTCCTGTGTAGTAAAAGTTTGGTCGCTGATACTTTACAGGAGCCCGGATTAGAGATGCATTCGGCTGGCCGAAATAATCCCAGTGGAAGAAAAGAGCAAGCTGGGGATGAATCCGGGCGGCAGAAATAATCCCTGTGGAGCAAAAGAGGAAGATAGAGATGCATTCGGCCGGGGCAAAATAATCTCGGTGGAAGAAAAGAGCAAGATAGAGATGCATTCGGCCGGTGGAAATAATCCCTGTGGAAGAAAAGAGCAAGCTGGGGATGAATCCGACCGGCGGAAATAATCCCTGTGGAGCAAAAGAGGAAGGCAGGGATGAATCTGACCGGCGGAAATAATCCCTGTGGGACAAAAGAGGAAGATAGAGATGCATCCAGCCGGGGCAAAATAATCCCTATGGAAGAAAAGAGCAAGGCAGAGATGCATCTGGCCGGTGAAAATAATCCCTGTGGAGCAAAAAGGGAAGATAGAGATGCAATCCGGGCGGCCGAAATAATCCCTGTGGAAGAAAAAAGCAAGATAGAGATGCATTCGGCCGCTGGAAATAATCCCTGTGGAGCAAAAGAGGAAGATAGAGATGCATCTGGTCGGTCGAAATAATCCCTGTGTAACAAAAGAGGAAGATAGAGATGTATTCGGCCAGCGGAAATAATCCCTGTGTAACAAAAGAGCAAGATAGAGATGCATTCGGCCGGTGGAAATCATCCCTGTGAAGCAAAAGAGGAAGATAGAGATGCATCCGACCGGAGCAAAATCATCCCTGTGAAGCAAAAGAGGAAGATAGAGATGCATCCGGGCGGCGGAAATAATCCCTGTGGAAGAAAAGAGCAAGATAGAGATGCATTCGACCGGTGGAAATAATCCCTGTGGAACAGAAAAGCAAGATAGAGATGCATTCGGCCGGTGGAAATAATCCCTGTGGAACAAAAGAGCAAGCTGGGGATGAATCCGGCCGGCGGAAATAATCCCTGTGTAACAAAAGAGGAAGGCAGGGATGCATCCGGCCGGTGGAAATAATCCCTGTGGAGCAAAAGAGCAAGATAGAGATGAATCCGGCCGGCGGAAATAATCCCTGTGGAAGAAAAGAGCAAGCTGGGGATGAATCCGGCCGGCGGAAATAATCCCTGTGGAAGAAAAGAGCAAGCTGGGGAT